>Ga0193950_1000011_pt1 | contig 104253 bp, 88 predicted proteins | sample BB_1_MG_FD_144485 | JGI IMG/M metagenome (GOLD analysis project Ga0193950, IMG submission 144485) | Microbial mat bacterial communities from the Broadkill River, Lewes, Delaware, United States - BB_1_MG | ecosystem: Environmental > Aquatic > Freshwater > River > Microbial mats | place: USA...
TAGAGCCGTTTCTTTTAATGCAATAAAAAACCTGTTATTTAAGCTTCTTTCCTTAAAACCAAATAGCTTTATTTGCATTAAAAAACTGGAAGATTTGTTTTTAATGACTCCCACTGTTGTCAGAGAGGGTCGCCATCCACCAAGAGTAAAACACCGTTCTCGTACCAGTTTAGCTTTTACTAAAAGGGCACGGAAGTATTGCTTTTAAGCCTTAACTTAATGGCAGTGATGCTCCGCGTTGTAATGCAGCCTTGGACGCTCCGCATCCTCCCCTCTGAGCTTACACCTTGGTAGCTTTAAGCAAGATGACGCAACGCGTCAGGGAGGGCATTCCCGCGTAAGGGCACGCGAGAACGAGGGAATTAGTTTCTCTCTATATCTTGCCAATAAAAAAGGCACGTTTCTAAACCAGAAACATGCCTTTTTACTGTGTTAAAGTAAATTTAATCTAGCAGTGCATTCATTATTGCATTTTAATTTCTGCAATTCCTGCCACAACAGGGCTGGTTAAGTCACCTGTCAAATTACCATCATCAAACTTTTCAATAAAGCTTGCAGGTAATAAGTGGAAAATTAACTCCGCACGAATGATTGCAATATTTTCCAGTGGTAATTCATATTCAAGTTCACGCACTTCGTTAGGAATAAAACGATTATTGCTTAATATTTTTTTACCTTCAAAAGGCAAATCAACCTCTTTACCATTTTCATCGCCTACACGATACACAAACATCGCATCAGGATCATCCATACGATTAGGTGGGAAAGTTTTAAAATTACCCCAAACTAAATTATCTGTTTTATCATAAGCGGTCAGTTTCATGTAGGCATAACGTAATGGAATCCCTGTAGGGAAGTTATGTGGCAACATATTCTGTAAACGTACCACAGTACGAATTTTTGTTTTAGTTGGCTCTGCGGTTAAAGTCACCACCATTGCACGTTTTACCATGCTTTCACTGTGTCCACCAAGGAAGTTATGCAGTGTTGTACCATTGATTTTAGGCATGTGACAGGATTGACAGGTAACAGGTGCGTTTTTAGCATATTCCACCCCTGTTTGACACATTGGTACATTTTCTGAATTTGTGTATTGTCCATGACAGCCCATGCAGACACGGCTTGTGCGTAACATGCCTTGATTCGGTTCCATTGGGAAAGGATGAAATGCATTAGCTTCTGGTGATAAGTAACGCCCAGAAGGACCTTGTAAATGGGTGGCAGACATCTCATAGGCTTCTAAACCAAATAAAGGTTTACCTTTTTCATCATTTAAACCTTTGAATTTTTTCAGCGTATGACAAACAACACAGTTCACTCCTTCTGCATAATTTTGCTCATCAAGTTTTGTTTTTTTATCTTTGGCTGCATTCGGTGCATGGCATTGTAAGCAAACAGGATATTCATCCTTTAGTTTTAAGTTTTCTTCTAAAGGTTTTCCCACCATTTTTTTATACACATTCCCATGTACAGGATTTTTTAAAGGTGAACTTTGGGCGTGCATGGAGGTTTTCCATTGGGAATAAATATCTTTATGACAGGCACCACATGTTTCTGCAGAAACATGATGCGGAGATGCATAGCTACCCCCTGCATACACAGCTTGGGTACTGATAAGCAATAAACCGCTTAAAAAATGAAGAAACCAACGAAAATATATGCCTTGGTGCATAAGTAAACTCCTATTTTTGAGTGGTTTTGTCGTAAAAATAGGTGAGATGATCCTATACGACAACTCATTATTATTAATATAAAATGGGTAAATAAATAGAGATAAGTAAAAATATAAGCAAATCATTAAAAACTAAGATATATCTACTATTAAGATAGCCTACTTGCATAATATCATAGATAAAAAAACAATCATTGCTTTTTATTATGTATGAAGTTAAGCAATTTTTATTCCTGCTTTAATGTATGACTTACTAAACGTACACTAAAAGTATAGTGTACCGTTTTAGTTCATGTGCACACTATATAGTAAATCAAGAAAGCGATAGAAAGATGTCTTTTATTTTTTGGTAATACAGTGGTGGGATTTTATATCGAGGGGGTGGAATACGCTGCGTTATTGCCACTATGTTAAATAAATGGAAATAATTTAAGGATACAGGTATTCCAATGTAAACATGTAAGGAATGAAAGCAATTCCTTATTTATCTAAACGTCCAATTGCACAACTAACAAAAGATTTGGCTTTTGCTTTAACTGAACTTAGACCTTCCACACTATCCTGTTCTGGATAGCCCAATTCAAGTAATTTTGCCACCAAGACATCACGGCTATCACTGTCATTTGTATCAATGCTTACACTCCCATTTTCTACATCAATTTGTACTGCATTGACATGGGCTAAAGCTTCTAATTTTGTTTTAATCGTATTAGCACAGCCACCACATTTTATATTCTCAACTAATATTTCATATTTCATTACTTTATTCCTTTTCTGTTGGACAAAAATCAAATGATTCAATCAATGGACACACGGAGGTTTCACTGGGTACGCCATCAGGTAAATCTTCCCAATGCACTATAGCCTGCTCCATTGTATTTAAAAGCTGTTGCAGTTCTGTAATCTTTTGTTGTGTTTCATGAATACGTTGGCTAATTAATTGACGTACAGCGGGGCAAGGTGTTTGCCCTTCCTCAGCATCATTTAAAAACTGGGTAATTTCTTTTAATGAAAATCCCAAGGTTTTTGCTTTACGTATAAATAACACACGTTTTACATCACTTGTAGTGAAAATTTGATAATCATTTTCTGCATGACGTTGTGGCTGTAATAAGCCTAAACGACTGTAATAACGAATAATATGAGGGGCAACATTACTTTGCTCAGCTAACTCTTTTACTAACATCACAGACTCCTCTTTTCTTAGTCTTAACTATACAACCTATATGTAACATATAGGTCAAGTTTTTAAATATACTTTTCTTACATCATCGTGTTTTAAGTACAATAAAAAAAGGAAATAAAATAATTACACATGCTTACCTTTCTATTCTTATTGATGTTTTATACACTTAATTAAATAAAAATATGTTAATCCTTTTAGCAGCGTGGTGGGACATCTGCTTTAGATGTTATGAGTCATAAAAATTTAAACATAAATTTTAACGATTAAAAACTGGGGGTGTCGCATTAATAATTTCATACCAAAAATGGGAACAGCTTTTGTCTGTTCTTGGAGTGGGGGCAAAGAATCCTGTTTAGCTTTGTACCATGCTATTTGTGCAGGAGCACATCCTCAATTCTTATTTACCATGTTAGATGAACGTGGCTTAATGGCGCATACACATGGTATTGGGCGGAGTATTTTGCAAGCACAGGCATTATCACTCAATATTCCATTGCTAACAAAACAAGCACATTTAAATAATTATGTGGAGGCATTTACTGAAACATTAGATGATATTAAAGCGCATGGTGTTGAAACGCTTGTATTAGGTGATACTGCATCACAACAGCGGGCACAATGGGAATTAAAAGTTTGTGATACGGTTGGGTTTAATACCTATTTTCCTTTGTGGAATACAGAAAAAATGACGGCTTTGGAGGAGTTATTAAATGCTGGGTTTCAAGCTATTATTATGAGTGTTTCAGAAGAAAAAGTGGGCAAACGTTTTTTAGGGCAAGTGTTAAATAAGCATTCTATTGCAGAATTACAGTATGAAGGGTTGAATCTTAATAATGCTCAAGGTGAATATCATACGATTGTATTTGATGGGCCTATTTTTGCTGATCCATTGCAAATTTTAAGGGGACAACCTTTTTATCGTGATGGCTTTTGGTATTTAGATCTTCATGCAGTGTAAATATAATATAAAAATAGGGGATTTCTCCCCTATTTTTATCATCATTTATTTCAATTATTGTGGTTAATATTGGGCTGCCTTTATCAGCACCAACCTACAAAAACTACCATGTTAGCGTACTGATTCCTTTAAATCCTTCTGCTTGCCATAGTTGATTGGAAGAGAGTGCCATGCTATCTGTCCCATAACAACTATTTACTTCTTTCAATAAATCAGGGCTTTTTTCTGAGGTGAGTCGGTACACACCACAACTTGAATAGCCCTCATAATAAGGTAAAGAAGTCCGTTGCATTGGCACATCTACATCAATTGCGACATCATCGTACATATAATACTGATTTTCACTAATTAATGCAGTATCAGCTGTAATCGCTAATACATTTTGAGAATTTTTTAGCTCCCATTGCTGTGTCATTGGTAAACTTGTTGTTAATGCCAATTGATACAGTGTTGTTTGCCCAGCATCATAAGGAGGGGGAGCGATAGAATCACTTACACCTTCCTCTTCTTCATATACTTTAGGCTCTGGATAATAATAAGCTTGTTGGCAGGTAACAAATAAATGGGTTTCACTGCGTATTGTTGCTGCATAACTTGGGCACTCTTTTAATGTTTGTGTATGTAGCAACTGTGTACTATCAGGATTCAACTGTGATACATGAAATTGTAATGTTCCTTTATCACTGTTCTGACGCGTAATCAATTCCCCTGATTCAGTAAAACCAACAGGCATGCCTGCAATAGAATATTCACTCAGTAATGCATGTGTTTGAATATCCCAAACTTTTAATATCCAATGCTGTGCATTATAAAAAGCTTTTTCATCTTGTTCCCCTAACATAGCTGTATAGGCAGTACTTAATTCTTGCTGTAAAGGACGTTGTTCTGCAATATATAAACGTCCTTGATGCACAATAGGCTGACTACGGTTATACCATGTAGGTTCTATCAAATTTTTATCTTCTGCTGCCTCAATAATAGACGTTAATGGCGTATTAGCAGACAATATACCTGTGCTTAAATCTAAGCTTTGGATTGTGAGGGGATTGGTTTTATAAAAGACAACATGACTAGATGACGACTCAATACTGTGAACACCTTGGGCTAAATTCCACGTTTTTACAGGTTCTGCTAAATTATCAGGTGAGAATTGATAAAAACGATAAAAACCTTGTGTACCACGCGCTGCTGCCCAAATAAAATCTTTATCATAATGTATCCAATTAATACTACGTGCTAATTCTAGCTGTGCCGCAATACTAGGGGGTTGCGTTGCAGTATCAATAGTTAACAAAGCTTGATCCGCTAAGGCGGCTAAATGGGTATTGTCCAAGCGTGTACTACGTAATAATGATAAAGAAGTATCAATCCTTCCTAGGTCTGTTAAGGTGTCATTAGCTAATGATACTAATTGCAAATGATTACCTGCATCAGTTTCCCATGAGCTAATGGGCAAGGCTGCAAAAGCATTATCCCATTCTAATAATAAGGCACGTTCATCCTCTAAAGCAGGGGAATAACTATAACGAACTTTTTGATCTAATAAAGGAATAAAACGACTAAATAAGGCGGGACTGGTTGGATCTGAGACATCAAATAAACTCATAGCAACCCGTCGTACACGTTCCTGTTTCTCATCTGCTTCAGGTTGATCGTGAATCCCTACAGCAAATAAACGATCCTCATTAAAAAATAGTTTTTCTGACCACCCTGGGACGTGTAATTCACCTTGGATAGTAGGCTGAGTGGGATCTCGTAAATCAATCACCCATAATGGATCAGTGCGTTCATAGGTCACCACAAAGGCACGTTCTTTAGAAAAACGGGTAGCAAATAATGCCTCATTGGGGGCAATATTATCGACTTTTCCAAGTAAACTGGGTTTTTCTGTTGTCAGGTCATAAATGGCTAGGCTGCTACCTGCTTCACGATTACGCCATGATGAACCGTAAACAAAACGTAATTGATCATTACGTACATCAAGATGAAATTCAGAAGGAATTGTTCCCTCTACTTGTAAAATAGGTAAGGCGCGTAAAGCACTATGACTATCATGTAAAGCAAATACATTAATATCACTAAATTGATAGTTTTCAGCTTGGCGATTAGCAATTACAAGGTAATCTGAAAAAATACTGATCACAGGATTATAACCTGTCATGGTATGCTCAGTATTAGCTGTTAATACACCTTGAGCATCTAAATCCAATGCATGAATAGTAAGTTTTGAACCTGATTGATAGCTTTCGGTAATAAAGTAAAAAGTATTATTACGACGGCGAGATTCTTTTAATGTACCTGTTAAATGTGTTTCATGAACAATGGTTAATTGCCCTTGTTCATTTTGAGTCAAAGTTTGTACAAGTGCACTATTTTGATAGGTTTTTTGATCGTATATTGTTTGTACGAGTACAATCATATCATTAATAATATACAATTCGCGGGGGCTGCCTGTTAAGCTGAGGCTGCTCATTAACTGTGGTGCAGTGACATTACTGACATCAATCACTTGAAAGCGTTCTGCTTGCCCATTTGCATAATAAATTTTATTGCCAACTAATTTAAAAATATCAGGTTTTTCTGTTGTATTACCTGTTGAGGTATCACCATCATCAGCAGAATCAAGATTAGCTCCTTCTTCAGCTGCTTTATCTGCTGTAGGGGCAGGAGGGGAAGAGGGATTGCGGTTCACATAATCAGGATCGATAAATACGCTTTGACCGTATAAACGATGCTGAGCCGCAGCTAAAGAAAGAGGTAATAAATTGCTATGTTGCCAATATGTGGGATTAAGCGGTGCTTTATTTTTATCCACTGCAACAAAAGCAAGATAACAGCGGTGTGTATCAGGACAGCTATTTTCAATATGAGGTATAGTATAATTCTCAACAGCAGGTAGCTCTGTTAACTGACTCATAGGAGAAAGTTGGTTTAACCAGCTCTTTTCTGCTGCATCCCATGAATAAAAACGATTTGTTGTAGCATCTAAATCCACCCATGTTAAATATACATCGGCATCTGTAATGCTTTTCGTATGGGTTAAATAAACCTGCATGGTTTTCGTCTCATCAACATCAAGACGAATATTCCACGCATGAACAAAACTGGCATAGCTAATCAGCCATACCATAATAAAAAACTTACCTAGTTGCATACCATTGTCTCCTGAGTGATTACAGGTATTTTATTATTAATAATAGACGATTATAAATATTATTTTTTGTTTAATTAAAATAATTACTTAGCTGTTTTTTTAACACATGCGTTTAAACAACTATGTATAATTTTATTAGTATAAGCCTTCTCTCTTTCCTTGCTAACTATTCATACTAAACAAAGTGCATCATAATTTATAATTTTTATCAATTTATATATCAATACACAATAAAACCGATTATCTATGTCTGACACTAAGCCACTTTGGATTGTAAAATTAGGCGGAAGTCTAAGTTATAACCCGCTTTTATTAAAATGGTTAAACCAGCTTTATCAGCATGGAAGAGGAAAAGTGGTGATTGTTTGCGGTGGGGGGAAATTTGCGGATCAAGTGCGTGATGCTGCTAAGCATTGGCAATTAAATGATAACTCAGCGCATCATATGGCATTGTTAGCTATGGAACAATTTGCACATTTATTAAAAGGTATTGCTCCTCATTATCAATTGGCTGCAACAGAAGGTGCAATACAGCATAGTCTACAACAAGGTGAAATTCCTATTTGGTTGCCTTATCAAATGGTGGTTAAAGATAAAACAATTCCCTGCTCATGGGAGATGACATCAGATAGTTTAGCTTTATGGTTGGCAAAAAAATTGGGAATAACATGTGTGATTTGGGTTAAATCAGTACCATTAACACATACGCAATATGATTTTAATTTATTGATATCAGAAGGAATTATTGATAAATACAGTCTTTATTATGCATCAGATTTATCGGTCAGTATTTTACATGTGGATCAATTTGAACAAGTTAATACTATTTTTGAACAAGAAAAAATTCTCCATTATTTGCAATAAGCTATGGGGTTTGAATTGGGAAACGCACAGTCACGATGCTGCCTTCATGTAAACAGCTTTCAATATAAATATCCCCTTCTAACATCATACAAAAATGCTTGGAAAGTGTCAGTCCTAAACCTGTGCCACCATATTGACGTGTGATAGAATTATCTGACTGATAAAACGGAAGAAAAATATTTTCTAATTGTGCCCTAGTAATACCTATTCCTGTATCCGTTAATTTAAAATATAGCCATTGCTCAATTACATATACATCTAATGTGATGCTACCATTATGTGTAAACTTTACCGCATTACTCATTATATTTTGTAACACTTTTTGTACTTTTAATTGATCAGAGTATAAGCAGGAAATAGTGATATTATTGTTAATAAATAATTTATTATTATTCTTTTTTAAAGCAGGTTGAACCATTGTTGTGATGGTATCAATCAATATTTCAATGGAAAAATAACTATAATTAAGTTCCATTTTATCTGCTTCAACTTTAGACAATGCCAAGACATCACTGATAATATCTAAGAGTTGATCTGCAGAAGAAATAATACGTTCAACATTAGATAGTACATCCGAGCACTCTTGTTTTAATGCAATTTCTCGTAAAATATCCCCATAGCCTAAAATTGCATTTAATGGTGTGCGTAACTCATGATTCATATTAGTAAGAAAAGCTGTTTTGGCACAACTTGCTGCTTCAGCTGCCTTACGCTCTTGTTCACTGGTTAAATATTGTTGTTCTAACTCTATCGTGCGTGATTTTAATTGACGCTGTAAACGACGAATATTAAGGTGTGCATTTACCCTTGCTAAGACTTCTTCATACTGAATGGGCTTAGTAATATAATCTGCAGCCCCGACCTCAAACCCTTTTAATTTATCTTCTGTGCTTGATAATGCAGTCATAAAAATGATTGGAATTTCTTCTGTTAAGGCTTGTGATTTAAGGTGTTTACACACATCAAAGCCATTCATATTTGGCATCATGACATCTAATAAAATCAGATCAGGTTGGGCACGTTCTGCTTTTTGTATAGCACGCACCCCGTCTTGTGCAACCAGTACAGAAAAGCCAGCTTCTGTTAAAAAATCAAATAAAATACTAGAATTTGTAATGACATCATCAACAAGCAAAATCACATCTTTTTGTAAGCCTGTAGAATTAATCACAATTTACCCTATTACTAAATAAAAATTAATGAAAAGATATAATTATATGGTGATATAACATCATATATGCTGATTTATTCTAATAAAAATAAAGAAAAAAATATAATGTTATTTTTATTATATTATCACACCCTCTCTTTTCTTTTAGGCAAATTTTAATAAACAATTTATACTGCTGTATTAAGCTAAAAAGAGAATTTGTAGGCAATAAAAAACCCAGTATTGTATATTACTGGGTTTTTTAGAGTGCTTATTTTAAGCATATTTTATTGATCTAGTACTAAAAATTATGGCGTAAACCCAGTGTGAAGACATCTTCATCACGCACATTGTTATCACTATCAGTATCACGGTAGCCTGCATATAATGTAGTGCGTTTACTAAAATGGTATTTAGTTCCCACAACAAAACTAAGTGCGTCTTCATTTTCTACATCAGAAGCGTAGCCCCCTACCCATGTACCTAAGGATACATTATTGATACGGTATAGGGCAGAAGCAAATATATATTCAGCCCCTTGACTACCATCAAATGTCCCTAAATCTGCTTTTTCATATTGTGCCGCGATTTCTAAGCCAGCAAATTTAGCTGTTCCCCCTATTTTCAGATTACTACCTTTATCATCATCATTATTGCCATTCGTCATACTTTCAGTAATATCCCCAAAATCATTGTAAGCCCCTGCTACAAAAAGACTCCAGTTAGTTGTTGCATAGCGCACTTCAAATAAGCCTGCATTACCTTCACCATTATCATCATCATCGTCAAAAGCACCTTGCAAGAGAAATGATAAACCGCTATATTTTACCCCTAATTCCAATGCATTACTGACTTGACTGCTATGACCAAACTCCCCTTTAATGGCTCTTTCTCCCCCTCCCATACGGTTACCTGTCATCCCTCCTCCTAAACCACGTGCCTGTAAAGCAGTTCCCACAAAGGGATCTAATTTTCCTAAACGTATTTTGTATGCTCCTGATATACGTCCAAATTGGGCATGAACATGTGATCCTTTTAAGCCTATAAAAGTTTCTGACTGCCCAACCTTAGAACCTGTAAAGGTGTTGAATATTGTTCGGTATTGTCCGTATACACTTAAGCCATTGCCTAGTTTTTCATTAAAACGAAATTTAATATTATTAGGCCCTCCATTTAGATGACTTGTCCCTAATACATCAGAAGTGACGGTTTTACGTTCATTATTATCGCCCTGTTTTACACTCGCAATCTCTGCCTGAACTGCCCCAGAAAATTTAACATCGGCTTGTACTACTAAAGGCGTGAGGAATGTAATAGCAACCATTGTAGCTAATGTATGATTCATAAAATATTCTCCGTATTTAGCTTAATAAAAATAGCCTCTACATTCAAAATGTAACACTGTGCTTTACGGTATGGTGCAGTTTTTAAATAGTTTAACTCCCCTTAATGGGGAAAATACCCCCGTTAGTAATAATTTTTGCTGTGGAGTAACCAAGGTCACAACAACATATAAAATAATAAGCTCTGAGTTAAACAAGCTGTTTTTCTATTGCATAAACTCAATAAGTAAAAAATATGATTTTTAGTTTAGATGGGATTTATAAATTTTAATAAAGCACTGTCATAAGGAAAAATAGCGCGCTATTTTTAATCTAGTATAGTATTTTTAGTGCTTATAACTAGATTAAAAATAATGTTCTATAAAATAAAGTTAAGAAGGGGGGAATAGAAGAAAATAGGAGAGGTATTATTCAGGTATTTGAATAAATTGAAGAAAATTAGACAACAAAAAACCCAGTGGCATACACCAACTGGGTTTTTTGCATTGTGTTATTTTAAGCTAGTTCTACACTAGCACACAATTAGAAGCTGTGACGTAAACCAAGTGTGAACGTGTTGTCATCACGAGAGTTGTTGTCACTATCAGTATCACGGTAACCTGCGTATAACATGGTACGTTTACTGAAGTGGTATTTAGCACCAACAGCGAAACTTAAAGCATCTTCATTTTCTACATCAGAAGAGTAACCACCAACCCATGCAGCTAAAGATACATTGTTAATGCGGTATTGAGCAGAACCAAAGATGTATTCACCATCTTGACTACCGTCAAGTGTACCTAAGTCAGCTTTTTCGTATTGTGCAGCAATGCTTAAACCACCAAACTTAACAGTACCACCTGCTTTAAGGTTACTACCGTTATCGTCATCGTCGTCATCATTTGTTACAACGTTTGTTACGCTATCAGTTACATCACCAAAGTCGTTGTAAGCACCTGCTACAAACACACTCCAGTTAGATGCTGCGTAACGTACTTCGAATAATCCAGCGTTATCTTCACCGTTATCATCGTTGTCGTCAAAAGCACCTTGTAAAATTAAGGAGAAACCACCGTAGTTTAAACCTAATTCCATTGCATTGTTGATGTAGCTGTTGTGACCAAAGTTACCTTTGACAGAATCACCACCACTACCAGTCATACCACCACCTAAGCCACGAGCTTGTAAGGCAGTTGCTGCGAATGGGTCTAATTGACCTAAACGTTTTTTGTATGCACCAGTCATACGACCGAATTGACCGTGTACGTTAGCACCTTTTAAACCAACAAAGATTTCTTGTGTACCAACACTAGAGCCTCTGAAAGTGTGGAAAGTTGAACGGTATTGACCGTATGCACTTAAACCGTTACCTAATTTTTCATCAAAACGGAATTTAATATGGTTAGGTCCACCATTTTTTTGGCTAGTACCTAAAACGTCAGATGTGAGTGTTTTACGCTCGCCACTGTCGCCTAGTTCTGTGCTAGCAATCTCTGCTTGGATAGCACCAGAAAATTTGATGTCCGCTTGAGCTGCCATTGGGGCAGTCAATGCAGCAGCAACAGCGATAGCAAGTACCTTATGATTCATGAAAAAGTCTCCGTATTAAGCCTTTTAAAATAGCCTCTATTCCAAAATCTAACGCTATGCTTTTAGAGGTATTTGTATTTTGTAAATTCGTTTTAAAATCTAAGACAGTGATGTTTAAGTTGTCAGCAGACATGCAAACCTTAACGCAGCAATAAGAAAAATGCAACACTTTATTAGCAAAAAAACCACAATTTTATTTTTGTTGTGTAAATACAACAGCCTTTTTTAAAGGTGTATCAATTAATATAATGATTCTATTGGTTTTTTATATTTTTTTAACTTTATTCAGTTTGTTTGCCATTTTTGTCTATATTTTTGCTGCAATAAATTCAAATCACTTTATTGCCCCGAATTATACGCAAAAAATGTATAAAACAACATATTTCAGCATAAAAAAAACAGGGAAATAAGAATGATGGTATAAAAACAACAGCTTTATCTGCTAGGCAAAACTTAATTCAAACCTGATATCTTTCAGATAACTACGTTCTTGCTCAAGGTCAGCATAGGTTAATGGGTGTTGTTCTAACCAATTAGGGGGAAAACGTAAATGTAGACTATTATCTTGTGGCACAAGTTCAAATACGGGTAGTTCTTCTTCATGACGACTACGGTTTAATAGGACAGCAAGGCGTAGTAATACACATAGATACACCATTTGTTTAAAAGGTATGTGTTCACAACGCACACAGGCATCTAATGAAAATTTACGTCGGTGGGTACGCACAAGCGCAGCAAGTTGTAATTGCTCTTGGCGTGAAAACCCTGCTAAATCCGCATAGGTAAGTAGGTATTCACCATGTTTATGGTATTGATCATGAGAAATACTCAGCCCAATTTCATGTAAACGTGCCCCCCAACTAAGCATATGGGCTGATTCTTCATTGGCTAAGCCCCATACTTCTGCTACTTGTGGTAAATAAGTATAGATTGTATTTTCAACACGCTCTGCTTGCTGCGTATCAATAAAATAGCGTTGGGTTAAGGTGTGAATCATTTGTTCACGGCGGTCTTCTTGAGAGAACCTTCCCAGCAGATCATAAATCAAGCCTTCTCGTAAAGCACCATCTGAAGGTTCCATAGATTGGATATTTAAGCCTTCAAAAATACCCAGCAAGACAGCCACCCCGCCAGGAAAAACAGGAGCACGCTCATTATTTAAACCTTTTAATTTAAGCTTATTAACGTGTCCTGTCTCTAATAAGTACTTACGTAATTTTTGTAAGTTTTCAGGGGTGACCGTTGTCCCCCAGCCCATTTCATAAATAACCCGTGCAACGGTTTTAAGTGTACCTGATGCACCAATTACATGTTCCCAACCTGCTTTCCTAAACATGCTTTCAATAGGTTGCAATTCTAATAGTGCAGCAATTTCAGCACGACGCATGGCTTTTGCTTTGATTTCACCTTCAGGAAAAAAGCGTTGACTCATACTGACACAACCCATACTCAAGCTTTCACGGTGCAAGGTTTCAAATTGTTGACCAATAATAAATTCTGTACTGCCCCCACCAATATCGATAACAAGGCGTTTTTCATCATTGGAACCTGCTAATGCATTGGCAACCCCTGAATAAATGAGTCGCGCTTCTTCACGTCCTGAAATAATTTCAATTGGATGTTCTAATGCGACTTCTGCTTTATATAAAAATTCTGCGGCATTGGTGGCTAAACGTAAGGTATTGGTCCCGACAATGCGCACATTTTGCTCTGGGATATCACGTAAACGTTCCCCAAAACGAGCCAAACAGGTTAAAGCACGTTGTTGTGCTTCTTCTGTTAAGCAATTTTCTTTATCTAATCCTGCTCCTAGGCGCACCATTTCACGCAAGCGATCGACAACATGGATATGCCCATCTGTGATACGTGTCACAATCATATGAAAACTATTAGACCCTAAATCAACAGCCGCCATAATCTCAGGCTCAGGAAGGGTATGAAATAATTCAGGTAGTTTAAACATTAAGACTCTCTAGTAGCCAATTAAAAACAAAAAAAGCACGGCTGGTACTTTATCAATGAATTATGACAATATAGGGTCAAGCTCTTTAGAACCCCAATGGAGTCATCATTTTTTAGAAAACGAAGCCAAAAATTATATTTTTTCACTATATTATAGGTATTTTTATATATTGTATTTATTTTAGGTTATTTATTCGTTACACTCTTTGTGTGGAATGTTTGTATAAATTATTAGCGGTATTGATTCTATATATCAAGCTGGCACACGTTCTCTGAAAATTGAGGGCGTGTGTACCAATAATGTATATGTTTCTACATTATATAACCCACCTAGACCTTACTTCTAGATAACTGAACTCACCATCAGTAGATAGTAGGCTGCTTCATGTCTACTTTAAAACTTATACAAAATATCACCTTTAGTGTTTATCAATAAAAAGCTTGTTAGCTGATTATTGAAATAGCACATCATATAGGCGTTTAGTGATATAAATAATAGGCTTCTTTGTTATTACATCGTATCAATACAGCACTACAAAGTATCGATAGTTAAATTTTACGCTTTTTATCTCGTGTTTATCCCATCTAATATTCAAAGTTGTACAGTTTATACCCCACGTCCTGTATGAGAAGGTGATAATCTCTTATTTCAATACTTTCGATATTTTTTATATACCTGAATTTTATCAATATCTATTTCTATCAAAATATAAGCCTAAAGCTAAAATACACTTTATTTTATGTTTTTTATTCGCTACACTATTCATGTGGAATAGCTGTATCAATGATTAGCAGTTTTGACTCTGTATATCAATCTGGCTCACCATCTCTGAAAATTGAGGTGATGTGTATCAATCATTTATACCCCACAACTTGTTTGGATAGCTTAGTTGGTAAAGCAGCTACACTAGATGTAGTTTATGTGAGTTCGACCCTCGCCCCAAACGCCTATTTTAGATAGCTCAATTGGTAGAGCAGCTGATCCTTAATCAGAGTGTCGTAGGTTCGATCCCTACTCTAACACTTTTGTATATGACATCCCTATATACACAAAACTATAGCACTCTCTTTAGTGTTTATTAATGAAAAGCTTTAACATCACTGATATAAATACGTTATAGCCAATCATTGAGACAGTCGTTCAGACAGCACAACATACAGGCGTTTTGTGGTACAAAATACTTGCTTTCTTCACTCTAACCTTGCATAGATACAGCACTAAAAAGTATCGATAGTTAAATTTTACGCTTTTTATCTCATATTTATTCTAGTTATAGCCAAGATTGCAAAATTTGTACCCCACGTCCTGTATGTAAAGAGAGTCATCCAATTTAATAATAATAACAGGTGTACCATGTTCAAAATTAAGCCCTTTATTGTCCGAAAAAATGAAAAAGGCATTTTATTAAAAGATAATGACTTTGTTCAATTTTTAGAGGCGGGACAATATCGATTTTCTAACTTCTTTCATACCTATGAAGTGGCTATTTTCGATCTCTCTAACCCGCGCTTTCTTTTCCGTCTAACCGATTATTTGGTGAAAAAACACCCTGAAGAGATAGAAAAGCACTGTGTGAAAGTGGAAACGGATAAAAAACATGTTGCACTGGTGAGTTTTGATCAACACCTATCTGAAATTTTATTACCTGCTCAACGCGCCTTATTTTGGAATGATATTATTGATATTGATGTGGAATTAATTGATATCACAGAAAATTTAGCAGTCCCCTCTGATTTATTACGACTTTTAATTCATGAAAGAACAGGTATCACAAGCAGTAAATTTAAAAAAATTATTTACTCTCAACAAGTGCCTGAATATCATATTGGGCTATTGATGATTGAAGGGAAATATGTAAAAACCTTATCCCCCGGTATATATGGCTATTGGCAAATTAATCAATCTGTAAATATTGAGTTATGGGATACACGCTTACAAACTTTAGAAGTCAGTGGACAAGAAATTTTAACTAAAGATAAGGTCAGCTTACGGATTAATTTAGCGGCTAGCTATCAAATTGATGAGGTATTAAAAACCTTATCTCAAGTTAAAAAACCTGAAGATTTTCTTTACCGTGAATTACAATTTGGCTTAAGAGTGGCAGTGGGAACACAAAAGCTTGATGAATTATTAGAGGATAAGCAACTGCTTGATAATAAAGTATTGGCTTATATTCAAGAAAAAGCCCTGCCACTAGGGATTACTATCACTACGGTTGGTATTAAAGATATTATCCTCCCAGGGGATATGAAAACCATTTTAAACCAAGTGGTGGAAGCCGAAAAATCTGCTCAAGCTAATTCAATTCGTCGTCGTGAAGAAACAGGAGCCACCCGTTCTTTATTAAATACAGCAAAAGTGATGGAAAATAATCCAACTGCTTTGCGTTTAAAAGAGCTGGAAACTTTAGAAAAAATTACTGATAAAATTGGTTCACTTTCCGTATACGGTGGTTTAGATGGCGTATTAAATGAATTGGTAAAAATAAAACGCTAACAGATGACAAAAAAAGGGCAGTTCATCAGAACTGCCTAAATACCAACTTGGGTAAGGATGTGAGGTAAAACTGTTTACAACATATATTTAGATTTAACTGTTAACTTAGAGAAAATTTGTGGATTATGCATTACATAGTCTTTTAAATCTTTGTAATGACTAATTTCATCTTCAAACTCATGTAAAACACTCACTATTTGGGTTGAGGCACTGATGACAACTAAAGGGTGCTCAGGTTTGCTAAAAGCCAAAACCAAGTTTCTTAATTCTTCTATTGCATAGTTATCAATACAGAGCACAGCACTCATATCTAGAATAACATTTTTTTCTACATCATCATTTGCAGAATAAAGATAGGTATAAATAGAACATATCTTTTGGGCTGTTAATTTTTTTTCTAACAAAATGATGGTATGCCCATATGTAGAATAATTTAACACTTTCATCAGGTTTTCCCTTGGTATTCACTATAGTACTTTTATGTACATATTGTTTTTATGTATCTATATAACAAAACCCATACCAACTTATTTTTGATTTAAAATCAATTATTTAAAAATAACCAAGCCCCTAATTCAACGTTCATTTGCAATTTGCAAAGCAAAATAATCCATGCATTCATTATGAACACAATAGTTATTACTTTTTGATATATATGGCTAACTTTTTATTCTTTTTAACTATAGTTAACTTTTGTTAAAGTACAGCCATACACTAATTTAAAATAAGAGATTCCATTATCATGTCACAAGAAAGCATACAGCAAAACACTGCCGCATCTTTAGTGACTTGTGACACAAATAAAAGCGATGAAGAGCAAGAGTTATTAATGGCATCACTGGTTGCCACCAGTTTATTAATGATTATTGCAACACAACGCGCCCCAAGCAGCCAAACAAAAGGGTTTAGTCGTTTATTTGGTATTGCAAAACCACAGACAACAGTAAAAAAAGCAGGCTTATTCGCACGGTTTACTCAACTGTTTTAAGCTTGATAAGCCCAGCTTAATATTGACTTATAAACCTTCCACTTGCTGTAAACGCATTTCTAAACTATCCCCTTTTTCAATATGTTCAACACGTACAGGTAAATATTGAAATTTAGGCGCACACCATAATGTTGTACTGCGTTTTTTATTCTCTGATACATAGCGATATTTCAAAGTATTTAATTCACCCACTCCTGTTTTAACCTTCTCCTCACCCAAAAAAGCAGGTTGATAGCTTTTTAACTTTCCTTTATCTGCCACCACATAAGACAGATCACGTTTTCCGACAGCTAAATCCTGCATCACTTGTAATTGATATAATAATTTATCCGATACCCCTTCTTTTATTCCTACTTGCCAAGGCTGTGAAGCACTGTGGTTTTCAGCTTGTTTTTTATGCCAATCAAAAGTTATATCCATCTGCTTAGCACGCTTTTTAGTTTGGTAATCATAACGATAATTAAGCGGTATAAATTGCTTATCAAGCCATTTAAATGTACTGGTTTCTAATATTTTTGCTTTATACAGCATCGCAGCAAACCCTGTAGAGTGCGCCTGTGATTCAAATAGATAATGATCTGCTTTTTTAGATAAGCGACGCACCCCTTTTCCAATTTCCACCCCTTTAAAATAAAGGGTGTAATGTGCACTAAAAGGTTCTAATGCATTCACCTGTGATATGAAAAAAAAGCTAAAAAAAACGGCAATAAAGCGCATAATGACTCCATGAAATAATAAAAGAAAAATGAATATGCTATGATGTAGCACAATCAGTTATAGCGATAAATTAAACTAACTACCCATGAAATTATCACTCCCTAATTTTTCCACCGCACGCGTACTCGTTGTTGGTGATATCATGCTAGATAAATATTGGCATGGTCAAACATCACGCCTTTCTCCAGAAGCTCCTGTTCCCATTGTACATATCAAAGAGCAGCAAGAAAGGGCAGGCGGAGCAGGTAATGTTGCACTAAATATTTCTGCATTAGGGGGACAGGCAACCCTGATAGGTATTACAGGTCAGGATGATGCAGCAAAGCAAATTAAAAACACCTTAAATACACATAATGTAAAATGTTTTTTTACTGAATTGGCAGACCTTCCCACCATTACCAAGCTACGTGTACTCAGTCGTAATCAACAGTTAATTCGTTTAGATTTTGAAGAAGGCTTACACACAGCTTATGATGCCCCCTCACTACTCAGTTGCATTGAGCAACAGCTTGCTACAACTGATGTTGTTGTGCTCTCTGATTATGGCAAAGGCACATTAAACGATCCACAGGCAATTATTCATCTGGCACGTGCTGCAAATAAGCCCATATTAATTGACCCTAAAGGTAATGATTTTACTAAATATCGGGGCGCAACATTAATCACGCCTAATTTAAGTGAATTTGAGGCTATTGTAGGGCATTGTGCTGATGAGGCAAGTCTTGTTGAAAAAGGGCAAAGGTTACGTGATGAGTTAGATTTAACTGCATTATTAATCACACGTAGTGAGCAAGGGATGACCTTATTACAACGTGATTGTCCTCCTTTGCATTTACCCACTAATGCCCAAGAAGTTTTTGATGTCACAGGGGCAGGGGATACTGTCATTGGGGTATTAGCCACTGTATTAGCCGCACAAGAAAATTTAGAGCAAGCCACAACACTTGCCAATTATGCCGCAGGTATTAGCGTTGCTAAACTGGGTGCCGCCACGGTCAGCCCCAGTGAGCTTGAAATGGTATTACACACACTCCACTGTCCAACAGGTATTCAAAAATCGGTAGAAAATTTAGTAAATATCGTCCGTACAGCTCAACGTAATGGTGAAAAAATTGTCATGACCAATGGCTGTTTTGATATTTTACATGCAGGACATATTTTCTCATTGACACAAGCACGTCAACTTGGTGATCGCCTTATTGTTGCACTGAATGATGATGCCTCTATTAAACGTTTAAAAGGGGAACAACGCCCTGTTAATTGTTTAGAACACCGTGCAATCATGCTCAATGCTTTAGAAATGGTAGATTGGGTAATTCCTTTTAGCAGTGATACACCTGCTGAGCTTATTAGTGCTATTTTGCCTGATATTTTAGCTAAAGGGGGAGATTATCAAGTGGAAGACATTGCAGGGGGAGACAGTGTATTAAAAAATGGGGGGCAAGTTTTAATCCTTGATTCAATAGAAAATATCTCTACAACCCATATTATTAATACCTTACTTACTTCCTCACAGGTTAAGGAATAAACGATGATTATTGTCACAGGTGGCGCAGGTTTTATTGGTAGCAATTTAATTAAATCGCTCAACCGTCAAGGCTACAAAGATATTTTAGTAGTGGATAACCTCAAGCGTGGTGAAAAATTTGTTAACCTTGTTGATTGTGAAATTGCTGACTACCAAGATCGATCTACCTTTTTAAAACAATTACAAAGCCGTGAATATTTCGCTGCCAGTATTCGTGCCGTTTTTCATCAAGGCGCATGTTCCAGTACCACAGAGTGGGATGGGCAATATATGATGGAAAATAACTATGAATACTCCAAGCAGATTTTACAATATTGTCTTGCCCGTAAAATTCCTTTTTTATATGCTTCCAGTGCAGCTGTTTATGGTGGAAATACCACATTTAAAGAAGCTTTAGAATACGAAAACCCTCTAAATGTATATGGCTACTCAAAATTTTTATTTGATCAATACGTACGCCGCTTACTGAATACAGCTACATCGCAAATTATAGGATTTCGCTACTTTAATGTGTATGGAGCGCGTGAACAACATAAAGGCTCAATGTCCAGTGTTGCCTATCATTTTAATAATCAGCTCAAAGAAACAGGCGAATTAAAGTTATTTGAAGGCTGTGATGGTTATGCAAATGGGGAACAACAACGCGATTTTGTTTATGTTGAAGATGTTGCAGATGTGAATATATGGTGTATGGAAAATCCACAGGTATCAGGTGTTTTTAATGTCGGAACAGGACGAAGCCAAAGTTTTAATGATGTCGCCAATGCGGTATTAGATTGGCATAAAAAAGGAGAGCTGAGTTATATTCCCTTTCCAGAACACTTAAAAGGACATTATCAAAGTTTTACTCAGGCTGATATCAGTGCATTACGCGCTGTGGGCTATGAAAAACCCTTTAAAACAGTTGAGGAAGGGGTGAAATGCTACTTAGATATATTAAATAATCAAGGGCATTAATTTATAGAGTGCTGTATTTTTCAGAAAATAGAGCTTAAAGAATGGCGCGCCCTAGAGGATTCGAACCTCTGACCTCAGCCTCCGGAGGGCTGCGCTCTATCCAGCTGAGCTAAGGGCGCGTACTGCTTGCTGCGCTAACAGTAACGCTGCGTATCATACCTGATTTATCCCATTACGTCTATGTATCAACAGTATTTAAACATCAGCACAATGATGTATAAAAAATTTACTGATACGTACACATAAGAGAGAAAATAATTAAGGGATATTCATTAAACTTAAGAGAGTGATCTCTTCTATTTCCTATCATGATATTTTTAGTTAGGATATAGTCATCACTGTCATCAAGACAAGAAAATGAGCCTCAGCTTAAATAAGGTAAGAGGAGAATACTCCTCTTATACCTTATCCAATCTGCTTAACAAAAGCTTGTTAAACTTAAAAAGGCAGTTTAATCCCTGGAGGTAAATCCATTCCCCCTGTCATGCCTGATAATTTATCCTTGCTGTAGCTTTCAACTTTACGTACTGCATCATTCACTGCTGCAGCAATCAAATCTTCCAGCATTTCTTTATCTTCAGTCATTAATGCAGGATCAATAGAAACACGTTTGACATCATGGCGACCTGTCATCACAACACTCACCATTGCCCCGCCTGCTTCCCCTGTCACTTCCATTTTCGCAATTTCTTCTTGCGCTTTTTGGACGTTTTCCTGCATTTGCTGGGCTTGTTTCATTAAGCCAGAAAGTCCACCTTTCATGCCTTATATCCTCAATGTTATTTTGAAATTTGGGTTGTTAAACTAGCAAACTCTTGTTTCATCTGTAAATTTTGGAAAATTAGCAGATCAGGGGTTTGAATGTTTAATAAAATATCAAATGCTTTTTGACTTGTACGTAATAAATTAACCAACTCGCCACTCACAGTTACCGTATTATAGGTATTTTGTGCTACCCGTAAATTAGCTTCTGTTTTTTGGCGTGAAACAGTAATTTTCTGTTTTTGTTGTAACAAATGTTGTTGGTATAAACGTGCTGTTTTTAAAGTTAATTCTTGCGCTTTGGTATTGGCTTGCAAATGTTGTACACTACTTTTATCTGATTGCTCACGCATTAATTTTTGCGTTGACACTTGCAGCTCTCTGACATCACGCTGAATCCCTTCAATTTTAGGTAAATATACCCCATCAATATTGTTGATAAAGGTATTTTGCATATGCAGCAGCACCTTCAATAAAATAGTATATAAACCGTAATAACGACGACTTACCGCAAGATCCTCTTGCGTTTTAATCGTCAACTGCATCAACTGTTCACTCATTTGCTTTACATGTGCATACACAACGCTGCTTTGGATAATATCATCTCCCACAACACTTGCAAAAAGTAGATCAACTTGCTCTTGATTCAAATACAGTCCCATATCAGACAAGCCTTTTGCAAATTCCTGTTTTAGCTCATTGATACGTAGATCATGCTGGGCAATATCCGTTTTAAGTTGGGCAATTTTGTCATCATAATCTGCAACGGTTGTTTTCCATTTAGATTGTACAGGGGCAGCAACTTGTTCCTGACGATATTGACCAATTTGATCTTTAATTCCCCGAATTTCTGCCTCATGCTGGCGAATTTGATCACGAGTTTTTTGTGTCGGAGAGACCCCTAAAATAGCCACCGCTTCATCTAACAAAATATCAATTTTAGACTGATTTTCACGCTTATCTTCTTTAAAATAAGATTTATCAGGTAAATCAGCATGTCGATCACTTAGATCAAGGGCTTTTTCTAAACGGGGGGTCACCTCTTGCCAAATCGCAGCGAAACGACTGTGTTTATCTTCAGCGGCTAATACACTTTTTTCAGCTGAATCTTTTTCTAATAAGCCTGTAACTTTTTCTTGAGAGTTTTGCCATAAATTAGTCACACCCTCCTTAGAATTTTGCCACGCTTCATTAGTTTTCTCTTTAGAGCTTTCCCACGCTTCTGTGGTTTTATTTTTTGAATTTTCCCATGCGTTTTTAACGCCTTCTTCAGTGCGGTTTTTCAGGTTTTCAGTCCCTGTTACCACGCTTTCCTTGGCATTATCTAATTTCTCTAAGGTTAGATCTTTGCCTTCTTTTAACCAACTAGAAAAGCTACGCTCTTCTGGTTCAGCAGGGGCTGAAGTGGCTGGTTCAGGAGGGGGGGGTGCAGAGCTTGTCTCTTCAACAGCCAGTGCAGAAAAAGATAAAATAAAAGAGAGATAACATGCACTCGATACAAGCATAATTTTTTGCATATGACTCACCTAAATTAAGGAACTTATTGAATAATGTTATTTAGTTGCAGGCTCAGCTGATTTAGGTTTTGATTCAGGTGATGTGCCCAATAACTCTGAAGCCCCTTTTTTTGACTCATTCCAGAGTTTACTTCCTGCTTCTTTAGAGCTATCCCATGCTTTACCTGTACTTTCTTTGGAATTATTCCAAACTTTAGAACTGGTTTCTTTTACTTTACTGCCTGCATTCTTAGTCCCTTCCCATGCCTTGCCTGAAAGCTCTTTGGTACCTTTCCATGCTTTACCAGAAGCATCCTTTGTACCTTCCCACGCTTTACCAGAAACCTCTTTGGTACCTTTCCATGCTTTACCAGAGGCATCTTTTGTGCCTTCCCACGCTTTACCAGAGACTTCTTTTGTTCCCTTCCATGCCTTACTTGTGCCTTCTTTCAACCATCCCGTAAAGCTTTCATCTTTTGCTGTATCAGCTTCACCTGCGGCATAAGTAGCGGTATTTAAAGAAAGGGATAAAAAAAGTGTCGCTAAGATAAAGAAAAGCTTTTGCATTGTATTGACCTAATTGAATTATGGTTTTAATTTAACTTCAACCACCACAGCATCACATTGCTCTTTCATTTGCACTATAAAGGGGTCTTGTGCAACATCCTGTTCAACAGCCTGCTGCTGCCTATGGTGTTCCTGTTCTGCAATGAGGGCGGGTGTTGCCAAAATAGGAGCCGCTTCCTCTTTTGTTGCATCTTGTACGCGAATATGTAAATGAATAGTACGTTTATAATATGTTGATAAATACTTTTCAAGTTCTGTTTGCTTATTACGCAAAAAACCATGCTTGGGTTCTAAAATAAAGTGAATATGATCTTCTTTTAAAGATTCAAAAGCACAATGGTTTGCAAGCTGTTTTACAAAACCTGATACATTTAATTGCATCACAATATCACGCCAGTAACGACGTAAATTTTCTTCTGTTAAAGCTAAGCTATCATGCTGCTCAGTACGCTCATTAGAATGGGGGGGACTGTACTCACTTTCAATATCGACAAGTGATTCAGGAATAGGAGGCGGAGCAGGTGCCATCATGGTTGTCTCAACAATTTCAGGCATAGGGGGAGGAGCGGGGTTTTCTGATTTCGGTTTTGCTATATTAGGTACTGGAGAAGGTCTAGTACTCGGAGGAGAAGAGGGTTTTGGTTGGGGAGGAGTCGATGATTTTGCAACCGATGTTGCACTATTATAAGTTGTTGCTTGGGTTGTCACAGGACGAAATGTTAACATGCGTAACAATAACATTTCAAAGCCCACATGTGCTGTAGGAGCAAGGGGTAAGTCACGTCGTCCTGTTAAGGCAATCTGATAAAAAAGTTGCACATCTTCAGGACTTAGTTGTTGTGTTAATGCCTGTAATTCTTCACGCTCATTGGGGACTAATGCTAAGGTATCAGGGGCAACATGGGCTAAAGCCAGTTGTTGTAATACCCGTAATAAATCAGCGAGTACCTGATCATAATCAGGCGTATATTCTGCCAACTGCTTGATTGTATCTAATAATGCATTCGCATCCATACTTCCCAGCGCATGTAATAAGGAAAAAACGTGGTTTTTCCCTAAAGTGCCCAACATGGCATGAATATCTTCAGTGCGTACCCCATCACCACCATAAGCAATGGCTTGATCAAGTAAACTTAAAGCATCCCGTACACTGCCTTCTGCTGCATGAGCAATTAAACGTATTGCTTCCGCTTCAAACTCAATCGTTTCTTTTGTTAAGATATGAGTAAGATGTTGATCTAATAATTCTAAAGGCAAACGTTTTAAATTAAACTGTAAACAACGTGATAAAACGGTGGCAGGTAAATTCTGTGGATCGGTGGTAGCAAGAATAAATTTCACATGAGGAGGAGGCTCTTCTAGTGTTTTTAATAGTGCATTAAAACTACTTTTGGAGAGCATATGTACTTCATCAATCAAGTAGACTTTATAACGTCCACGACTGGGAGCATAGGGTACATTTTCTAAAATTTCACGCGTGTCTTCAACTTTAGTACGTGATGCGGCATCAACTTCAATTAAATCAATAAAACGCCCTGCATCGATTTCTGTACAGGCAGCACAGTGTCCGCATGGATCAGCGGTAATGCCATTGGTTTCACAGTTTAATGATTTTGCAAAAATACGTGCAATGGTTGTTTTTCCTACACCGCGTGTACCTGTAAATAAATAGGCATGGTGTAAGCGTTGGTGTGTAAGTGCATTAACAAGTGCACGGACAACATGAGGTTGTCCCACCATTTCGGTAAAATTGTGGGGTCGCCACTTACGGGCAAGAACTTGATAAGCCATGTTATCAGTATAGTGGGGATGATTGGATAATCTAGTGTGAATAAATTATTCATCAATAAGATTGGTGGCAACTCATACCAGCTACACCACGGCACATACTACACTGCTGCCGCTGCTTCCTTCCGGACCTGACGGGATTCACAGTTTCATATTGCGCGGGAACCGATATAAGTCACCCTAGTATAGTGCTACGTAAAATACACATAATTTGTATTGTACGTGGCGGAGAGAGAGGGATTCGAACCCTCGATACGCATTAACGTATACACGCTTTCCAGGCGTGCTCCTTCAGCCACTCGGACACCTCTCCAACACTTAGTTGTGTATCAATCCAACAACTAAGACGGGCAATTCTAATAGATGTATTGCTGAATGTCCAGCAGTATTTTACAAAATATATTATTTTCCATCTAAGCTGAGTAAATGCTGATAATGTTCAGGGCGACGATCTCGAAAAACCCCCCATGAGGTACGCAGCGCAGCTACTGCTTCTAAATCAATATGACTTAATAAAATCACTTCACTTTCCCTATCTGCTTGCTGTATCACTTGACCTGTCGCATCAGTGATAAAAGAAGTGCCATAAAATGTTAAAGCACAACTTTGACCTTGCTCTTCACCAATACGGTTTGAGGCAACCACAGGCATCACATTTGCGCCTGCGTGTCCTTGCATGACACGTTGCCAGTGCCCTGCTGAATCCAGTTCTGGCTCCTCTGGTTCTGAGCCAATGGCAGTGGGGTAAAAAAGGAGTTCCGCCCCTTGTAGTGCCATACTCCGTGCTGCTTCAGGAAACCATTGATCCCAGCAAATCCCCACACCAATACAAGCATAGCGTGTCTGCCAAACTTTAAATCCCGTATCACCGCCTGCAAAGTAAAATTTTTCTTGATAGCCCGCACCATCAGGGATATGGGTTTTACGGTATACCCCCAACATTTCACCATCTGCATCAATGATCATAATACTGTTGTAATAGACTTGATTAGCCCGTTCAAAAAAGCTGATTGGTAAAACTACTTGGTATTTTTTTGCTAAGGTAGCAAAACGAGATAAGAAAGGGTGATTTTCTACAGGATGGGCTAAAGAGAAAAAAGCTTCATTTTGATCTTTACAAAAATAAGGGCTGGCAAAGAGTTCAGGTAGTAAAATAATCTGTGCCCCTTGCTGTGCTGCATCAATCAAACATTGCTCAGCCTGAGCAATATTGTCTTCAATTTTTTCTGAACAAGACATTTGCACGGCTGCAACTGTAACCTTCTTCATATAGGTTTTAATTCCTCTTAAATTAAGCGGGTGCGAGGGCTGCGTTTTATTTTTTCCTCGTTACAACGCTCCGCGTTGTAATGCAGCCTTGGATGCTCCGCATCCTCCTCTTTGAGCTTACACCATAGCACTTTAAGCAAGATGACGCAGAGCATCAGGGACTGGATTCCCAAACGGAGTTTGGGAACCAGATAAGCTTTAATTTAATGGCAGTAGCGTAAGAAAGCGCGGGAGCAAATAGTGCAAATTATCTTTGGACAAGACACAACTTGATAAAGAAAAAATACACATTTCAATGTAAACAGGGTTTATAAATTAGCTTATTCTGTTGGTGGGCTAAACCAGTCTAATTTTTCATGTAAACACACCACATCACCAATAATAATTAAGCTTTGTAGCTTAATGTGTGCCTCTGCCACAATCTCAGGTAAGGTACTCACTGTCCCAATCAATACTTTTTGATCGCGTGTAGTGGCTTTTTGTACTAGTGCAGCGGGTTTGTCTGCAGGCAAGCCGTGGGCGATGAGTTGCTCACAGAGGAAAGGCAGTGCTTTTAAGCCCATATAAATTACAACAGTTTGTTGTGGTTGTACTAAGGCTTGCCAGTTTAAATCTAAAGAATCATTTTTTAAATGTCCTGTCACAAATAAACAAGATTGTGCATAATCACGGTGGGTTAATGGAATCCCTGCATAAGAAGAAGCCCCTAGAGCGGCAGTAATGGCAGGCACAACTTGAAAAGGTACGCCGTCCTCCATTAAGGTTTCAATTTCTTCGCCCCCACGCCCAAAAATAAACGGATCGCCGCCTTTTAAGCGCAATACTTTTTTACCTTGTTGAGCGAGTTTACTTAATAAACGATTAATCTCTTCTTGGGATAAAGTGTGATTATTAGGTTGTTTACCGACATAAATACGTTCTGCATCTCGACGGGATAAATTAAGTACTTCTTCAGAGACTAAGCGATCATAAACAACGACATCCGCCTGTTGCATCAAACGCAAGGCTTTAAAAGTTAACAGATCAGGATCTCCCGGCCCCCCTCCAACTAAGTACACTTCCCCATACTCTTTATCATCCATTGGGGCTTCTATTGCAGAGTTTAGTGCATCATGTGCTTGGCGCGTATGCCCCGCTAATAGCATTTCTGCAATAGGTCCTTGCAATACATTTTCCCAAAATTTTCGCCGTTGTTTAGGGGCAAAATTTTCTTTTACTTTGGTACGAAACTTTGCAACAAAACTTGCCAACTGCCCATAAGTAGCAGGTACAACCGCTTCTAACTTAGCACGTAATAAACGCGCCAATACAGGCGATGCGCCGCCTGTAGAAATAGCAATTTGTACAGGAGAACGATCAATAATTGAAGGCATGATAAAGCTGCATAAATCAGGCTGATCGACAACGTTCACAGGTAAATTCTGCATTTTTGCTAATTTTGACACTTGCTCATTAACAGCCCGATCATTAGTGGCTGCAATAACTAAACAATACCCTGACAAATCAGTGTCTTGAAAAGTACGATCACAATACCTAACTTTATCTTCATTAGCATATTTTTCCAATTGTGTTGTTAATGTAGGAGAGACAATCGTCACTTTGGCATGAGCTTGTAACAACAAATCAACTTTACGTGTTGCTGTCGCGCCGCCGCCAACAACAAGACAAGATTGTTGTTGTATATTTAAAAAAATTGGTAAGAAATCCATAGTGCTACCACAACTGACCTGAGGTTAAATAAACTGTGCATTCTAATAACGAGTCATGATAAAATGACATGATTCGTATATACTAATGTTGTTTTTTACTTATTTTATAATTTTGTAATGATATTACTTAATTATAAAATACATCCCTAATCTGTACCCACTCACCCTTACAGTAATCAGAGATTGTTTTATGTCTATGTTTGATCATGAGCTTGATGCCTCTAATTTAAGTTGCCCACTTCCTATTCTTAAAGCAAGAAAAGCATTAAGTACCATGGAATCTGGTCATACTTTACGTGTTTTAACCACTGATCCCGGCTCTCAAAAAGATTTCCCTGCTTTTGCTCATCAAACAGGGCATACACTTGTTGAGTCAACAGAAGAAGGTGATAAATTTAGTTTCGTTATTCGTAAAAACTAAGTTGTATATCGAGAACTTTATATAATGTCTGAACCCAAAAAACTTGCGATTATTGCCACAAAAGGCTCATTGGACTGGGCGTATCCACCGTTTATTTTAGCCTCTACTGCTGCGGCATTAGGCTATGAAGTCCAAATCTTTTTTACCTTTTATGGCTTAGAGTTACTGCGTAAAAAGCTGGATTTAAAAGTGACATCATTAGGTAATCCAGCCATGCCAATGCCTGTTGACGTACCTGTCATGCTGCAAGCCTTACCGGGGATGCAGTTCTTTATGACACATATGATGAAGAAGAAATTAAAAGAAAAAAATGTCGCCAGTATTGAGCAATTACGTGAATTGAGCCAAGAGGCAGAAGTTAAACTGATTGCATGTCAAATGACCGTTGATTTATTTGACTATACAACGGATGACTTTTTAGATGATATTGATTATGCAGGGGCAGCTACATTTTTTGAATTTGCAGGTGAAGCAGATATCACACTTTATATTTAATAAAGTGATCGCTTTCTGACAAAATAAGGTGGTGACGCGTAAATAAAAAAATAAAGGCGCGTCATGACCCATGTACACCCCTTTTCTTCATGCAATTAACACTGTTTTATCTCTGATATTGACCCATAAAAAATAAACGGCTGTTTTAATTCTTTGTCTTTTATATTCATTCTTTTTATGATGCAGGTATACTATAGAATACAGTATACTGCACTTGACTTGAGTTATATCAACATCTTTTGTTTTTTTTAAAACCATGCCATGAAATATACCCAAAACCAAACTTCAAGTAGTGGATAGAAAAATATAAAAATACCTATTGTAATAATAAGCCATATATCCCACGTCATATAATCCTTGAATTTAGGTTCAGGACAAGGAGTTTCCTTTATGTTTGGTATATATTTTTTAAAGAAATAGGTAATAGTTGCCATACCTATAAAAATGGGGGCAAAAATAATTATAAAATAAGAATGAGGAATAAAGGGAATAGAAAATTCCCGCATAGTAGCAATTGGAATCCATTCATAATCTTTTAAAAGATTTAAAATACCCAGATAAAAACAGTTCCATCCTATAATAAACTCAAATCGACTTTCCTTTGTATTTCTAAAAAAAGGATGCATTCCTTTTTTAATTGAGAAATAGCTGAAAAACAACCAAACAAAACCAATACTAAACATTACCCCCCCCTGCTAAATAATATCCAAAACCAAACTTCAAGTAATGGGTATAAAAGTATCAAAATACCTATTGCAATAATAAGCCATATATCCCATGTCATATAATCCTTGAATTTAGGAAGAGGATACGGAGCTTTCTTTATATGTGGTGTATATTTTTTAAATAAAAAATCAATTATTGCTAAACCTAGCAAAGCTGGAATGAAGAATAGCATCAAAGAGGTTATCAATGATTCGTTAAAAAAAGAACGTGAAATCCATTTATAATCTAACAAACATTTCAAAATACCAATACAAAAATTTAACCATCCTAAAAAAAAGAAATATTGACTAGCTACTGTACTTCTAACAATAGGAAATCTGGCACTTCTAAAAAAAAGTAACCAATAAAAAGATAGATAAAGCCATCACTAAACATCATAAGCTTCTACTCAATTAAAAACCAAGCTTCGAGTGATAGCATAAAAATAAGTACTAAATAAATTAACGATGTATCCCATGTCATATAATCCCTAAATCTAGGAGCAGGAAAAGGATCTTCCTTTATATGCGGTGTATATATTTTAAATAAAATATCAATAACTGCTATACCTATAAAAAATAGAATTAAAGTAATTATGAGAGAGAGGGAAAACCATTCATAATCTATTGAAAGATTTACAATACCTAGATAAAAAAATACCCATCCCCCCATAAAATAATCTCGACTTGTCTTTGTATTTCTAAAAAGAGGATGTATTCCTTTTTTAATGAGTAAATAGCTAGCAAATAACCAATAAAAACCAATACTAAGAATCATAACCACCTACTCAATCAAATAAGATAAATAAGTTAATGCCGCAGCAGGAGCACACATTACTGCACGGTCACTTATTGTTTGTGATGTAGCTTCAAATAGCTCACTACTATCATAATAAGGTTGCTTAAATTCTTGCGCTAACTGCTGTACTAAAAAACGCCCAATCCCGACACCAATAAAAGGGGTATTTGCCTGAATACGATGATAGGCATAATGAAGCTCTAACGCAGTATGAAGTTTGTATTTTTGTTGACGGATAAAATAATGAGCTAATTGTTGATAAGCAGGAATTTCATCCTCTCCATAGATGTCATTACCCAGTAAACGCGCCAAACGCCGCGCACTACCTAACAATGTTTTTTCTCCATTATCCGCAGCAGGGTGTAAATCAACACCAGAAGGTAACTGTTCAGTTAAACGATAAATATCAGCGGTGGTGGCAAAATGTTCCGCCATCAATGGCAGCCATTGCCCTGCCCACGGTGCTTTATCAGTGAGCGACATTAAAGCCGTTCGTGTAATACCTGTATAGACTAACTCTCCCGTATACAAACGCTCTTGATCGGTATAACCACGGTGGGCAGGTTCGCCTGCAAAAAATGGAATAATATCTGTGGTGGTACTGCCTACATCAATCACAAGCCCTTCAGCATGATACTGGCTGATATGGCAGGTAGTCGCTAACCAATTAGCAGAGGCAATGGCTTGATAGTGCTGTGGATTTATTAAAGCACCTTGTATCAGCGCATCCCCCGTAAAATAATAGATATTTTCAATGGGTAAATAACGGCTAATACATTCATGTATTTGTTGAATACCCGTTTCTCGATCAGGAAAAATATCTGCTAATTCTGCTGTCATGGTGATATGGTGTTGAGCCTGTTGTACAACAGGAAATTCTTGAGTAATGTGCTGTAGGATTTTTTCTAATTTATCCATCCCTTGCCAGATAGGGCAAACATACTGCTGCACATGGGTTAGGCAGGTTTCTTTTATCGCTAATTTAAGATGCGCACCACCAATATCCCAACCAAAAATCACTGTTTTCTCTTCACTCATTTTTTACTCATACAACGATGTATTATTTATTGAACATATAGTATGACATAAATGCTCATTTATTCTCATTCGTGAATTACTTTACAATACAGGATAAAATAAGAAAATAATCTGTGTTGAATACCTTCTAAATTTTTAGCCTATATAAGAGATACGCCACTATGTCATTATACGAAGTGTATGCCTATACGCATATTGGTAGTGTAAAACAACATAATGAAGATCATATTTTAATGGCGCGTTTTGTAAAAAATAGCGGTGAAATGCAACTTAGCTTTCAAGATGATGATGATTTTCTATTTCAGCACGGCATGTTGTTTGCTGTTGCAGATGGGATTGATGGCGTAGCAGGTGCGGCAGTAGCAAGTCGTTTAGCACTCATGACGCTAGAAAGACATTATTATCTTAATGCAAAACAGGGAAACAGCTCAGTGTGTCGCCAAGCATTACAATATGCAGTAAATAAAGCTAATAAAAATATCTTACATACAGCACAACAACATCCTGAGTTTGCACATATGGGCTGTACTTTAGCAGGGGTATGTTTATTAGCTGAAGGGATATTGATTTTTAATGGGGGAGATAGCCGAGTTTATCGCTATCGTCATCCTATTCTCAAACCCTTAACAGTGGATGATACCATCACCCAGCTTGCCATACGTAATGGACGTATGACACTGGAAGAGGCAGAAAACTCTGAACAACGCCATTGTTTAACAAACTACTTAGGCTATGAACGTTTTACCTGTGTCATTGAACAAAAAAACCTATTAAGAGGAGATGATATTTTATTGATTTGTTCTGATGGTCTATATAATGCCCTCAGTGAAGAACAACTTGAAGCGATTTTACAGACAAGAAAAACCAGTTTATCTACATTAGGTAAACAATTAGCAAATGAGATAGAAAAAATAAACAATACAGATAATATTTCTTTTATCTTAATTCGTTTAGATTACACACAATAATAGGCATAAATAGGAAAATAGCTATTTTATTAATGTATATAGCACCATTACGCCAAATAATGGAATGATACTACCTAATATAATCAAGATTTTAATAGAGCGGTAGTACTTTTTATTGTCAGTACTATACATCATACTGGCTACCCCAAAAACAAGATTTAAAATACTGCTTACAAGGTAGGTAGCAAAAGCCATATAAGCATGAGTTTGTTCCTGCTCATCCATTGAATCAACCCAGAACATGCCAAGTGTTAGGGCAATATAAGGAACGATAGCAGAAATACTGTAAAATAGAGTAATAATTTTTTCTTTACGCATTATTTATTTTTCATAAAAGGCTGGAAGTAGAAATAGTGAATAACTATTTGTAAATAAATTTTGAAATCACTATAAAGTAAAAATTAACTAAAAAATACTCTTAGCTTGCTACTCACCTATTTTTTATTTTAGCTTTTGACACAAAACAGCTAAAACACTCATAAAAATATAAGCTTACTATTTTTTAAGAAAAGATTATTAAAATCTAAAAAAGTGAATATAAAACAATGAAACGACGTTATTTTTTAATTTCAAGCTTTGCGGCTGCAATGGGCTTAACAGGTTTAAGTACAGGTTATTTTGATGAACAACAACGTATTTATAAAACCATTTATGCCGTGTTTCAAAAGCGATTAGGGAATATAAAGTGGACAGATGAAATGGTAGAAACTTTTTATCAAAGTTTTATTCAAGATCGAGATAATTGGGGGTTTTTAGGCAAAACAAAGAAGTTTAGCTATATTTACCCAGTTTATGCACACACTGATTTATTAAGTTTTACCCCCATTCATCCAAAAGTACAAAGCTTTGAAGAGCGTATTATCTCTAAATTTTTATTATCAACAGATTTCTTTTGGAATGGGGCAGATAGTAGTAAAAAATTAACTTATCAAGGCTATCACGATCCTCATGATCGCCCCTGTGTAAACCCCTTTGCTAATTTAAATTAATTGATTAATCAATCAGTTGGCTTAAGCGACGGATTTTATCAATTAAGGTTTGTAATGATTCATCAGGAGAGGTGTCACGCCCAATCATGTAGGTATACATCAGTGGATCTTGTAACTCTAATAACTTAACAAACAGTGCTTTTTCTTCTAAATCAGCGTCTGGATAGCTCTGCTCTAAATAGCGAGTTAATAAGACTTCTAACTCTTTCATACCTCGGCGACAATGCCAACGTAATTTTGAAATTTCGCTCATAAAAGTGCACGCTCCAAGATGAGTTAATGAGTTTTAAAATAAATAAGGGGATAAAGGGGAAAGCGTGACCAGAATGTATACACTTATCGTGTATACACCCTAGTCAACTAAGCTTTAAAAATTAGCGACGTTCGACTAATTTTTGCTTAATGTTAGCAATTGCTTTTGCAGGATTTAAGCCTTTAGGACAGGTATTTGTACAGTTCATAATAGTATGACAACGGTACAAACGGAATGGATCTTCTAAATCATCCAAACGCTCTCCTGTGTTTTCATCACGGCTATCCTCAATCCAACGGTTAGCTTGTAATAAAATCGCAGGGCCTAAATAGCGATCACTGTTCCACCAGTAACTTGGGCAACTGGTTGAGCAACTTGCACATAAGATACATTCATACATCCCATCTAACTTAGCGCGGTCTTCTTTAGACTGTAAACGCTCTGCATCAGGTGGAGGAGGTGTTTGGGTTTGCATCCACGGTTTAATAGATGCGTACTGTGCATAGAAATGAGTTAAATCAGGCACTAAATCCTTGATCACTTCCATATGTGGTAAAGGGTAAACTTTAACATCACCATTTACTTCATCAATGGCTTTTGTACACGCTAAGGTGTTACTGCCATCAATGTTCATTGCACATGAACCACAAATCCCTTCACGACATGAACGACGGAAAGTTAATGTCGGATCAATTTCATTTTTGATTTTTAATAATGCATCCAAAATCATTGGACCACAGTCATCTAAATCAATATTGTAAATATCGGTACGGGGGTTTTCACCAGTATCAGGATCCCAACGATATACCTCAAAACGTCTTACGTTTTTACTGCCTTCTACCGTATTAACCTGTCTACCCTTGCTAACAATCGAGTTGGCAGGTAGTTTAAATTCAGCCATTGTATCTACCTCTGAAAAAAATGATTAGCCACAAAATACACGTTGTGTTGTCTTAGTACACACGTTTCTTAGGTGGTACAACATCAACTTCATCAGTTAAGGTGTACATGTGTACTGGGCGGTAATCAATAGAAACTTCACCGTTACTGTCTACCCATGCAATACTGTGTTTTTGCCAGTTTTGATCATCACGCTCAGAGTAATCTTCACGTGCGTGACCACCACGGCTTTCTAGGCGGTTTTCAGCACAGTTCATGGTTACAACAGCTTGACCTAATAAGTTATCAAGCTCTAATGTTTCAATTAAATCAGAGTTCCACATTAATGAGCGGTCAGTGATTTTAACGTTTTCAAAGGATTTGTATACTTCAGCAATTTTTGCTTTACCTTCGGCTAACGTTTCCCCTGTACGGAATACAGCGGCATCATTTTGCATCACACGTTGCATGTTTAAGCGAATATCAGCAGTAGATAACTCACCATCAGCATGACGTAATTTATCTAAACGTGCTAAACACTCTTCCCCTGCATTTTCAGGTAATGGTTTATGCATTGCATCTTTATCAATGACTTCTGCACAACGAATTGCTGCAGCACGACCAAAGACAACGATGTCTAATAAAGAGTTAGAGCCTAAACGGTTAGCACCATGTACGGATACACAAGCCGCTTCACCAATCGCCATTAATCCCGGAACCACTGCATCAGGATCACCATCTTTTAAGGTAACCACTTCACCATGATAGTTGGTTGGAATACCACCCATGTTGTAATGTACAGTAGGTAATACTGGGATAGGCTCTTTTGTTACGTCAACCCCTGCGAAAATACGCGCAGATTCAGCAATACCGGGGAGACGTTCGTAAATCACATCAGCACCTAAGTGCATTAAGTTAATGTGAATGTGATCTTTATGTTCACCGACACCACGCCCTTCACGGATTTCCATGGTCATTGCACGACTCACAACATCACGAGAAGCTAAGTCTTTAGCACTTGGTGCGTAACGTTCCATGAAACGCTCGCCTTCGGAGTTGGTTAAGTAACCCCCTTCACCACGTACCCCTTCCGTAATTAAACAGCCTGAGCCGTAAATACCTGTTGGGTGGAACTGTACAAATTCTAAATCTTGTAATGGTAAGCCAGCACGTAACACCATACCACCGCCATCACCAGTACAGGTGTGAGCAGAAGTTGCTGAGAAGTACGCACGTCCGTAACCACCAGTTGCTAATACAACAGTGTGTGCACGGAAACGGTGAATCGTTCCATCAGCCATGTTTAATGCCATCACACCACGACATACGCCGTCTTCCATGATGAGATCTAACGCAAAATATTCAATGTAGAATTCTGCATCATGCTTTAAAGCTTGTTGGTATAAGGTGTGTAAAATAGCATGACCTGTACGGTCAGCTGCAGCACAGGTACGTTGTGCAGTCCCTTCACCAAAATTAGTGGTCATTCCACCAAAAGGGCGTTGGTAAATTTTACCTTCATCAGTCCGTGAGAAAGGCACACCGTAGTGCTCTAGTTCAATCACGGCTGGAACAGCTTCACGACACATGTATTCGATTGCATCTTGGTCACCTAACCAATCTGACCCTTTAATGGTGTCATACATGTGCCAACGCCAGTTATCTTCACCCATGTTACCTAAAGAAGCACTCATGCCTCCTTGTGCAGCAACAGTGTGACTACGGGTTGGGAATACTTTGGTCAAACAGGCTGTTTTTAAGCCTTTTTCTGCCATTCCAAAGGTTGCACGTAAACCTGCACCCCCTGCACCAACAACAATAACGTCGTAAGTATGGTCTATAATGTTATAACCTTCCATCGTTCCTTTAGCCTCCTAGTGCAATACGTAAGACAGCTAAGGCAGAAAATAGACCTAGTGTCGTAATAGTGAACTTCATTAAAACCATTGCAGTGGTTTTAACTAAATCGCTGTGCAAATAGTCTTCAAAGACTTCGTGTAAACCAATTTGTGCATGGTAAAACACAGCACCTAATAAAAGGAGTAATAAAACAGTAACAAAAGGTGTGGACACCCATTCTTTCACTGTGGCGTAATCAGCACCAACTAATGAAACGATACTGGCAACAAACCAAATTAACAACGGCACAAGTGCAATCGCTGTCATACGTTGAGCGATAAAACGCTCTGTTCCATCACGTGCGGAACCTAATCCACGGACACGTGCTAATGGTGTACGAAAATCCATTCTATAATGCCCCTTACTTCTTACATTGCGTAGGCAAGTGCCCAAGCCCCAATGGTTAAAATTACGCTCATGGTTAAAACAGTGCGCCCTGTTTTACGGGTTGTTTCAATATCAAACCCATATCCAGCATCCCAAAAGAGATGACGAATACCATTACAAAGGTGGTAAAACAATGCAAAAGACCAGCCGAGTAAAAGTACCAGTCCCACGACAGAGCTTAACAATTCTTGTGCTGATTTATAGGCTTCTTCACCGCCTGCGATGGCAGATAACCAGTAAACAAGAACCAATGTCCCAACAGATAAAGCCACCCCTGTTGCGCGATGCAAAATAGAGGTAAAAGATGTAATCTGTGGTTTGTAAATTTGCAGGTGTGGCGATAGCGGCCGCTTATGCGTTGCCATAGAGTGTCCACCTCATAAGTAAAATAAATGGGAATCATAAATATGTTGCACTGCATTAAAATACGCAGTTTACTTGCCTATTGCAAGTTTTTTTACATTGTTTAATCTAAATTAAACAATGTAAAAAATGCACACAAAAAATGTATATTTATGTATGGATTAAAAATCGATACAACGCCCTTTTCTCTCCCAATCACCAAAACGGGTAGGTTCAGGGCCTTCAGGGCCGCCAACTTCATTTACAGGTTTTTTGCTCATGAATTTAACGGGTTGTGTCGTTGTTGTGGTGTTGGTATCGATGGTTTGTGGTGCTTTTGGCATCATTTGTTCACGAATGATTCGCTCACGTAGTCGTGAAATAACAGCTTGTGTCTCAGGGCGAATACCACGCCAGATATAAAAAGATTCTGCTGCTTGTTCCACTAACATACCTAAACCATCTAATGCTTTTTGAGCATTGTGAGCCAGTGCCCATGTGATAAAAGGGGTGGCTGTTCCTGCATACATCATGTCATAACACCATGCATGTTCAGCAAGGAGGTCATCAGGCAAGGGAGGAAGTTCACCTTGCAAGCTTGCTGAGGTACCGTTGATGATTACATCAAATTGCTGCCCTATTAAGGCATCATAACTACACGCTGTGAGTGTACCCTCATCAGCAAATAGTTGTACAAGTTCTTCAGCTTTACTCACTGTACGATTTGCAATCGTACATAATGTGGGTTTTTCAGCAAGTAATGGCTCTAGTATACCACGTACCGCGCCCCCAGCACCTAAGATTAATACACGTTTATTATTCAGTTGACCTTGATGATTTTTAGTAAAATCACGTACTAAACCAACCCCATCAGTATTATCCCCTAAACAACGTCCTAACTCATCAAATGATAAGGTATTCACAGCCCCCGCTTTTTCAGCGCGTGCGCTACGCTCATGGCATAGCATCCATGCTTTTTGTTTAAAGGGGACGGTTACATTAACCCCTTTACAACCAAGTTGCTGGAATTCTTGTACTGCTTTTGAAAAGCTATTTTCTTCTGTAGGAATTAATGCAGGGTCATAAGCAATATCATGTCCAACTTGTTTGGCAAATGCCTTATGAATAAAGGGCGACTTACTATGAGCAATTGGGTTGCCCATAACCGCATATAAATCAGTTTTTGACATAGCTAAGTATCACAATACGGGCACACCTAATCATTGATATATATTAGGTGAGCTTAAAATTAACGCGCCCTATTATAACCCAGTTAAATCCATAAAAAATACAACATGCTTTAAATTGATAAAATATTGTTGCATTTTTGTTACACTAACCGTGAAGATAGGGGGTAAATAATATATTTACCCCATATAAAATTGGATTTTTATACGCTTAGGAATAATAAATATGGTTCATCACACAGATATTAAAATACGTGGGTATCACTTAGATTTATATGGTCATGTAAATAATGCACGGTATTTAGAATTTATGGAGGAGGCACGCTGGGCATTTTTAGAAACCCATTGTGATTTTGATGCATGGCATGCAAAAAATTTAGCTTTTTATATTGTTAATATCAATATTGATTATGTATCAGGCGCAGCCCTACATGATAACTTACGTATTAATACACATGTCCATAAATTAGGGACACGCAGTGCTGCTCTGTCTCAAGAAGGAATCTTAAAAGAAAACCCAGAACAAGTTATTTTTACTTCTAAAGTCACCTTTGTATTGGCTGATAGAGATAAGAATTGTGCTATTCCTATTGATGATGAAATTCGAGCAGAGTTAGAAAGTTTACGTTAATTTTCTCCACTCAAAAAAATTAAGTGAGTACAGCAACATAAACGTATTCACTTTTTTAAGCCTCATTTTGTTAATAAATACCTGCCATATAAAATATAAAGACTAAAGTTAATTAAAGAGACTTTATTATTGCGGGGAGGTCTTCCCATGAGTCGGCGTATATATCAACATTCTATTTTTGTAAAACAGCTTGCTAAACATTTTGCACAACTACCTTCTGAACATGCCTTAGATTTTCAAACGGCAGGAACGTCTTCTTTAGCTGCATGGTTTTTAGGGCCTAAAGCAGAAAATGAAGATATATTTAAATCATTTATCCTGCAAGCGATTGAATCACACTGTCAAGATAGAAAAGATTATTTTCCTAGTGATCCTGTTTTTGTTACTGATGAAATCAAGCAATCTGATGAATATCAAAATACATTACTAGCATTACAACAACACTACCAAAATCTACTACATCAACTTAAAGGCTCTATCCCTCTCTACAGCTATCGCAATCAATCACATATGTATTGGGATATTACGATGCCTGCTGCAATGGGTTATTTTGCAGGTATGTTATATAACCAAAATAATGTCTCAGCTGAAGCCTCTCCTGTTACCACACACTTAGAAATTGAAGTAGGTAAAGATTTATGCCGTATGTTGGGGTTTACAAATACAGATAATCATAAACCTATACCGTGGGGACATATTACCAGCGGAGGCTCTGTTGCTAATTTAGAAGCCATGTGGGTAGCCAGAAATTTAACTTTTTACCCTGTTAGTATTGTTGCTGCCCTTAAAAATGAAGCTTGTTTTATGCAAGACAAGCAAAAAATTAAAGTTAAATTAATTACAGGAAAAGAGGCAACACTGATTGATTTATCTACATGGCAATTATTAAATTTACCTGTAGATGAAGTCGTTTCTTTAGGAGATAAATTACTAAAAATTTATCACATTAGTACAACTGAACTCGCTGCTTTACTCAAGCCTTATAGCTTACAAGAGCTTGGTTTAATCACATTTGCTCATCGCTATTTAGGTGACTTTGCACATAAAGCATTTAAAATCATGGCCTCTGCAACAATGCATTATTCATGGCCTAAAAATGCGGCTATTTTAGGCTTAGGAGCACACCAAATTGAAAAGGTGAAGGTGGATCTCTTTGCTCGGATGGATATTGATGATTTACGCCTACGTTTACAACGTTGTGTTGAGGAACAAATTCCTGTTGTGCAGGTTGTTGCAGTACTTGGCACCACTGAAGTCAGTGCTGTTGATCCCATTGCAGAATTGGTGGCATTACGGGAGGAAATGAACCAACAAGGTTTAAATTTTGCTTTACATGTTGATGCGGCATGGGGGGGCTATTTTGCATCAGTACTTGGTAATGATCCCCATGCAGAGACAGAGAATAATACTGAACTTGAAAACAAAACTTATACACCTGCCATTTGTATGAGCCAATATGTGACAGCACAATATCAAGCAGTTCAATACTGTGATTCTGTCACAGTTGATCCACATAAAGCAGGCTATATTCCTTATCCTGCTGGTGGCTTATGTTATCGAAATGGTGCCATGCGAGATTTAGTTTCTTTTAGTGCCCCTGTGGTCTATCACGGAGGGATGGATGCTTCTGTAGGTATTTATGGTGTAGAAGGGTCAAAAGCAGGCGCAGCGGCTGCGGGGGTTTATTTAAGCCATAAAGTCATTCGTACTAATGAATCAGGCTATGGCAAAATCTTAGGTAAATGTTTATTTAATAGTAAACGTTTATATGCTGCTATTGTGACGATGGCAAAAGAAGAGGATCCTTTTATTATTATTCCTTTTCAACGTTTACCTGCTGAAGTGGCTAAACAAGGGAAAGAGGCGATTAAAAAGCAATTACAGTATATTCAATCTACTATTGTGCCAAAAGAAAATAATGATCTACTTAATGATGTTCAAGCTATGCAACTATTTCGGGAGTTGGGTTCTGATCAAGTGATTACCTCTTATGCCTTTAATTTCAAAACAAAAGCAGGACACCTCAATCAAGATGTTCATCTTGCTAATCAGCTTAACCATGAAATTTTTAATCGCCTGAGTTTACAAAAATTTAATGGGGGCGAAATTCCAACTATGCCCATGTTTGTCACTTCCTCAGAATTTGAACCAGCAATATATGGTACTGAGTTTGTAAATAGCTTTAAACAACGTTTGGGCTTAACATTGGAGGATACACATACAGGGGTATATTTTTTAATTTCCACCACGATGGATCCGTGGCTGACTGATACGGAAACAGGGAATTTTATTCCTGAGTTGATTCAGGCATTGCGGGAAACGGTATTAAGTATTATAAATAAATAATGTATCGCTATATTTATTAGAGTTATTTATATTAACCATTAAAAAAAGCAATATTTATTTTAATCTATTAAGTTTTATATAGATTATTTAAGTGCAAAATAGTGTGTATCATACTAAAAATAATAGGTATTAATTATTAGACTGCAAAAACGTAGCTGTACTTAATTTGCGTAAATAATTTATAAATACTTGTAATGCTAAAATAAAACCAAGATCTCCTTCTTTATTATACCTATACTAGTTATCAATGAATAATAAAAATCTTTTCTAAAAAATAATAATATTTGATATGAGTATGTGTATAACAACAGAAGGAAGATTGTTATGGCAACTGAAGCCCATATTACTAAGTGGTTAACTGAAGATGAAATGAAAGGGTATTTATTTGTAACAAGTGGAGGGGTTTTTAAGGAAAAAATTATTATTGTCACACAAATACGTGTTATTTTTTTAACACGTAATCTCCTTTGGACAGATGAAGTTAGTGATAAGTTTTGGTCACAACTAGCTAGTGTAAAATTAACAAAAAAAGGGCCATTTACTAGCTCTACTTTAAGATTGCGTTTTTTTAAGCAACCTTTTTATGATGTAAAAAATAAAGATATGAATTTTAAAGACCCTGCATGGATATTACATACATCATCTAAAACTCACCTAAGTGATGTATATATTTATATCAAAATGCAGGAGTTATATCATAAGCAACAACGTAGTAACCGTGAGCAACAACATAACTCTAAATGATTTTAAAAAGTCATGTTGTAATGAGCTATTACTTGCAAAACTGGTAGCCCTAAAAATGTAGTCTTAACTAAATATCCTAAAACTACTTTATCAGGACTACCTTATTTTTTTAACAAAGAGCCATGAATGTATTCAAACTAATCCGTAAACTTACCACTACGGATACGTTGTGCATCCATCAGCTCTAATTCACGAGAACCTGATACCACAACATTATCATCAGGGACAAAATCTAACTCTGGATCACGCCCTTCATAATCTACTGCATTTAATAAAACACGCATCGCATTTAAACGTGCATTATGCTTATTATTAGAGCGAATAATTGTCCACGGGGCAATATTACTATGAGTACGTTTTAACATCTCATACTTCATATTAGTGAAATCATCCCACTTGTCTTGGGCTTGTAAATCAACTTCGCTTAATTTCCATTGACGTAATGGATCTGTTTTACGACGTTCAAAACGGCGGGCTTGTTCATCTTTCGTCACACTAAAGTATAACTTTACAAGTACAGTACCTTGACGTACTAGATCTTTTTCAAAACCTGTCACCCCTGACATAAAATCTTTATATTCTGCTTGTGAACAAAAATTAAATACAGGTTCAACCATGGCACGGTTATACCAACTACGATCAAATAGCGCCATTTCACCACCACGTGGTAATTGCTCAATATAACGCTGTAAATACCACTGTGTACGCTGCACATCAGAAGGTTTACCTAAAGCGACCACACGATAGTGTTTTTCATTCATGTAACGCGTCATACGACGAATAGTTCCACCTTTCCCCGCTGCATCACGCCCTTCAAATAAAATAACGAAACGTCGCCCTTCACGCTCTAAATGCTGTTGTAGCTTAATAATTTCTGCTTGATAAGGTTTTAATTGTTGTTCATCATTACGCTTAGTGACCGCTTTTTTAGTCACTTTACGGCGTGCGTTTAATTCATCTTTTAGGCTTTTATTTTCAGCTAATAATCTTGCTAAAGTGCTACTATCATCTTTAGCTGGCTTAGTTTCTTGTACAACCACTTCTACTTTTTCAGCACTTGCAACAGTATCAGTTGTACCAACCACTTCAGCTGTCTCATTATTCTCTACAGTTGTTTCTGTCATACTGACCCTCAATATATATCTTAAGTTATTAATTATTTATCAATAAAAAATAGATATTTCTTATTGGAAAATGGATAAACCTACATTTTTTTACCAAAGTACCGTTATTTCTAGTTATTTATTATTTTTACGCTATACTTGCTTTTTTTTAACCTTAAGTATTAATCATACTCTTATAATGGATTGTATGAAATATCTATTACCCTAAGTTTTTTTTATGCTGACTTAATTTTATTTATTACTATTTATGCCTCACCTCAATGCAACACGACATACATTATTACAAGCAGCTCACAATGAGATTTATCATCGTGGCTATCAAGCTGCAAGTCTAAGTAAAATATTAAAAAATACAGGTTTAACCAAAGGGGCACTGTATCATCATTTTCCAGATAAGCGGGCTTTAGGTTTAGCCGTCATTAAAGAAGTTATTTATCCCTATTTTAATGATGCCATATTTATTAACCTAGAAAATAGTGCCACCCCTATTGATACATTGGTGATATTATTAGAGCGTAGTGCAGCCAATTTCTCTCAAGAAAAAGCAATACTAGGGTGTCCATTAAATAATTTAATGCAAGAAATGAGTCCCTTAGATGAAGAATTTCGTCAAGCACTCAGTTGTATTTTATTACGTTGGCAAACGGTGATAAAAGAAGGCTTACAACGTGCTAGTGCAGAAGGACAAATTAAACAAATTAATGATGTTGACGATGTTGCATTATTTATTGTTTCATCATGGGAAGGGGCGTTAGGTATTGCAAAGAATTTACAATCTGTACCAGCTTATCGGCGGTGCTTAATGCAATTAAAAAATTATGTACAATCATTAAAAAATTGATTGCATTATTTACATGAAAAGAGGGATAAAGGCAGGTATTAGAATGTCGGCTTTCCTATATCAAGCCGACCTACATCAATTTCTACCAACATAAATTATTGTTGATAGCTAACATCAATATTAATATTTATTTTTTAGGTTTAGGTGATCGCCAACGGTATACTGTATGCTGTTTACTACGGCTTAATGTTAAAGCATCTGCGGGGGTATCAATCACAACTGTCGAACCCGCACCAATTGTAGAGCCAGCTCCGACAACAACAGGCGCAACAAGCTGGGTATCAGACCCAATAAATGCACCATCACCAATAATGGTTTTATACTTATTTACACCATCATAATTACAGGTGATTGTTCCCGCTCCAATATTGACGTTTTCCCCCATTTCACAATCACCAATATAACTTAAATGATTGATTTTAGAACCTTTAGATATTTGAGATTTTTTAACCTCAACAAAGTTTCCTACACGTACCTGCTCTGCTAATACCGCATCAGGGCGTAAACGTGCAAAAGGACCTATATGGCAATTTTTACCCACTTCAACACGGTCTAATACACAATGAGATAAAATTTCTGTATTGGCTGCAATATGCGCATCTTTAATAATACAGTTTGCCCCAATTTTTACCCCATCACCAAGGGTTACAGTCCCTTCAAAAATAACATTGATATCTATCTCAATATCTATTCCAGCATTCACATCACCACGAATATCTACACGAGCAGGATCGCGAACAGTCACCCCTTGTAACATTAATTTTTCAACTTGATGCTGTTGATATACGCGCTCTAATTTTGCTAATTGTACCCGATCATTGACCCCCATCACTTGGTGACGGTGCTCAGGTTGACAGGTCACAATAGCTGTATTGTCTTGTACCGCTTGGGTCACAATATCGGTTAAATAATACTCTTTTTGTGCATTATCATTAGTTAGCTGTGCTAACCAATGGCGCAATTTTTTGGCCGGTGCAGCAATAATACCTGTATTAATTTCATTAATCGCTGCAATCTCAGTAGAGGCATCTTTTTGCTCTACAATTGCGGTAACTTGATTAGTATTATCACGAACAATACGCCCATATCCCGTTGGATCAGTTAAATTAACCGTAATAATACCGAGCTTGTCTGAAGCCACTTGTGTTAATAACTGCTGTAATGTTTCTGCTTGCACTAAGGGTACATCACCACATAATACAATTACAGTATGATCATCATCAATCTCAGGCATTGCTTGTAGTACAGCATGACCTGTTCCTAGCTGCTCAGATTGTTCCACCCATGTAATGTCCCAATTATCACAAGCTGCTTTGACTTGTTCACTACCATGACCATGCACCACACATATTTTATCAGGGATTAGGGTTTGCGCAGTAGTGAGCACATGATGTAATAAGGGTTTATCTGCCAAGGTATGTAATAATTTAGGCACGCGCGAGCACATGCGTTTACCTTGTCCAGCGGCAAGAATAACGACAGCGTATTTCACAGGAATATATTCAGATAGTAGAGGGGAAGATAGGAAGGGTAGTATGTACCCTCATGAAAGAGAGTACATAACATCACTTAGCGTTTTAACTTGCGTAAGTGTTCAATAACTTTCAATTGCGCGATTGCTTCAGCAAGTTCAGCTTGTGCACGAGCATAATCAACATTCTCTTGTTGATCAGCTAATAATTTTTCAGCACGTTGTTTTGCTTCTAAAGCAGCCGCTTCATCTAAGTCATTTGCGCGTAATGCAGTATCTGCTAATACAGTAATTTTATGAGGTTGGATTTCTAAAATCCCACCAGAAACATAAAACATTTCTTCTTTATCAGCATTCTTTATACGCACTTCTCCAGGTGATAATGGAGATAATAACGGTGCATGACGTGGAGCAATACCGACTTCACCCATAACAGCAGGTGCAAATACCATCTCGGCTAAGCCAGAAAAAATATCCGCTTCGGCACTCACAATATCGACATGAATGGTCATTGCCATAGTCAACTCCTAAGATTTGTCTACACCCACTTCTCTTTCATAACTAAAAAGTAAGTGGGAATAGATTAGGCAAATTGCGAATTAAAGTGTCTTGGCACGCTCAACAGCTTCATCAATAGAACCAACCATGTAGAAGGCTTGCTCTGGTAAGCTATCGTATTCACCTGCAACAATTGCTTTAAAGCTACTGATAGTATCTTTTAAAGAAACATATTTACCTGGTGAGCCTGTGAATACTTCAGCAACGAAGAAAGGCTGTGATAAGAAGTTTTGGATTTTACGTGCACGAGATACGACTAATTTATCTTCTTCAGATAACTCATCCATACCTAAAATAGCAATAATATCTTTTAATTCTTTATAACGTTGTAAAGTGTTTTGAACAGAACGCGCAACATCGTAGTGCTCTTGACCTACAACTAAAGGATCTAACTGACGACTTGTTGAATCTAAAGGATCCACCGCAGGGTAAATACCTAACTCAGCAATTTGACGAGATAATACAACCGTTGCATCTAAGTGAGCGAAAGTTGTAGCAGGTGAAGGGTCAGTTAAGTCATCAGCAGGTACATAAACCGCTTGGATAGATGTAATAGAACCTGTTTTAGTAGAGGTAATACGCTCTTGTAAAACACCCATCTCTTCAGCTAACGTAGGCTGGTAACCCACCGCAGAAGGCATACGACCTAATAACGCAGATACTTCAGTTCCTGCTAAAGTATAACGGTAAATGTTATCAACGAATAATAACACGTCACGCCCTTCATCACGGAAGAATTCAGCCATGGTTAAACCAGATAAAGCAACACGTAAACGGTTACCAGGAGGCTCATTCATTTGACCGTATACTAAGGATACTTTATCTAATACCTTAGATTCTTTCATCTCGTGGTAGAAATCGTTTCCTTCACGAGTACGCTCACCTACACCCGCAAACACAGAGTAACCACTGTGCTCAATCGCGATGTTACGGATAAGCTCCATCATGTTAACGGTTTTACCTACACCCGCACCACCGAATAGACCAACTTTACCCCCTTTCGCAAACGGGCAAACTAAGTCAATCACTTTAATACCTGTTTCTAATAATTCGTTAGACGCAGCTAACTCTTCATAGATAGGGGCTTTACGGTGAATAGGGGAAGTTGATTCTGCGCCGATATCGCCCGCATCATCAATAGGGTTCCCTAACACGTCCATGATACGACCTAATGTTTTACTTCCAACAGGCACGTTAATCGGTGCGCCTGTGTTCGCAACATTTAAGTCACGACGTAAACCATCAGTAGTACCCATGGCAATAGTACGGACAACACCGTCACCTAATTGCTGCTGTACTTCTAAGGTTAAGTTATTTTCTTCAACAGTTAATGCATCATAGATATTGGGCATTGCATCGCGTGGAAACTCAACGTCGACCACCGCACCAATGATCTGCACAATTTTACCAGAACTCATGTACTTAGGTTCCTCTTAAAAATGTTTTAAATTCGGTTAATTAGACGGCTGCCGCACCTGCCACAATCTCTGATAGCTCTTGCGTGATTGCTGCTTGACGTGCTTTGTTGTATACAAGTTGTAAATCATCGATTAAGTCACTTGCATTATCAGAAGCACTCTTCATAGCCACCATACGCGCTGCTTGTTCACAAGCAATATTTTCAACCACCCCTTGATACACTAATGATTCAATATAGCGTACAAGTAAACCGTCTAACACTTCTTGAGCTTCTGGCTCATAGATGTAGTCCCAATGGTGGGCAAGTTGCTCATGCTCACTGTCGGCTTTAATAGGAACTAATTGTTGTACGGAAGGTTGTTGTGTCATGGTATTGACAAAGTGGTTATACACCACATGAATTTCATCAATATCGCCTGCATCATAAGCATCTAACATCACTTTTACAGATCCAATTAGATCTTCTAGTGAGGGTGTATCACCTAAGTCAGAAGCTTGTGCAACAATGTTTCCACCTATACGTTTAAAAAAGCCACCTGCTTTTGTTCCAATGGTACAAAGATCAACTTCGTAACCTTTTTCTTCAAAAGATTCTAAGGTGCTTAATGTTTGTTTGAATAGGTTATTATTTAAACCACCGCATAAACCACGGTTTGAAGAAACAATGATAACACCAACGCGTTTAACTTCACGCGCAATCATGTATGGGTGGCGATATTCAGGATGGGCATGTGCCAAATGTCCAATCACCGTGCGGATTTTTTCAGCGTAAGGGCGAGATTTATGCATACGATCTTGCGCTTTACGCATTTTACTGGCGGCAACCATTTCCATAGCACGGGTGATTTTCTGCGTACTCTTGACGCTGGCAATCTTTGTGCGAATCTCTTTACTACCGGCCATAGTCCACTCTCATAATCACAGTAATGAAAAAACCTCATTATATTCTTGCCCTCATCTATTATGAAGGCAAGTCAAATGAGGATAAGCTATTAGCTTATTAATTATTAATATTGATGATTTTGTTTGAAATCATCTAGAGCAGACTTAAAGCGAGCAATAATGTCATCATTGTAGTCAGTGTTTTTATTCACTTCATTTAATAAGTCAGCTTGACTTGATTTCATGTAAGTGTGTAACGCATGTTCAAAGTCTACAACTTTATTGACAGGAACGTCGTCTAAGTAACCTTCGTTAGCTGCGAATAATGAAATAGACATCTCAGCCACACTTAATGGGCTGTATTGTTTTTGTTTCATTAATTCTGTGACACGTTGACCACGTTCAATTTCTTTACGTGTTGCGTCATCTAAGTCAGAAGCAAATTGTGCGAAGGCCGCTAATTCACGGTAACGTGCTAAAGCTAAACGTACACCACCACCTAATTTCTTAACAATCTTAGTTTGTGCAGCACCCCCAACACGAGATACAGATAAACCAGCATTAATCGCTGGACGAATCCCTGCGTTGAAAAGGTCTGTTTCTAAGAAGATTTGACCATCTGTAATAGAAATTACGTTAGTAGGAACGAAAGCAGATACGTCACCTGCTTGAGTTTCAATAATAGGTAAAGCGGTTAAAGAACCTGTTTTACCTTTTACTTCCCCATTCGTTAATTTTTCTACGTAATCAGCATTAATACGTGCTGCACGCTCTAATAAGCGAGAGTGTAAGTAGAAAACATCCCCAGGGTACGCTTCACGACCTGGTGGACGACGTAATAATAAGGAAACTTGACGGTATGCCCAAGCTTGTTTGGTTAAATCATCATATACGATTAATGCATCTTCACCACGGTCACGGAAGTATTCTCCCATTGCACAACCAGAGTAAGGTGCGATAAATTGTAATGATGCAGGGTCAGAAGCACTCGCAGCAACAACAATAGTGTGTTCCATTGCGCCGTGTTCTTCTAACTTACGTACTACGTTAGCAATAGAAGAGGCTTTTTGCCCAATCGCTACGTAGATACATTTAATGCCAGTGCCTTTTTGGTTGATGATGGCATCAACAGCAACAGCAGTTTTACCTGTTTGACGGTCACCAATGATTAACTCACGTTGACCACGTCCAATTGGTACCATTGCATCAACAGATTTCAGACCAAGCTGTACAGGTTGGTCAACTGATTGACGAGTAATAACCCCAGGAGCAACTTGCTCAATTGGCGCACTTTTATCTGTGTTAATCGCACCTTTCCCATCAATAGGGTTACCTAGTGCATCAACAACACGACCTAATAAGGCCTCACCTACAGGCACTTCTAAGATACGACCCGTACATTTTACGGTGTCACCTTCAGAAATGTGCTCATAAGCACCTAATACAACGGCACCAACAGAGTCACGCTCTAAGTTCATGACCATGCCGTATGTGCCGCCAGGAAATTCGATCATTTCACCCTGTAAGGCATCAGCCAACCCGTGAATACGGACGATACCATCGGTAACACTTACGACAGAACCTTCACTACGGGCTTCTGCGGCTAGATCGTAATTTTGAATTTTCTTCTTAATTAATTCACTGATTTCAGAAGGATTAAGCTGCATTTAATTCTCTCTCGCTCTAACTGCGTAATTCGGCTGCTACTTGTTCTAAACGTCCACGCAAGGAAACATCGATCACTTTATTATCTGCGTGAACAATGAAACCACCAGTAAGGGAATCATCAATTTTTACACTGATGTCAACCGCTTTACCTAAGCGTTTCTCAAGGACTGTTCCAAGTTCTTGCTGTTGTGAGTCACTTAATGCATAAGCAGAAGAAACTTCTACTTGTACACGTCCTTGAGCTTCAGCTCTTAATTGTTCAAAAAGAACAGCTAAAGCGGGAACAATTGCAACTCGATTATTGTCCACGAGCATTTTAACCAAGTTTTTAGCTTGGTCATCTAAAGCTTCACTGCCAACATCTAATAAGATGTTAACCAGCTGCTCTTTAGTCACACGTGGGTTAGCGATAACAGCAGCCATAGTGGAATCGTCGATCACTGTAGACAAAAACGCGAGTGTTTTTGACCATACATCTAAATCGCCCGATTCCTTAGCCAAGTCAAAGACAGCCTCAGCATAAGGGCGTGCTAACGTTGCCAGTTCTGCCATAGTGTGACCGCCTTATAGCTCTTTGATCATTTGATCGATGAATTCGCCGTGAGCGTCAGCACTAACTTCACGTGCTAAAACTTTTTCAGCACATGCTAATGCAAGGCTAGCGACTTCTTCACGAAGCTGCTCTTTTGCGCGGCTTTTTTCTTGTTCAATTTCAGCTTGAGCAGCATGTAATTGACGTTGACCTTCAGCACGTGCATCATTTTTAGCTTCTTCAACAATCTCAGAAGCTTGCTTATTTGCAGAAGCAATGATTTCAGCAGCGTCTTGTTTGGCTTTACGCAGATTATCTGCAGCTTTTTGCTGAGACAATTCTAGTTCGTGTTTTCCGCGTTCACCCGCAGAAAGACCTTCTTCGATGCGTTTAGTACGGTCTTGCATCATCTGGGTCATAGGTTCCCACAGATAACGCATTACAAACCAAACTAAAACACCGAAAGTGAGCAATTGCCCAAATATAGTGGCTGTAATATTCACATCAACCCCCGGTTGTTAAAAGAGTAAGTTACGTTTTGACAAGCGTAAATTACTGGAATTAACCACCAGCAGCTGCTGTAGCAGCACCAACGAATGGGTTAGCGAAGATGAAGAACATGGAGAAACCTAATACGATCATTGGGAATGCTTCCATTAAACCACCTGTGAATAACATTTGACCCATTAATTGGGATTTCATTTCAGGCTGGCGTGCAATACCTTCTAAGTATTTAGAACAAATCATTGCCCAACCTAATGCAGAAGCGAAACCTGCTGCTGCTAAGATGATACCAACAGCTAATGCAGTGCTTGAGTAAATAGAAGCTAAATCCATGGTCTTCTCCTTAAAAACTTAAAGATAATAATAAATTAAAAAATGAAATGTAAAAAAAATTCTGTGTTATGTTCTTAGTTGTCTAGTGAGCTTCATCATGTGATTGATGTGCAATACTTAAGTACACAATAGTTAACAACATGAAGATGAATGCTTGTAAAGTAATCACTAGAATATGGAAAATTGCCCAAATACCACCCAGTGTCCATTCAATCCAGAAAGGCAATAAGGCGATAAGTAAGAAGATTAATTCTCCTGCAAACATGTTTCCAAATAAACGAAGCCCCATACTCACTGGCTTAGCAATTTCTTCAATTGTTGTCATTAAAATGTTAACAGGCATTAATAGGATTTTAGCGAAAATGCTGTTGGCTTCAAATGGGTGAAACAAGAACATTTTTACAAAACCGATAGGGCCTTTAATTTTAATGTTGTAATAAACGATGAGGAAGAAAATACCAAAAGACATACCAAATGTAGCAGATAAATCGGTAGTAGGTACTACTTTTAAGTAGTCAATACCAATTAAAGTTGCTAACCAAGGTAATAAGTCTACAGGGACTAAATCCATAGCATTCATTAAGAAAATCCATACAAAGACGGTGAATGCTAAAGGTCCAATAAGTGGGTTATACCCAGCAAAGGTATCTTTCACCTGTTGTTCAACAAACTCAAGAATAATCTCAAGCATGTTTTGAGCACCAGTAGGTTTATCTGGGTCTAAGTTGTCACCAACTTTTTTGGCAATCCACATGATAAACCCTGCAATACCCATACTAAAGAATAAGGTATCGAGGTTGACTGACCAGAAACCATCACCAACATTGAGGTTGGTTAAGTGATGTTGAACGTATTCAACAGCGGATGGTGCCGCTTGATCTGCGCTAGACTGACTCACGCTTTTCTACTCCATTGATATTTTTAACCTATGAAGACTTCTTCATCTGTCCGTGGATAAAATAGGCGACTTGTGCCAGTGCGAAGCTAATTATTAATGGTAGTGGCTCAAGCGCAAGGGCTTTCATACCAATAATAAAAAATGCTAAGGTGTAAAGAAAACGATAAATAGCAGTGGTGTAAAACACGCCAATTTCTTTACCTGGTGCAACTTCTGCAATATATGCAGCTTTACGCATACGCCGATTTGTTATCCAGACATTAAATATTGCGACACAACCACCAAATAAAGCAGCTTGTGCGGCAAATTTTCCTTGGAGAGCATAATATGCCCATGCAACCATTGTTATAATGATTGCTTGGATACGGATAATATTTGTTGCGCCTATATCCACATCTTTCACAAGGTAGGTCTCATTATCCATTTACATTTTTAAAATGTGTCCAAACGGTTTCTATACCGTCTGACATGACAAAATTCTGTATAATTGATGTTTTTTGTTGCTGGTCACAAAGACGCTTATTGTAATCTGAGATGCCTATATGGTCAATCTTAAAATCCATCTCTTTTTGGAATAAACTTAATACACGTAATAATTTCTTGTGTATAAGTTATAAATCGCCCCCATTCTAATGCGAATGTTGCTATGCAGCAAGAACTTTTTTGGTTTTTTTAGGTGTAAATAGGCAAGCATTTGATTGTTAAAAATAAATTTTGTAATTTTATTTGTTGTAAAAAAGAAAAATACCTTCTTTATAATAAATAAAGTGGTCATTTACCCATTCCAATTAAGAGTGTATAGCTTTAGTAGAGTATTTTATATTTTTATTAAAGTAGGTTAATTTTTTGTGAAAAATAGCTTATGTTTTTGGAGAAATATAAAAATTTGTGACTAAATGCCAATTGTTTAGCCACAAAAATTAAGATAGATAGCTTGATTATTTGCTTTGATGCAAGGGTTTTATATCACCATGCTGTACACGTTTTCTATCAGCCTCGACTTCTGTTAAGGCATCTACTTCTTGCATTGTGTGTAGGCTACGCAAGGTAAGTTGTTGATAAGCAGCGGTACCTGCTGATTTCCATGCAATATCTTCATCACTGAGTTCACGCATTATTTTAGCAGGTGTTCCTGCAATAAGGTGACGAGCAGGGGCGTTAAAACCTGCTTTAACAAAGCTTGCAGCAGCAACAATGCTGGCCTCACCAATAACTGCGCCATCCATCACTACTGCATTCATGCCTATTAATGCATTTTCACCAACACGACAACCATGTAATACAGCACCATGACCAACATGCCCATTTTTTTCTATCACAGTATCCATATTAGGAAAACCATGCATCACACAAGTATCTTGGAGGTTGCTGCCTTCTTCTAAAATTAAGCGTCCAAAATCCCCCCGTAATGAGGCTAAGGGGGCAACGTAACAGTGTGCGCCCACAATGACATCTCCAATCAATACTGCTGAAGGGTGAACATAAGCCGTGGGGTGGATAACAGGTGTTACCCCATCAATAGCATAAATAGGCATGAGTGATTACACCGCAACAGTCACTGCATGGCGACGGCTTTGTACAATACGGAAACGACTGGAGACAAATGCACTGTCTGTCAATGATGCATTGGCAGCAGGGTTGCCTCCTGTTGCATGGAAGTCACTGAATGCAGCAGATTGATTAACAAAAACACCACCTGTGAGGTTACAAGAAAGTGCCACACCTGCTTCTGCCATTAAATCTTCTGCTTGCTCTAATACTTCATCATTAGCAGAGTAAATTGCACTGGTAATGGCACCGTGTTCACGTGCACCGCGTGCAGCACGCTCTAAACTGTCTTCAGTACTATCTGTAGCAATCACAAATGCAATAGGACCAAAGAGCTCTTGCATATAAATATCTTCTTGATTGGCATCTAATTTCATGATCACAGGACTGTGTACACTGGCATTTTCAAAACGAGGATTTGTTTTGGCTTCAGAGGCTAATACAACATCACCTAATTTACTGGCTTCTGCAATACGTTCTGCTGTAGCAGGGTTTTGGATTGCTCCTAATACTTCCGCAGCCCGATCAGGATCAGAAAGGAATTTGCTCACCCCTTGTGCTAAAGCATTGGTAACTTCATCAAAACTCATGTGATCATCACCAACACTAATCCCTTCTTTAGGGATAAAGATGTTTTGTGGTGTGGTACACATTTGTCCTGAATATAAGCTTAATGAGAAAGAGAGGTTGCGAATCATACCTTTAAAGTCATCGCTGCTATCAATAACGATAGAGTTTACACCTGCTTTTTCAGTGTAGACAACAGCTTGACGAGCATTATCTTCAATCCAATCACCAAACTGTGTACTCCCTGTATAATCAACAATACGCACTTCAGGGCGTGTTGCTAAAGTAGCAGTAATAGGTGCTGCTTGGCTATCTGTTGCTAAGGTGACTAAGTTTGTATCAAAGCCTGCTTCTGCAATCACTTCACGTGCAATTTTGGCAGTAATGGCTAAAGGTAAAACTGCTTTAGGGTGAGGTTTAATGACCACTGCATTACCTGTAGCTAAACTGGCAAATAAACCTGAATAAGAATTCCATGTAGGGAAAGTAGAACAGCCCACCATCAGGCTCACACCACGGGGTACAACACGGTATTTTTTATCCATTACTAAAGGATCATGTTTACCTTGTGGTTTTGTCCAACGACTGTTGGCAGGGGTACGCTGCATTTCATCATAAGCATAAGCAACTGCTTCTAAACCACGATCTTGTGCATGAGGTGCACCTGCTTGGAATGCCATCATAAAGCCTTGCCCAGTGGTATGCATTACAGCATAACCTAGCTCAAAGCTACGTTGATTTAAACGATGTAAGATTTCTAAACAAACCCCTGTACGGGTATTAATATCTGCTTTTGCCCATGTTTTCATTGCCGCTTGTGCAGCAGGTAATAAAACATCTAAATCAGCTTGAGGATAGGTAATATTTAATGGAAAGCCGTAAGGGGACACTTCTTCCCCAATTTGTCCAACTGTTCCTGGTTGAGCTAAATCAAAGGCGGAATCCTTATAGCTATCAAAAGCAGCTAAACCGTCTTTATTTGCTGTTTCACCATAAATACGTCCACTGGGTGCTTCAGGGTAAGCACTCCAATAGTCACGTGTTTTAATTGCTTCAAGTGCTTTATCTAGTGTTGCACGATGTGTTTCAAAAAATGAACCCATAAAGCAAACGCCTCCTTTTAATAACTTAACTATATTATTTATATTCGTTGAAAGTCCAAATATTAAGGAAAAAGCAACACACAAAACGGAAGAGACTTTTCCTGATGTGAGTTCAGTCTGCTCCTGATTACAAGGAAATCCAATTATCTATAAGCGGTGGTTTTAGGACGATGTGTTGGCACACATAGGATGACAACATAAAAAAGATGTGCATTACATCATTGCTTATGCTACAGTTAAAAAAATTTAGTTAGTCACTACAGCATGTCAACCCATTCGGTTGCCCACTCTAGTGCATCCTCATCTGGCAACGGTTGGGTACACGCATCAATTTCTAAGCGTTCACCTACACGTGTTGCACCTAACTCTGCAAACAAATTATCTAATAGCTTACCAGCGCGACAAAATGTCTCGTGGTAGGTCTGATCGCCTAATGCAATCACGCCATAGCGTATGTGTTGGAGATCAGGGCGTTGTGTTTGTAGCCGCTCAAAAAAATCACTTAAATTGCAGGGCATTTGTCCATCCCCATGTGTGGATGTACAAACCAGCACGGTATCACGTGTTGCAAACGCAATCTCATCAAGATTGGCTTGATCAAAAACTTCAATAACATGCCCTTGGGGGGTTAATTCGTCGGACAGATAATCTGCCACCATTTGGGAGTTACCTGACTCTGTGCCGACTAAAATAATAATATTTGCCATAGCACCTCGCGGATCAATTGTCTTGATTTAATTAGGGTGGATAGAAAAGTAGAAAAAACTGACGCAGGGAATATACGCTAATTATTACAGCCAATTAGACTATAAAAATTTATTTTTATATTTTTTTTACCAAAACGTAAACGTAATTGTTTAAATTAAGTATGTTAGCGGCTATTCATATTTGTATAATACACGAATATTTTTATTAGGCAAACCCCATATATTTAATTTTCTCATAGATTTATCATCATATAAGAAAATTATATGATTTATTCTTTCTTGACTAAATTAATTTGATTAACTTATATTACACTAACTTAGAGATAAGTTTATAGGTGAAATAAATAGATTATTGTATGTTGAAATAGCAATAATTTAGCTAACACCTTTCATTATAAACGAATATTTTTATATCAATAAAATAATTTTATTTTTAATAGCTTACTTTAATCTATCTCATTAAATAGGTTATATGTATAATATATGAAATTGAATAATATTATCATATTAAATACTTTTTATAGCTTATATTATTTATATTAATAATAGTCTATATTTTCATTGCTAGGGGGCTTTATTTTATGTATTTAATGTATAAAATAAAGGCATTACTCTCTTCATCACCTTCTTTGCTTTAATAAAGATAAAAAATAAAATACTATATTATTGATAATAATAGGTATTACACCATAAAAACCACTATTATGGGGAAAAATTCCATGTACAAGGACGAGAACATCTTAATTAATCATATTTCTGCTGGAGGAAAAATTACTGCCAATGATGAGATTAGCCCTGCTTATCGTGGTGAATTAATGCGTTTGATGGTTGTATTTACCGATTCAGAACTTGCTGGGGCAGCAGGTTTTGTTCCTTTTATCAACAGTGCACCGGGGTTACGAGAACGTACAGTAGCTGCGCAAATTGTGACAGAGAAATTTTCACATGCTGAAGCGGTATTAGGTTTATTAGAACGTTTTGGTGTACATGCTGAATTATATGTTCGTTCCCATGCATGGGATGCGCGTTTAGATCGTGATATTGACCTAGGAAATCGTCGTATCGCAGGGGATAAACGCTTGAATATTTTTCACTATCCTTTAGAGGGATGGGTGGATGCTGTCACCATGAATATGTTGATGGGTACAGCCAGTTCAGTACAGTTGAATGAATTATTAAATTGTTCTTATGAACCATTGGCAACTGTTATGGGTGATATTGTTAAACGTGAAGAATCTCATGCAACTTTAGGTGAAACAGGCTTACGAGAAGCATTAGAGCGTGGTTCATCAAAGTTAGTTGCCCAAGCAACAATTAACTATTGGTACCCCCGTGTTGCGGCCACCTTTGGACGCGCAGACTCTGAGCGAGGGGATGTTTATCAAAAATACGGCTTACGTCATAATAGTAATGCTGATTTATTAAAAATATGGGAAGAAAAAGTATCACCTAAAATTAGTGCATTAGGTCTGTCTTTGCCTGCATCAGGGGCGTAGTGACTACAATGATAGATACCGTCTATAACGATATTTGTATTACTACAATCAACCCTGAAATAGTAGAAATTCGTTTAAATCGCCCTACTGCACACAATGCATTACGTACTGATTTATTAGCAGAAATTGCAGATGTCCTCACACAAGTAGCTGCTGATGAAACAATACGCTGTGTTGTTATCACAGGAGGGGATAAAGTTTTTGCAGCAGGGGCTGATATTAAAGAGATGGCGGCATTAGATGCTATTGGGGTACTCAATGATAAACGTCCTCAATACTGGCATTGTTTACGCACCTTTCCCAAACCATTAATTGCAGCCGTTAATGGTTACGCATTAGGGGGGGGCTGTGAGCTTGCTATGCATGCTGATATTATCATTGCAGGGGATTCTGCACTATTTGGGCAGCCTGAAATTAATTTAGGTATTATCCCCGGAGCTGGGGGTACACAGCGTTTAATCCATGCTGTGGGCAAAGCGCGCGCAATGAAAATGGTATTAAGCGGTGAAATGATTAAAGCACAAGAAGCCTTAGACGCTGGACTTGTTGCTGAAGTGACCCCCCCAGAACTTACAATTGAACGTGCCCATAAGCTAGCACAAACCATTGCTAAAAAATCCCCTCTGGCGGTACGCCTTGCTAAAGAAGCGATGTTAAATGCTTTTGAGATGAGTCTGACAACAGGCTTACAACAAGAGCGTAAGGCCTTTGCTTTATTAGCTGCCAGTGATGATCGTCAAGAAGGTATTAGTGCCTTTATTGAAAAACGCCGCCCCACATTTACAGGACGTTAATTGCATGAGTTTTGAGACCATATTATTTGAAAATAACAATGGGGTGGCAAAGATCACCTTAAACCGCCCCGATTGTTTAAATAGCTTTAATGCACAAATGCATGATGAATTGCGTGATGCATTAAAGCAGATAAAAAAAGAGGATAGTGTACGTGTTCTCCTTCTTACAGGGGCAGGGCGTGGATTTTGTGCAGGGCAAGATTTAAGTGATCGGAATGTTGCCGCTGATACAGATGTACCTGATTTAGGGGCTTCTATTGATAAAAACTATAATCCTTTAATTCGCACATTAAGTAGTTTTGAGTTTCCTGTTATTTGTGCTGTGAATGGGGTTGCAGCAGGAGCAGGAGCTAATATTGCACTGGCTTGTGATATTGTTCTTGCTGCCCGTTCTGCCAGTTTTATTCAAGCCTTTTGTAAAATTGGCTTAGTACCTGACTCAGGTGGTACTTACTCATTACCTCGCCTAGTCGGGCAAAGCCGTGCGATGGCATTGTCCTTATTAGGAGATAAAATTTCTGCAGAACAAGCTGAGAAATGGGGCATGATTTGGCAATGTGTTGATAATGAAGCCTTAGCGGATGAAGCGAACCGATTAGCTCACCACTTAGCCAATCAACCCACAAAAGGCTTATCACTTATTAAACGCGCCATTCGTGCTTCCTTTGATAACGATTTAGATACACAGCTTGATCTAGAGCGTGACTTTCAGCGTCTCGCAGGGCGCACGGAAGATTATCGTGAAGGGGTGGCTGCCTTTATGGAAAAACGTAAACCTGAATTTAGAGGACGATAATCATGGCAGCACTTGCAAAAACTGCTGCAGTAGGTGTACTGGGCGCGGGTACGATGGGGCAAGGTATTGCTCAAATTGCAGCCCAAGCAGGGCATCCTGTTATCCTCTTTGATACAAAAGCAGGCGCAGCACAACAAGCATTAGATAATATTAAAAAATTACTCCTGCGTAGTGTTGAAAAAGGGCGTATCACTTCTGATCAATGTGATCAGGCTTTATCCTTATTAGCTGTCGGTGACTCACTCGAAGATCTCGCTCCCGCGAAATTAATTGTCGAGGTCATTATCGAAGATCTAGGGATTAAGCAGCAGGTATTTCAAAAATTGGAGGGCATGGTTACAGAGGATACTATCCTTGCTTCTAATACCTCTTCTTTATCAATTACAGCAATTGGTGCCACGCTTAAACGCCCTGAAAACTTAGTCGGGATGCATTTCTTCAATCCTGCCCCATTGATGAAATTAGTGGAAGTGATCAGTGGCTTAGCAACAAATAAAGCCGTTGCAGACACTATTTATGATACTGCTGTTGCATGGGGTAAAAAACCTGTTCACGCTAAATCCACCCCTGGATTTATTGTTAACCGTGTTGCGCGTCCTTTTTATGCGGAAGCTTTGCGTATTGCCACAGAGAATGCTGCTGATGTAGCCACCATTGATGCCGTATTACGTGAATCAGGGGGGTTTCGTATGGGGGCGTTTGAATTGATGGATCTGATTGGGCATGATGTGAATTATGCAGTCACCAACTCTGTCTACAATGCCTATTACAATGATCAACGCTTCCTCCCTTCTTTAATGCAAAAGGAGCTGGTTGATGGTGGCTTTCTAGGACGTAAATCAGGGCGTGGTTTTTATTCTTATGCTGAAGGTACGGAAAAACCTGCTCCTGTAACAATAAAAACCCAACTCCCCGCACCGAAATCAGTGACTTTAGTCGGTGAAGCAGGGATTCCTACTGACTTACTAACTCTCATTGAAGAAGCAGGTATTAGCTTACATCATAAAGAGAGTAGTGAGGAAAATTACTTGCAAGTGGGAGATGCTACTTTAATGCTCACCACAGGGTTTATGGCAACTCAGCAAGCTGAAGACAGTGAAATTGATGACTTAATTTTCTTTGATTTAGCTTTAGATTATGCCAAAGCCACACGTATTGCCCTCGCACCTGCGGATCAAGCGACTGAAAAAGCCATTGAAGATGCCATTGGCTTATTCCAAGCCTTAGGGAAAAAAGTCACTGTCATGGATGATTGTCCTGGGATGATTGTCATGCGTACTATCTGTATGTTAGCCAATGAAGGGGCTGATGCAGTGAATCAAGGTGTGTGTGATGTAGCAGCGGTTGATACAGCCATGTGCAACGGTGTGAACTACCCCAAAGGTCCTTTGGCATGGGCAGATGAAATTGGCTTAGTGACCGTGATGGATGTGCTTGATAACCTAGGATTAACCTATGGTGAAGATCGCTATCGTGTATCACCATTAATTCAGCGTTATGCCTATGCACGGAGAGATTTCTATGTATGAACATGATGGGCACCAATTAGCCCAAAAAGTAGCTGATGTGATGTACTCACGTGATGCAGCTGCACAAGCTCTCAATATTGAAGTGCAATATGTTGATGAAGGCAATGCTACGCTATTAATGCGTGTCCGTGATGACATGTTAAATGGCTTAGGTATTTGTCATGGTGGGATGATTTTCGCCCTAGCAGATACCGCTTTTGCTTATGCATGTAATAGCTATAATTTTAATACCATCGCCTCAGGATGCAGTATTGATTATGTTGCCCCTGCTCATAAAGATGATACCTTAGTTGCCATGGCAGAAGAGCGTACTCGCAGTGGGCGCACAGGCGTTTATGATGTCACCGTCATGAACCAAGAAAAAAAGGTCATTGCCTTATTTCGTGGTAATTCATACCGCATCAAAGGGGAAGTGATTCCCAATACTGAAGAAGAGGATGCTGCATCATGAGAGATGCCTTTATTTGTGATGCGATACGCACACCTATTGGACGTTACGGTGGTGGATTGTCCACCATGCGCCCTGATGATTTAGGCGCGTATATTCTTAATGCCTTAATGACACGGCATGATATAGACTGGACACAAGTTGAAGATGTTATCTTTGGGAATGCTAACCAAGCAGGGGAAGATAACCGTAATGTGGCACGTATGTCTGCCTTATTAGCAGGTTTACCTATTGAAGTCCCTGGCACCACGGTTAACCGTTTATGTGGTTCAGGGATGGATGCCATTGGGATTGCAGGACGTGCGATTAAATCAGGTGAAACTGAATTAATGATTGCTGGGGGCGTGGAAAGCATGTCCCGTGCCCCTTTTGTAATGGGCAAAGCAGAATCCGCTTTTTCACGTAAAGCTGAGATTTTTGATACCACAATTGGCTGGCGATTTGTTAATAAATTGATGAAAAGCAAATATGGTATTGACTCTATGCCAGAAACAGCGGAAAATGTAGCGGAAGAATTCAATATTTCACGTGAAGATCAAGATGTGTTCGCATTGCGAAGTCAACAGCGCACTGCAGCAGCTCAAGCAGCTGGCATATTTGACGATGAAATCATCCCTGTAAACGTTCCTCAACGGAGGGGCGACCCTGTCATCGTCGCTAAAGATGAACACCCTCGTGCAAGTACCACGCTGGAAGGCTTGGCTGCACTAAAAACCCCATTTCGTGCGGGTGGCTCTGTCACTGCAGGAAATGCCTCTGGTGTTAACGATGGCGCAGCAGCATTACTGATAGCTTCAGAAAATGCGCTTAAAACTCACTCCTTAACACCTAAAGCACGTATTGTTGCCATGGCAACAGCGGGTGTACCTCCACGTATAATGGGTATTGGTCCTGCCCCTGCTACACAACGTGTGTTAGCAAAAGCAGGTCTATCTTTAGCGGATATGGATGTTATCGAGTTAAATGAAGCCTTTGCTGCACAGGGTTTAGCTGTATTACGCCAGCTAGGCTTACCTGATGATGCACCCTTTGTAAACCCTCACGGGGGCGCGATTGCATTAGGGCATCCTTTAGGTATGAGTGGCGCGCGTCTTGTGACCACAGCAATGCATCAGTTACACCGTACAGGTGGGCGTTACGCGCTGTGTACTATGTGTATTGGTGTTGGGCAAGGTATTGCACTGATTATTGAACGTGTTTAACTAAAAACACCGCATCTCTTTTTGGCAGTTATATATAATAATAACACTTTATAACTGCCTCAATAACAATAAATGTATCCCTAATATTCTGTGTGACGATCACAGGGTCACCCTTATATTAGAAAAATAACGACATGTAAGAAAAATTTTAACTATTTTTTTGAGTACGTCATTTTTGGGACTGGGAAATACAGTATATTATAATTTAATTAAATTCTAATATACTAGATTTTTGTACAAATATTGATGTAACAAAATATAAAAAAATACCCCTCATAATAAGCTTGCACTGTCATATAAAAATCTTTGGAGGATAAATAGTATGCATGTTGATGCACCACCACGAAGTCAACTTGATCCGATTGAAATTGCTACGCGTGATGAAATCAGTGCTTTACAACTGAAACGGCTAAAATGGTCGATCCGTCATGCCTATGAAAACTCCCCTCATTACAAACAAAAGTTTGATGAGGCAGGAGTGCACCCTGATGATTTAAAAGAACTGGCTGATTTAAGCAAGTTCCCTTTTACAACAAAACAAGATTTACGCCAAACCTACCCATTTGGTATGTTTGCTGTCCCAATGTCTGATATTGTACGAATTCATGCTTCTAGTGGCACGACAGGTAAACCAACGGTAGTGGGGTATACCCGTGCAGATATTAGTACATGGGCAGATGTTGTCGCCCGTTCTATTCGTGCTGCGGGGGGACAACGTCATGATAAAGTTCAAGTTGTTTATGGATATGGGTTATTTACAGGTGGCTTAGGGGCACACTATGGTGCAGAGCGTTTAGGTTGTACTGTGATCCCCATGTCAGGCGGACAAACTGAAAAACAAATTCAAATTATTCAAGATTTTAAACCTGATATCATCATGGTTACCCCTTCTTATTTCTTAGTCATTGCTGAAGCACTAGAGAAAAAAGGTATTAACTTAAAAGATACCTCTATTCGTATAGGGATCTTTGGGGCAGAGCCATGGACACAATCATTACGCAGTGAAATTGAAGATCGCTTCTCTATGGATGCGGTGGATATTTATGGTTTATCCGAGGTCATTGGGCCGGGGGTTGCAAACGAATGTATTGAAACCAAAGACGGTTTACACATTTGGGAAGATCATTTTTATCCTGAAATTATTGATCCCGTTTCAGGTGAAGTACTCCCTGATGGGGAATTTGGTGAGTTAGTTTTCACCTCTTTAACCAAAGAAGCATTACCCATTATTCGCTACCGTACCCGTGATTTAACTCGCCTTTTACCGGGGACAGCGCGCTCTATGCGTCGTATGGAAAAAGTAACAGGACGTAGTGATGATATGTTAATTATTCGTGGGGTAAACGTCTTCCCAACACAAATTGAGGAATTTATCCTCAAAGATCCACGTCTAACACCACACTATAAAATTGAAGTCTACAAAGACAACCACCTTGATAAAATCAATGTATTAGTCGAACGTCGTGCAGAAACTGACCCATCACAAAAAGATTCTTGTGCCAAAGATTTACAACATCACATTAAATCTTACATCGGTATTTCAAGCCAAATCAAAGTATTAGAACCTGATGGTATAGAACGTTCTGTAGGAAAAGCGCAACATGTTCTCGATTTACGCCCAAAAGCGTAATACAACGGTCACTTTATTTACATTAATAAAGTGACATTTTTTTCTTGCTATTGTATAATTTAATCTGTATAAGTGGTTATTGCTTGCCTGAAAAAAGCAATTTATAACTAAATACAAACAATTATATATTTTAACTAATTATTACTATAAATTAAATATTAACAACCACAAGTGAGGATGCTATGACTTCTACACCAGAAGAGCTTGCAAAAGGCATAAAAGATGCACCAGAAGGTTCTAACGAATTTCCTGATGTATCTGAAATTTTATTCGGTTGTGAAGAACCCCCTCCGTTTGAAGAAAACAACATTTTCCCTATTGAGTGGCATTCTGACACCCCTAAATTAATGCGTGTCTATGATGCAGCACGCCGTCCAACATGGACACCTGCTGATTTTGACTGGGATAGCTTAAAAGCTGAAGATTTCAGCATGGATCAACGTTACGCAATTTCCTACTGGTTTGCTTTATTGTCTGTTTTTGATAGTTCAGCTCCTGCGGTATTTGCCCGTGCAATGGTACATACCTATGAAACGCACGTAGAAGATCCTGTACGTAAATGTTTCTTCACTATCGTGCGTGATGAAGTGCATCATGAAGAAGTCTGTCAACGTGTTATCCAAAAACTAACCCCTCCTGGTGGTTTCTTAGATTTCAAAGCAGAAACTGACTTAGGGCGTTTAGCGCAAAATAACGTACATTGGTATTACCACAATGGCGCACGTTACTGGAGTGGTTTCAAAGATTCCGTACATAAACATTCATTAGAAATTTTATTTACTTCTTTCATGATGGGTGAAGTGGCAGCGGGTACTTTATTTCAACAGATGCATCAAAAAACCACTATTCCAGTGTTAAAAGATGCTTTTGCACATGTTGGACAAGATGAAGCACGTCATTTACGTATCTGTTTAGCATTATTAGAGAATTTATTACCTAATATTACCGATGAGCAACGTGAAACCATTACTAAGCAAGTCCGTGCTGGTTTTGTATTCTTATCTGGTATTTTATTTGAGCCACCAGAGCAATTCTGGGACTTACCAAAAACATGGATTCCTGCTCACCGTATTTTAGAGCAGCAAGCACGTGAAGGGGGTTTAGGCATTTTAACTTTAGAAGAACGTCGTGAGAATTGGCGTACCGCTTTATTACGTGTGAAAGGGCTACTTGAGCCACACGGTATTGAATTCCCAGCTATTCCAGAAGTGGGGATTGATGGAAAAACAGTTGCATTTGATCCAAATGACATTGTGCCTGTTTTCTAAAAAGAGGTGCCTGATAAGTTCACTTATTCGCAGTAAGTGAGCTAAATAGGCACTTTGCAGAGTTTATAAGATGAGTAAGTACCAGTATTTTTGTAAAAGAATGCTGGTATTTTTTTATAATAAGCAAATCATTATACGGTATAAATAAGTGGGGAAAAAGTATCGAAGCCACTTATGATGTGAACTGTATGAGAAAACAATTCATAGCACCCTGCTTTAAGTCAATAAATAATTATTCTTTTATTTAGTTGATATAAGGTGAAATAACAAAGTATTTTTCAATAAAAATAATCCTGATATCCCTATATCCCCTTAAATTCTGCAACCTCTATTATAAATACTGTATCCGCTGTATTGCTGTATTGCTGTATTGCTGTATTGCAATTATTAATAATATGCTTTGCCACTTAAAAAATACAATGATAAGAGCATAAAACTTTATACCCTTACCTTTGTTGATTACTGTGCAGGAATAGGAGGTAGTGGTGTAGAGGTAGAAGGGTTAGCTAAACTTTTAGCTTGATCCATCAGCCCTAAAGCACTAAAAGCAGAAATCACATCTAAATTAGATCGTAAATTTCCACTACTTTCTGTTCCTGTTTGAGTATTCACATAATTTTTAGGCATTTCCACTTTAAAGTGGCGTAAGTTTGTATACAATAACTTTGCAATATCTCGATTAAGTTCAGATAAATAGATTTCTTTATTTGCACCTAGTGCTTGATAACGTACAGCTAATACATCTGCTTTAGCGGTTCCTTTTTCACGAATTGCTTGGGCTTCAAATTTTGCAGCCTCTGCATTGGCTTTTTGAATATTTAAATTCGCTACAGCAATAGCCAGCTCTTTTTCTTTTTGAATTACGGCTACATCTTTTTGTTTTTGCTGCTCGACCAATTCTTTTTCAGCAATTTGACGCGCTACTTCTACATTTTTTTGTTGTGCAATCACCGCCAACTCTTTCACTCGTTGCGCATCTTGTACTGCACGGGTTCGCTCAATTTCTTTTTTCAATTGCTCTGTTTTAGCCTGTGCTTTAGCCGTTTCCTGCTCTTGAATAGTTTTAATACGCTCTGCTACCAAGGTTTTTTTATCTAATAATAAGCGACTTAATTGCTTTTCAGGTTGTGGATCCCCTACTGTCACCTGTGTCACTTGAATACCATATTGATCTAGTGGATTATTTTGGCGTTTAGGGCTGCCATTACTATCTAAAATAGGTACTGTTTTCCATACTAACTGTTTTGTACGACGTAGTTTATTAGAATCAGATTGCTCCGCCCCCACAGGTGCCAGCCCAATTTGATCAATTTCAACACGACGGCGTTCAGTCATATACACCCCATTACGTAATTGATCTTCTAATTGGGTTTTAAAACGATTTAAGCCCCCTTGGAAAAATTCTTCCCCAGTATATTGGGTCGCGGTAATTACGGTGACATTTTGTGCATTTTTAATTAACATCGCATCAACCAGATTATCTAAAGTTCTAAATTCTCGATGCATTTGGATTAATTTATCTGGTATTACAGCAAGTTTAAAACGAAAAGTAGCAGGAATGCGCCCTGTATAGGTATCTGCAAAACGTACATTGATATCGCTGTTTTGGCGGGTGATAGTACTCTCTTTTCTAGCCCCAAATGATAAAGTCATCACTTGTTTATAAGCCGTGACCTGTGAAAACATGGGCACGCGAAAATGAATTCCCGGTTCAGTGTAAACGGTTAATTGACCACTGATGTTATTTTGATAAACATAACTATAGCCCGCATTGGTTTGAAACCATGCATTAGAGAGAAAGATCAGTAAAAACCCTCCTATCACAAGACTTGTAATAATTTTTCCCAAAGGTAGCTTGGGGATTTTTTGTAGGGTGTCATTCAAGTCAGCAGCCATTAGGCATACTCCTTTTTAAATATGTTGAGCTTCCTGCATAGGTATTCTATAAAATTATAGGTAATTTTTTTATGTTCTCATTAAAATTCTCAGTGGGGGGTGTTGAGTGACATGACGTGTCCCCCATAAGCCTGCAATACTGATTCCTACTGTCCCCACTAATAGCGCGACAACCCAAATACTACTATTAAAAGTGTAGGGTAAATCAAATAAAAAGCGACTTAAAGCATAACTTAAACCTGTGGCACAGGTTGCCGCTAATATCCCTGCTAAACTACCTAAACATAAAAATTCAGCTAATAAACTAATGCGTAGCTGTTTACGTGTCGCGCCTAAGGTGCGTAATAAGGCAGCCTCATGTATGCGTACTTCTTGGCTGGCAACTAATGCAGCATATAACACCACTAAGCTTGCCAATAAAGTAAATAAAAATACATAGTGAATCGCAAGGCTGGCGCGTTGCATAATCACTTGTATCTGTGTTAGCAGTGCGGTGACATCAATAATGGTAATACTGGGGTAACGTTTGACTAAATCTGCTACATAATCATTTGTATTTGGGGCTAAATAAAAGCTGGTAACATAGGTATGGGGTAATGCCTGCATGATATCGGGTGAAGCTAAAACGAAAAAGTTAACCTGAAAAGAATCCCAATCAACTTCTCGGATACTGGTTACTATGCCTTTTACTGCCTGCCCTGCAAACTCAAAGGCTAAACTATCGCCCATTTGAATATTAAAAGTTTCAGCAAAGCCTTGCTCTACAGAGAATTCTTGTGACACATGCTGACCTTCCTCTGCCCAAAATTCTCCTGCAATCACTGTGTTGGCAGCAGGCAGCATTGTGGCACTAGATAAATTAAAAGGACGGGAGGCAAAACGCTTTGCACGGGGGAGTTCAAAATTATCCGCTTTAATTTCTATCTCATTATGGTACATAAATCGCCCTGTTGTCATAGGATAAAAACCACTAAAAGGGCGTTGTTCTGTGGTAAATTGCTGCTGTAATACAGGTTGTGCTTCACTGGGGACATTGAGTACAAAGTGATTGGGTGTACCCTCGGGGAGCTGTGATTGCCAACTACTGAGTAAATCAACACGGATGATGGTTAATAATAAAAGAATCATTAAACTCACACCAAAGGCGGTTAATTGTACGCTGCTATCTCCTGCGCGACGGGCTAAATTAGCCAAGCCAAACCGCCATGTAATCCCCGGATGACCACGAAAATAACTTAAGCGTTGAATCAAGGTATAGGCAATTAATAATAAAAACCCAAGGGTGAATAAAATCCCCCCTGTGACCCATAAACCCAGCGTGATATTCCCTGCTTGCCAAATAACTAAACCCGCCATACTCAATAATGCGATTGCAAAAACTGTACGTGTTTTGGTGGTGATTGTTGGGTAATCTTGTCGTAAAACCTGTAAGGGGGAAACGTGACGTAAATTTAATAATGGCGGCAAAGCAAAACCAAATAACACCACAACCCCCACTGTTACCCCTGAAACAATTGGCATTAAGCTAGGGCTAGGGAGGGCTTGATTATTGGTTAAATAATCAGCTAATAATGCAGTAATTCCAAACTGAGCAATCCAGCCGAGAAAGCTACCCAATAAACTGGCAATCAAGGTAATCACGGTTAAACGCGCCACATATGTCCAAAATACAAAGCGACGTGTCGCGCCTAAACAACGTAAAATAGCACTGTTATTACTTTGTTCACGTACAAAATGCTGCAAGGCAATCGCAATGGCTGCCCCTGCGAGAATGACACTCACTAAAGCCGATAAACTTAAAAATTGATCGGCTCGTTCTAATGCTGTATTGAGTTCAGGGCGTGCATTACTAATACTTTCAACTTGTTGCCCTGCTTGTAATAGTGGTTTGATGGTATCTTGATAGTCCGTTAAATCTTGTTGCTCTCCTGAGAGTAATAAATGATAAGTGACACGACTACCAATAGAGATTAATTCTGTGGCGGCAACATCATCAAAATGCATTAATAAACGGGGAGCAAGTTGGAAGAATAAGCCGCCACGATCAGGTTCATGGCGTAAAATATGGCTGATGGTTAATTGGCTTTCCCCTAACTGAATGGTATCACCGACTTTTTTATTCAAGCGTTGTAATAAACGCGGTTCTAACCACACTGTGCCGCGTTGTGGGCGTTGTGTGGTAATGATTTCTTCCCCATATAAAGATTGACTGATTTTTAACTCCCCACGTAAGGGGTATAAATCTGTCACCGCTTTGACTTCACTTAATACGACTTCATCATCATCACTAATCAGTACACTGCGAAAGCTTAAAGTTTGTGCCTGCTTTAATTTTGCAGCCGCATTCAGCAATTCAGGGGAGAATGCCTCAGGGCTTTTTAGGCGAATATCTGCGGCTAGTAATTCTGTTGCTTGCTGTTGTATTAACTGCTCAATCCGATCGGTAAAAAACCCCACCGTTGTGATGGCGGTTACAGCAATCATGATTGCAATGGCTACAACACGTAATGCTGTACTACGTCTATCACGGCGTAGACTTTGCCAAATAAAATGCCAGCTCCCCATAGTGACCTTATCCTTACTATTAAAAAGAAAGTGCTAGATAAAGTATTGTACGTGACAAATGTATAAAATAGGCTGACTAACTGCTATTTTTCCAAAAAATTGATACCCGCGCGCCGCCTAAAGGGGACTGTGTAATTACGGCATCTCCTTGATGCCATTGTGCAATCTGCTTCACAATCGCTAAACCTAAACCATAGCCACCTTCTGTACGACTACGGCTATTATCTAAACGTACAAAGGGATGAAATAAACGTTGCCGATCTGCTTCAGGTACCCCTTTACCGTCATCATCAATATGAATATAGCAATACTGTTGCTCAATACACACAATGACCTGAATATGTTGTTTGGCATAACGTTCTGCATTACGTAATAAATTACTGACAGCACGCTCCATATAAAAAGGTGAAAGTGTGACAAAGTGATCAGTTTCTGAGCTAGGAAAAAAGTGAATAGTTTGTTGAACATCCATTTGTACGTTTGCGATCCATGTTGACAACAAGGTATTAATATCATGTTCACTTAAATCTAAAGAAGGGGTATTACGTTCTAAACGTGCATACATTAACAACTCTTTTACCATTTTATCTAACTCATCTACATTGGTATGAATCCTTGTTAGATATTGCTGCTGTTTCTCTTCATCTTTTGCTGTGCTTAGCATTTCCAGTGCAAAACGTAAGCGGGCAATAGGTGTACGGAGTTCATGAGAGACCGCATCTGTTAAGGTTTTATGCCCTTGAATTAAATTTTCTATACGCGCCATCATGGCATTAAATGCTTTGGCTAATTGCCCAATTTCATCACGTCCCAATGTAGGAATGCGCGCGGTAAAATCACCTCGCCCAAAATGCTCTGCTGCATGGTGAAATTTTTGTAACTTTTTATCTAATAAACGTACCCATACTAATATAACAATTGCCATGACCAAGAAACCTGATAAATCGACAATAAAGACCGTGTCTTCAAAATCCATATAAAAGCTATCTTTGCGCGCTTTATAAGCCTCATCCTCATTAATTTTAAACTCTAATACAAAAGGGGTGTGTGCAATACGTTTATACCGATCGTATTCTTCCAAAATACTCCCATTATCAAGATTAATCATTTTGTCTTCTTGAAAAAGGGTAACAATACGCCCTATTAATAAACGTTGTTTTGCTTCATTAGAAAATTTAGACGGTAAGCTATCTAAGGTTAATAATTGCAGCTGATAGTCACTATTTTCTTCAATGCGTGTTAAGCGTGCTTTCCACTCTGTGACAGGATAATGACTCAATTCTTGTTCAATCAGATAAAATTTACCTTGGCTTTCTACTTCAAAAGCCTCTTGTAAAAATTGATGCTCGGATTCTAGCCAATTTTTTCCTAAATGATAAAGTAGATATTCTGTACTAAAAAAATACACTAAAAAAGTTGCAATAAGTAATACATAAATCTGGGTAAATAAGCGATTAATGTGCACACCGTGTCACCTTATAAATTACTAACATTTTTCTATTTTAATACAATAAAGTGTAACGGCTTTTTTAGTGATAATGGGCGTGCCTGTGTAAGCAAATGTAAGTAATTACCAGCTTTCTGCTACAAATAAATAGCCCTGACCACGTACCGTTAAAATATGCGTGGGGCGCGTGGCATCATCCCCCAATTTTTTACGTAAATTAGCAATTTTAAAATCAATAGAGCGATCTAAACCATCATAATGAATGCCACGCGTATGATTTAATAAAGTTTCTCTACAAAGAATTTCCCCTGCATGTTGTGCCAATAAGTTTAATAAATCAAACTCTGCGGTTGTTAAAGAAATCACTTGGCTGGCTAAGGTGACTGTACGGGTTGCACTGTTGATTTCTAAACGCCCAAATTGTAATGCATTTTTTTTAGGCACAGCCATTTGTGATTCTTCTGTTTTACGGCGTAATAGGGCTTTAATACGGGCTAATAAAACACGGGGCTGAATCGGTTTAATCACATAATCATCTGCTCCCGCTTCTAAGCCTGCCACTTGATCAATATCATCCTCTAATGCCGTCAACATCATAATAAGCCCTTTATAGTTGGCGCGTACTTCACGGCATACGGTAAAGCCATCTTTTTCAGGTAATAACATATCTAAAATGACTAAATCAGGTTGTAATTGATAAATTTTTTCAATAGCGATATTCCCTGTTGTGGCAGTAGAAATTTTAAAATCATGCTGGCTTAAATAGTCCGTCATCAGACTTAACAATTCACTATCATCTTCTACAAGTAAAATATGGGGAGACATACACATCCTTACACATTCCTTCTTTTTCTTACAAAGCCTAACAAAATTGTAAAAAAACTTCTCTAGTCATCACCGTTATTACAGTACATGATTTGATTCTTATTTTTTAATAAAGGCAATGACCCATGTTTGTTTCTAAGTTTTCTTATCCGATCTCTATACTGACCTTATCTATAGCGTGTACATTTCAAACCCCCATTTATGCAGAGCCTGTTAGCCCTATTGGGCGAATTGTAAAAGGGGATTTTGTTAATGAAAATCAATACCCTTGGATGGCAGGGTTACTTTTTATCGAGCGTGATGAAAATAACCAAGAGCACTCACAACAAGGGTGTGGTGGGGCATTAATCGCACCTACATGGGTCGTCACTGCGGCACACTGTTTAGATGGTGTTGAAGTCAGTGGTTTAAAAGTCTTACTCAATGCAATTGATACCCAAAAAACAGGTGAGGGTGAGGAAATTATTAGTGCAAAACGTTTTGTTGTACATCCTACATGGTTGGCTAATCAAAACCGTGACGATGGCACCCCTGACCAAGGCACTAATGAAGAGGGCACCCCTGTTGTACCACAACCTGAGCCTGCCGCTGATATTGCACTGATTGAATTAGATACCGCTGCGGTTACCACACCGATCTCTGTACTGGCAGCAGAAAGCCGCCATATTCCCTATGGCACTACAGCAACAGTGATTGGCTGGGGGGCGTTAGATGAAGGTGTGATTGGTTTTCTAGAGTATTTTACCAATGTGTATTTTGATAGAAGTAAACTCGCTGAAGATGCGACAGAAGAAGATGCGTATAAATTATTAGTGCAAGCATTAAAAGAAGCTTCTTATACCGAAAAACAAATTACTCGTATGGCGTTACTTGCCAATCAAGTTGCCTATATTGAAAAAAGTAACCCCGCAGCAGGTGACCCAGAAAAAGGTGAAGGTTTCCCTCAACTTGTTAAATTAGCCAATGAAAAAGGCGGTAATTTTACTGCTGAAAATAGTCGCTTTGATGAGGTTTATGATTATCTTGCTAATGCAAACACATTGATTGAAACGATGCTGATTCAATTAGGAAAAGTCCCTGCTAATTTATTACGCCATACAACACATCCTGTTGCTGATTTACAAGCGTGCAAAAAGTTTGATGACAGTGTACAAGATTATGAGATTTGTGCAGGTGAAATTGGGGATGTAAAAGGCTCATGTTATGGGGACAGTGGCGGCCCTTTAATTATCCACCATCCTGAACAAAATACGCCACTTTTAGCAGGTGCAGTCAGCCGCGGCTCTGTAACATGTGGCTTACCTTATAACATCTATACTAATGTTGCTGCTTTTATTCCTTTTATTAAAGAATCTGTATCTGATTTCAATACCACAACAATTACTTATCCAGAAGTAGCGACTGTACAATGTGATAGTAACACCCCAACTCCTGAAAAACCTGAGTTAAAAACTTTCTCACACTTTGATCGTGTATTGGCGGAGTGGTCAATAGCAAATAATGCACAAGGTTACCGTTTATTTTATGCGCCTTACTCTAACCCAATTGATAGTACAACTTTAGATAATATTAATACTGTTGAAATGAGTACCAGCCGTGCAACAGCGGCACAACTTCCTGCTGAATCAAAAATGTATGTGGCAGTACAAGCTTATAATTGTAATGGCAGCAGTGAATATTCTAATTTAGGCGCGTTTATGATTCCTAAAGAAATTGATAATGCCCCTACTGGTACACCTACTCCACAAGGAGAAGCTGTCACAGTGAGCCAACGTGCACAAGTGTTTGGGATTCCTTTATATGCACCACAATCTGTCCCAAAAGAGAAGTTACAACATGTTGCCCATGTATTAGCTGAATATATTGATAATAATGAAGATGGGGCAGCAGATGATCCTACTATGTTAAAAAAAATGCAGGAAAATAAAGCAGGTATGTTGGTGTTAAATACCCCCCAAGAATTTATCACTGATGAACAATTTTTCCAAGGCAAATGGCTACAAGATGTTTATTCTTCTGAAATTCATCCAACAGGTAGCAAAGAGGGAGCATTTGATGCCACTTTAGAAGAGGTGTTACACCTTATTACTGATACAGGGTATGTACACACCTATCCTAATGCATTTGGGTTTATTGATAGTGAATTAACGCGTGCTATGGATACTGCACGTGGAGGTAAATTTGCTACCATTCCTGCAAAATATCCAGAAAATGCATGGTATACCTATACTGATCAAACTTGCACCTATGAGTGCCAAATAACAGAGTATTTTTACTGGGCATTAACTTCTATGTTAGGTGCACAATCACATGATGGGCGTTTAGCAGAAATCAGTGATGAATGGAAACTCAATACCGCTGAGAAAGTGCAACAAGGAGATTCTGCTGTATACACCTTATTAACAAATAAGAGTTACCATTTACCTACTCGCTTACCTGATGGGCAATACACTGCACAAGTGATTAAAGTAAATTAGAGTATTTAAAGTAGGGTACAAAGTCTTGAAATCGATATTCCCGCGCTAGAATACGCGGGAATGAGGGACTATTTTCTGTAGCAATTAAGCTTTATAGTGCAGACTGTAAAAAATCATGGCTTTTTACTACCTGATCCAATTGCTGGAGTACAGTTAATAAAGCTTTTATATCACCTAAAGGCAATGCATTTGCGCCATCACTTAAGGCTTTTGCTGGCTCTGGGTGGGTTTCCATAAATAAACCTGAAATCCCCGCTGCAACCGCTGCACGGGCTAACACAGGGACAAATTCACGTTGCCCTCCTGATACACTACCCTGCCCTCCCGGTAATTGTACCGAGTGGGTGGCATCAAATACCACAGGGCAATTTGTTTCACGCATGATAGCCAAAGAACGCATATCAGAGACTAAATTATTATAGCCAAACGATGCACCGCGTTCACATACCATAATGTCATTATTGCCGACTTCACGCGCTTTATTGACCACATGTTGCATATCATGCGGGGCAAGAAACTGCCCTTTTTTGATATTCACTGGTAAGCCTTGACGGGCAACATTTTGAATATAATTGGTTTGACGACATAAAAATGCAGGGGTTTGCAATACATCGACCACAGAAGCGACTTCATCAAATGGTGTATCTTCATGTACATCTGTGACAATCGGCACCCCTATTTCAGCTTTTACTTTTGCTAAAATAGCCAAGCCTTTTTCAACCCCTAAACCGCGAAAACTCTGAGTAGAAGAGCGGTTTGCTTTATCAAAGGAAGATTTGTAGATAAAAGGAATCCCTAATTCATCTGTGATTTCTTTTAACTGCCCAGCCGTATCCAGTGCTAACTGTTCTGACTCAATGACACAGGGGCCTGCAAGTAAGAAAAAAGGCTGATCTAAACCAATAGCATGACCACATAATTGCATTGTTATGCTTCCTCATCTTGTGGATATACATGGCTAGTACCTTGCTTTTTATCCAGTGCTGCGGAGATAAAGCCAATAAATAAAGGGTGTCCATCACGTGGTGTTGAGGTAAATTCTGGGTGGAATTGGCAACCCACAAACCAAGGATGTTTATCTTGAGAAAGCTCAACGATTTCTACTAATTTTCCATCCGTAGAAAAACCTGTGAAATCTAAACCTGATTGATTTAATGATTTAAAATAGTTGTTGTTAAATTCATAACGGTGACGGTGACGTTCACGAATGCTATTTTTAGCATAAAGATGACGACTGATGCTGTTTTTCTCTAATTGACATACCTGTCCCCCTAAACGCATAGTACCACCTAGATCTGAACTGTGACTGCGTTCTTCAATTTCACCTTCTTCATTTAACCATTCAGTGATTAAGCCAATGACAGGATGAGGGCTATCATGGGCAAATTCGGTACTGTGGGCATTATTTAAATGTGTTACATTACGCGCATGTTCAATAACTGCTACTTGCATCCCTAAGCAAATGCCGAAATAAGGGATTTTATTTTCACGTGCATAACGTGCAGTGGTAATTTTTCCTTCAATCCCACGTTCACCAAAGCCCCCAGGGACAAGAATCGCTTGTGCAGAACTCAGACAATCAGTGCCATTTTGTTCAATCTCTTCAGAGTCAATATAATTGATATTCACTTTGGTATGACAATGAATCCCCGCATGAATCAATGCTTCAGTGACAGATTTATAGGCATCAGTTAAGCCCATATATTTACCCACCATCGCCACTTCGACTTCATTTTTAGGATTATCCATGTGCTCAAGCATGGCTTGCCATTCCCCTAAATCAACAGGGTCAGTTTCTAGACGTAATTTATCACATACAATTTCATCTAGTTTTTCTTGATGCAATAACCACGGCACACGATAAATAGAATCTGCATCCACCACAGAGATAACGGCTTTTTCTTCTACATTAGTAAATAAGGCAATTTTACGGCGTTCAGTCTGAGGAATTTCAACATCAGAACGACAGAGCAAAATATCAGGTTGAATCCCAATAGAACGTAACTCTTTCACAGAATGTTGGGTAGGCTTGGTTTTCACTTCCCCCGCAGCACGAATATAAGGTACTAAGGTTAAATGAATAAATAAGCTACGATCACGCCCTAATTCTGCACCAAGTTGACGAATAGCTTCAAGAAACGGTAAGGATTCAATATCCCCCACTGTTCCCCCAATCTCAACCATGACGACATCTGCTTCACCATCCGCCGCAAGAACAGAATTTTTAATTTCATCAGTAATATGAGGAATGACTTGTACAGTCGCCCCTAAATAATCACCGCGTCGCTCTTTACGTAGTACTTTTTCATAAATACGCCCTGTGGTGAAATTATTGGCTTGGCTCATTTGGGTGCGTACAAAACGCTCATAATGTCCTAAGTCTAAATCTGTTTCCGCCCCATCATCGGTGACGTAAACCTCTCCATGTTGAAACGGGCTCATTGTCCCAGGGTCAACATTAATATACGGATCAAGTTTTAGGAGGGTAACTTTTAGGTTTCGCGCTTCTAAGATTGCCGCTAATGATGCAGCAGCAATACCTTTTCCAAGTGACGATACAACACCACCAGTGACGAAGATAAATCGAGTCATGTGTTTTTTAATTAGGCAGGTTAATTGATATGGTATATAAGTCGGCGGGCGCGACGGCGTTGATGATGAAGTGAGTCATAGAATCAAGCTGACTGACTGTCATATCGGAAAATTTTAGCTGAATTACTTAAGCAGTCCCGCAGTCTATCGAATAGACTGGATTACGGGATTGATATGATACGTTATCATTCTCTGCTTTTCAACTTTGATTCAACCTTTTGAAATATTGATTTTTTAGTGTTTACACTTCAGCATAATTAACCGATGTTTTCACCCAGCGTTGTACAAGTTGTTCACAATTTTCTGGGTAGTGAGTTAATAGTTGTTTAGCAAGCTCAGGAATTAAGCTATCAAAAAGGGCTTTGTCACGCTGAAAGTCAGCTATACGTAAGTGCAAGGCACCTGTTTGCTTGGTGCCGACAATTTCCCCTGCGCCACGAATATCTAAATCTTTTTGAGCAATCAAAAAACCGTCTGTTGTTTCACGTAAAATACTCAGGCGGTTACGGGTTAAATCAGTTAAGGGGGATTGATAAAGGAGTACACAGTAGCTTTGTTTCACCCCACGCCCGACACGTCCGCGTAACTGGTGTAACTGTGCTAAGCCTAAACGTTCTGCATTTTCAATAATCATTAAGCTGGCATTAGGGACATCTACACCGACTTCTATCACTGTTGTGGCGACAAGAATATGCATTTTTCCTGCTTTAAACTCTGCCATCACTTCATGTTTATTTTTGGCGCGCATTCGTCCATGTACTAAGCCAATATTCAGCTCTGGGATACTTTGCTGGAGCTGTTCAAAAGCATTTTCAGCCGCTTGCAGCTGTAAACTATCAGATTCTTCGATCAGAGGACACACCCAATAGACTTGCTGTCCTGTGCTACATACATGGCGAATCCGTGCAATAATTTCTTCACGATGACTGTTATTCATCACCACAGTAATAATGGGTGTTCGCCCTGCGGGAAGTTGGTTAATAATAGACACATCTAAATCAGCATAAGCCGTCATGGCTAAAGTACGTGGAATTGGGGTAGCGGTCATGATCAGCTGATGAGGAGAAATGCATCCCTCTACGCCTTTATTACGTAAAGCCAAGCGTTGATGCACTCCAAAGCGATGCTGTTCATCAATGATAATAAACCCTAAATTATTAAATTTTACTTCATCTTGAAATAGGGCATGAGTACCGACTACTACCGCCGCTTCCCCTGAAGCAATTTTAGCTAAGCTCTCTGTACGCTGTTTTTTGGTCACACTGCCTGTTAAATTCACCACACAACAATTTAATGGCGTTAGCCATGTGTGTAAGGTGGCAAAATGCTGTTCTGCTAATAATTCAATCGGCGTCATTAAAGCAACTTGGTATCCCGCTTCCACTGCTTGCAATGCACTTAATACGGCAACAATGGTTTTACCTGACCCCACATCCCCCTGTAATAAACGTTGCATGGGGTGAGAGCGTTGCAAATCAGCTGATATTTCGCTGATAACCTGTTGTTGTGCGTGAGTTAGCCTAAAGGGTAAAGCTTGTTGTAAACGGGGCGATAAATCAGTAGAAAGGGGTAATATAGGGGCTGTTTGTGCTTGGGTTCTATCACGAGAAACACGTAAACTTAAATGATGCGCCAGTAACTCTTCCAAGGCTAAACGCTGTTGAATAGGGTGAATACCTTGCTCTAATTGATCGCTATTTTCTGTGGCGCAAGGAAAATGTAGAGTATGTAAAGCCTCTGATAAATTTGGTAAATTAAATTTATCACGCAATTCATCAGGGAGAAAATCTAGCAAAGGATAAGTTAACGCCTGTTCAACAAAAGAAATCCATTGTTTTTGTCGAATAGACCCTGTGCCTAAGTAAACAGGGGTGAGTTTCTTGCCTATATTTTGTTTGCTAAACTCAGGAATAATCTTATATTCTGGATGGATAAATTCAAAACAGTCATGACCTTGTCGTACTTCTGCAAAACAGCGTATTTTTAAACCTTCGCGTAATTGGCGCATTTGGGCATGATTAAAATGAAAGAAGCGCACAATTAAGCTACCAGTACCATCTTCCAGCATCATGTTCCACATTTGCTTACCTTTTTTGGTTTTTTTCATACCACTGTAGGTAATTTCAGCTTCAATCACTGCATGTGTTCCCGCTTCTAATCGTGCAATCATCTGTACTTGAGTACGATCTTCATAACGTGATGGAGAATAAAACAGCAAATCCTCAACTGTTTCAATCCCTAACTTATAAAACTGCTCATTGGCACGTTTCCCCACACCGTGAAGTGTGATGACTGGTGTTTGCATGATTAATGTACTCACTGGCTATCAACAAATCTTTGTCTACATTGACCGATTTAAACCCAGACTATTTTATCCAATTTCATCATTATGTGGCATAAATTTATAGGTTATTCTAACTATTAATGGGTATTTATCTAAAAAAGTGTATAAATTTTACATTTTCATCTTGGCAGAGTACAGGATGTTGAGTAGACTACAAGATAGGATTAAATTTATGTTGCAATGCGGCATAATGCTGATTACTATTACTATATAACACACATTATATTACCACCCACACCTACTTACTTTAGAGAATTACCATTCATGGCTCGTCTGACAATCGAAGACTGCTTAGATAATCTTGATAATCGTTTTAACTTAGTCTTATTAGCAAGCAAACGTGCACGCCAACTTTCATTGGGTGCTGAACCACTGGTTGAACCTGAAAATGATAAACCCACTGTGGTCGCATTACGCGAAATTGCAGAAGGTAAAATCAGCCCTGCTAACATTGAGACTTTTAACAACAAAGGTTAATTAATTAACGCTTATGTCGATTCCGCTAGAATCTCCCTCTGACCCTGTAGAACTTCTCTGTAATACTGTTAAGAAATACCTCTCTACTGAAGAAGTTGCAGAGGTATATCGTGCTTATGAATACAGTGCTGAAGCACACAAAGAACAAACTCGCCTAACAGGTGAGCCGTATGTATATCATCCTATCGCTGTTGCGCATATTTTGGGTAAAATGCGTATGGATATGCAAACGATTTGTGCGGCTTTATTACACGATGTGATTGAAGACACGGGAACATCAAAAGAAACCTTGGCATCTATTTTTGATGAGAAAATAGCGGAATTGGTAGACGGTGTCAGTAAGTTAACGCTGATGCCTTCTTTAGCTGAATCACAAACACGCGAACAAGCAAAAGAGCAAGCCAAAGCAGATAGTTTTCAAAAAATGATCATGGCAATGAGTCAAGATATTCGTGTCATTATCATTAAGTTGGCAGATCGTTTACATAATATGCGCACTATCAATGCGATGAAACGTACCTCTCAACGTCGTATTGCCCGTGAAACCTTAGAAATTTATGCCCCCATTGCTGGGCGTTTGGGGATGAATAATCTCCGTATTGAATTAGAAGAGCTGAGCTTCAAAACTTTTTACCCAATGCGGTTTAAGGTGCTACAGCAGCGCATGGCAAAATTTCGTGATCGTCGTCAAGAAACACTAGATGAAATTCATGAGAATTTAAACGCTTATTTACGCCAAGCAGGCTGTAAAGCAAAAGTATTGCGTCGTAAACGTCATCATTATGGTATTTATACCAAAATGCTACGTAATAAAGGCTTAGCCTCTAAAGAAAAAGCAAAAACATTTCATAAAGTTATGAATATGTATGCGTTTCAAATTATTCTAGATACCGCGAGTGATTGTTATATTGCCTTGGGTGCTGTACATCGTGCCTATAAACCCATGACTAATCGTTTTAAAGATTATATTGCTTTACCGCGTATTAACGGTTATCAATCATTGCATACCGTACTTTATCATAAATATGGTGTACGTATTAATGTACAAATTCGTACTAAAACCATGCATGAACTATCTGAAATGGGCATTATTGCCCACGGTTTATATCAACTTGAGCACCCTGAACAAGAAAATACAGAAACTGTACTCAACCTAGAATTGCATGAACGGGCGAGTAAATGGCTACATAGCTTATTAGAAATGCAAACAGGGGATTCTGTTGAATTTTTAGAGCATGTTAAAACAGATTTATTTCCAGAGGAAGTTTATGTTTTTACTCCCCAAGGTGATATTTTACAATTACCTAAAGGGGCAACCCCTATTGATTTAGCTTACTGTATTCATAGTGATGTTGGAAATCGTTGTATTGCAGCAAAAATTGATAATATTTATACTAATTTATCGACACCATTAGTAAGCGGACAAACAGTTGAAATTCTCACCGCAGAATGGGCACGCCCAAATCCATTATGGTTAGATTTTGCTATCTCTGCTCGTGCGCGTACACATATACGCCATTACTTAAAACAATTACGTCATGATGATTCATTACGCTTGGGTAAGCGTTTATTAGATAAAGAATTGGCAAGCTGTGATTTAAGTATTGATAAATTATCTGAGACACAAATCACCAGTGCAATTAAAGCATTTCAAGCAGAAACATTTGAACAGTTATTAATTGAAATTGGTCTAGGGCACCGTATGGCAATCAATATTGCACGGATTATTGTGCCCACTATTGAAGCTAAAAAGACAAAGGCAGAAGGTGAAGAAGCTGATACAGTCATAGATGAGCAAGAAAAAACAACACATGCCCCCTTAGTGATTAATGGTTCTGAGGGTGTATTAGTTAACTTCTCGCCCTGCTGTCGCCCTATCCCTGGGGATGATGTATTAGGCTTTATCAATGCTGGAAGTGGTATTGTTATTCACACGGCTAACTGTCAACGTATGAACCACAACCAACCTGATAAATTAGTGCCTGTACAATGGGATAGCGTCATTGAAGGAGAGTTTTCAGTTGATATTTGTGTTGAAGTTGAAAATAAACGGGGTGTTCTCGCAAAAATTGCCAATGCATTAGATAATATGAAATGTAATATTATTAGTGTGAACAGCAATGAAAAAGAGAATAATTTTAATGTATTACGCTTTACAATTGGTGTAAAAAATCGTGTGCATTTAGCCGAGATTATCCGCCATTTACGTTGTATTGATATTACAACACGGATTTATCGCGTTAAAACCTAATCTGTACTTGTCATATTCTTCTCTAATGTTATAGCTGGTGGCTTCTCACTGCTATCAGCTTTTATATCAGTCCCTTCCTTAGCCTCTTTTTCTAGCACCTGCTCTTTATTCGCTGTCTTTTTTTCCTTATTTTTCTGTGCTTGTTCTTCTAAACCTTGATAAAAATTCATAGCTGAAATAAAGCCAAGTAATAATGAAAAAGTAGCAATAATTAAAATAATGCGAGGGATTTTATCCATATGGCAAGACCGCTATATTGAATTGATTAAATATTGAAATGATAACAACACAAATAAATCCCATCTATATCAATATTTTAAATATAGATGAGATTTAATCAAAGTGATTTCTATTTACGCTCATATAAAGCTTCAATAGTACTAGAAGCTAATTTATTTGCATTAATCATATACCCCACTAAAGCAGCAGAAGAAGTAGGCTTAAGCTCTAATTTTTCTACAGATAGCGCATACACTGTAAATTGATAACGGTGTTGACCATGTCCAACAGGTGGGCATGCCCCACCAAAACCTTGTGAACCATAATCATTTTCAATTTGTAAACTACCTTTAGGTATGTTTTTATTATCTGTACTACCTGCATTTTCAGCCAGTGTTGTCACTGTATTTGGAATGTTTATAATCTGCCAGTGCCACCAACCACTCCCTGTTGGTGCATCAGGATCATAGGCTGTTACAGCAAAGCTTTTTGTCCCCTTTGGTGCACTTTTCCAGCTTAATTGAGGAGAAAGGTTTTCTCCTTTGCAGCCAAACCCCACAAATTCTTGTTTTTTTGCCATCATTTTACCTTGCTCAATATCTTGGCTAGATAAAGTCAATGTTTCAGCAAAAAGGGCAGGAGAAAGTAAACACAGGCAAGCAACTTTAGTTAAAAAATGCATAAAAAACCTCATAATATTAATACTAGATATATGGTAAAAATCCATCATACTATAAAGAAATAGGTTATTTCACCTAGTTGATAGTGTAAATCACAGAGAAGAATAAAAACAACATAGTTAACTCATTGAAAAATAAGATTAAAAAACTTGGTCTCTTTTATGCTATAAAATCTGCTGATATAGTTTTTTTGTGCAAGTGTATTAATAATTTAATACACTTTTTTTTTGCAAAAAAAAAGCGGATAACTGGGTAGTTATCCGCTAAAACATGCGATCAAATCTGGTAAGGGCATGATTGCATGTGAAGCCTATTTACTGCTGTGCATATTCATAATTACCATGAACATAGGGTTTAATTTCTACACGGCGGTTTTGAGGATTCTTGGTTTCATCTGGTCCTGCTGCTTCCCCTACCGCAACAGAGATAACTGTATTTGTTGGTAAGCCTTGCGCATGTAAGCTATGTAATATAGCGCGATTACGTCGTGCAGCAAGATGTAAGTTGTGTTGTTTACTACCTACTGTATCTGCATACCCTGTCAATTTTAATGCAAATATTGGATGTTCTCTTAAAAAATTGATTAAGACTTTAATTTTATCTGTTTGTTGTAATGAAGTATGGGCACGCCCAAAATCAAAATACATGTTAATAACAGGAATTTCTGTATCCTCTTTAACATGTAATGATTCGATATAATTAAGCCGCTGGCTATTATCTTCAATACTATTTTCTAAAGGAGACAAAAAACGATCTAAGGCATCTTCTGCATTGTTTCTATGAACTAAGGCACGTTCAGCAGCGGAATGTCCACGTTTTACCTGTTCACTAGAAGATTTTGTAGCTTTCATTTCTTTTAATGTACCGTAGCTTTTTTCGGCATCATCCACCGCATCTTCAGCACGGTGTAACTCTAACATAAACTCCCCAAAATCACCTGCTGTCGCTTCATCTAGCTTTGCTTTAATCGCAACTAACTCTTGTTTATTTTGAGTTGATACAGCTGCTTGATTTGCTGTAGGTTTTGTATTGGTACATGCAATGAGCATGTGTGTACATGCAACGAGTAGTAGTATTTTATGCATGATGTTCTCCTATGTATACAACTTATTGCATCGAATAGTTTTTATTACATAGGGCATAAAATATGCCAACTACAAATTTAACATATAGCTAAAAAAATGAGTATAAAACCTCTTGGTTAGCGTGTCAACATAGCTTTTTGATAGCGCATATACATGAATATATATACGCTACCAAATAAGCCATTAGCTTAATGATTAACTAACACTTTCATCTGATGAACTTTCATCATCACTTGTAGTTTTTTCAACATCATTATTTGATGTTGTATTGTCTTCAGTAATAGTTTCACTGCTATCAGAACTTGACTCTTCTTCAGTTGTGGCTTCACTGCTGTCAGAACTTGACTCTTCTTCAGTTGTGGCTTCACTGCTGTCAGAACTTGACTCTTCTTCAGTTGTGGTTTCACTGCTGTCAGAACTTGACTCTTCTTCAGTTGTGGCTTCACTGCTATCAGAACTTGACTCTTCTTCAGTTGTGGCTTCACTGTTGTCAGAACTTGACTCTTCTTCAGTAGTGGCTTCACTGCTATCAGAGCTTGACTCTTCTTCAGTAGTGGCTTCACTGCTATCAGAACTTGACTCGTCTTCAGTGGTTGTTTCACTGCTATCAGAACTTGACTCGTCTTCAGTGGCTGTTTCGCTGCTGTCAGAACTTGACTCGTCTTCAGTGGCTGTTTCGCTGCTGTCAGAACTTGACTCGTCTTCAGTAGTGGCTTCACTGCTGTCAGAGCTTGATTCGTCTTCAGTGGTTGTTTCACTGCTATCAGAACTTGACTCGTCTTCAGTGGCTGTTTCGCTACTGTCAGAATTGCTGTCTTCTTCAGTAGTGGCTTCACTGCTGTCAGAGCTTGATTCGTCTTCAATGGTTGTTTCACTGCTATCAGAACTTGACTTGTCTTCAGTGGCTGTTTCGCTGCTATCAGAATTGCTGTCTTCTTCAGTAGCTGTTTCACTATCAGCTTCTTCTTCATCTGACTCAGCAGGTTCTACAGAGATTAAGCGTAATAATTGCTGACTGCCATCAGGGTAAGTTAATAAGAAATTATTAGTATCTTCAATTTTTTCATAACTGATACCTGCAGATGTTGTGTTCTCATCTGAAGGCGGTGTAATCTCACCTAATTCACCGTGATACCACATGGCATCAATCCATAATTTAAGTCCGTTATCTCCTACAAAGGCATACTCTTTAATGAACTCTAAACTGGCTAAGAATTCACTTAAGCTTACTTCATATGTCGTTGTTGCAGAATCTTCTTCTGTTGTGGCTTCTGAACATGTGCCCTCATTTTCTGTATCACATGTCACCTCATCAGAACTACCTTCCTCTTCAACCACCTCATTTGCTGCATTTTCTTCAGCTAAGGTTTTACATGTTGCCACATTACCGCGTAACTCTTTGCTAAGTTCACCAAAGCCAACAATTTTCTCCCCATTTAAGTCATATAGGGTTGCACTGTAGTGTACATTAACAATAGTCTCTTCATTAGCACTTAACCCCGGCCACCATGCAGTAATATCAAACTCAGTTGGGCCTGTGATAATTTTTTGAGAGGTTTGAGGTTCTGTGCAATCAAAGCCAACTGGAACATCTTCACCTGTTGCTAACTGTGTTGGGCATGTTATATCTTTGGGTGTTTTAATTTCCCATGTAATTTCTAAGTGAGCTTGGCTTAAGAAAGGTTCAGGTAACACAATACCACGTACAGTTAACCACTTAGCATCTGTTAAACACATGGTGGTTTCTTTATTCCCATCCAGTGTACCCGCCCAATCATGCAAACTAGGTAAAGGTTGGCAGTCTAGTGGCCATGCAATGGCTTCAATATCGGAATAAGGGGTACTAAAGCTACGTTCATCAATATAACTACATGCTTCTGGGTCATAGACAGAAACTTTATTGATGTTTCCATCATGAGTTGATAATAATAAAGTACCGTCTGTGGATGTTTCTAAAGACTCCACTTCCCCGACTAAGTTATCACAGACAACATTCAATTCACCAAATATTTTACGCTCTTTATCATAGGTCATTGACCACAATTTATGACCTTGAGTTCCATAAAGTACTTTACCATTTGTACTCCATGCTAAACCTTCAATATTTGGAACGCGTGTATCTTCAGTAAAGGTTAGCTGATCATCATTGAGTTGTGTGAAGTCTGTAACGGTATCAGATTCTGTATCGGTATCAGACTCTGTACCGGTGTCAGATTCTGTATCAGTATCAGATTCTGTATCAGTATCAGATTCTGTATTAGTGTCAGACTCTGTATCAGTGTCAGACTCTGTATCAGTGTCAGATTCTGTATCAGTATCAGATTCTGTATTAGTGTCAGATTCTGTATCAGTGTCAGATTCTGTATCAGTGTCAGACTCAGACTCAGACTCAGACTCAGACTCAGACTCAGTATCAGTATCAGTATCAGTATCAGACTCTGTATCAGTATCAGACTCGGTATCAGTGTCAGATTCTGTATCAGTATCAGATTCTGTATCGGTGTTAGATTCTGTATTGGTATCAGATTCTGTATCAGTATCAGATTCTGTATCAGTATCAGTATCAGTGTCAGTGTCAGTATCAGTGTCAGTATCAGTATCAGTATCAGTATCAGTATCAGTATCAGTATCAGTGTCAGTGTCAGTGTCAGTGTCAGTGTCAGTGTCAGTGTCAGATTCTGTATTGATATCAGACTCGGTATCAGTGTCAACTTCTGTATTGGTATCAGGCTTTGCATCATCACTATTAGTAGATGAATCTTCTAAAGTTGAATCATCACCAGATAATAAAGCAGTTAAGTCAACATTAGCATCATTGCTATCACGCAAATAATTACTTGGGCTTAATATAGAACGACGCTGTTTTACTTCATTGTTATCAGACGCTGTATCTGTCTCAGACGCTGTATCCGTTTCAGACGCTGTATCCGTTTCAGACTCTGTATCCGTTTCAGACTCTATATCCGCTTCGGTGCTTTTAGAATCTTCTTCATCAGTAATAATTTCTACATGTTGAATACTGATTAATTCACTTTCTGCTGTTTTTGGATCAATTTTGATCACACCATTACGTTCTGACCATGCCCACAAGCTGCCATCAGGATGGAAAGCTAAAGCGACCAACTCACTAAAACCTGTTTGCCCTACAGATGTCATATTACCTGTGAGTGCATCAACAATATGTAATTGCCCATCATGTTTGGAGCTACTTCCTGATACTGCGTAAAGTAAATGATTTTGAGGGTTAATAGCACTTCCTTCTACATCAAATCCTTTATGCATATTCCCTATAGGTACTGCTTTATAGCCATTAATAGGGTCAATAGTGAGAAATTGGGTATCACTCACACCTTCATCATGTACTGCATAAATTAGACATGCTGCAGGTTGTAAAGTATTTTTTGCACTATCATGTACACGCACCAGAACATTAACTTTGCTAGATTCTCCTTCCTTATTGGTATAGGTATAAGAAAATACATCTACACCATAAAAATCAGCATTTGGAGTATAAGTTAAGGTTAAATCACCATTATTAATAACCGCTCCATTACTTGCACCATTAATACTTAGGTTACTATCACTCGTTAAGACAGTATTTTCACGTAATAGATCAATGATAATAGCAGTTTCAGGTTGGGTTTCTACTTTGTGCTTAGCAAGAATAGCGGAGGAAGTTGAAGTCCCTTCTGTAGATTCTGTATCTGTGTTTTCTTCAGACTCTGTGCCTGTGTTTTCTTCAGACTCTGTACCAGTATTTTCTTCAGACTCTGTACCAGTATTTTCTTCAGACTCTGTGCCAGTGTTTTCTTCAGACTCTGTGCCAGTGTTTTCTTCAGACTCTGTACCAGTGTTCTCTTCAGACTCTGTACCAGTATTTTCTTCAGACTCTGTGCCAGTATTTTCTTCAGACTCTGTGCCTGTATTCTCTTCAGACTCTGTGCCTGTGTTCTCTTCAGACTCTGTACCAGTGTTTTCGTCAGACTCTGTGCCTGTGTTCTCTTCAGACTCTGTGCCTGTGTTCTCTTCAGACTCTGTGCCCGTATTTTCTTCAGACTCTGTGCCTGTGTTCTCTTCAGACTCTGTGCCCGTATTTTCTTCAGACTCTGTGCCTGTATTCTCTTCAGACTCTGTACCAGTGTTTTCTTCAGATTCTGTACCTGTTTCTTCTTCAGACTCTGTACCAGTGTTTTCTCCAGATTCAGTATTTGTATTTGTTTCTTCTTCAGGCTCTACAGTGGTTGGTGTTTCTGTGTTTTTAGGGTGTACGAGTGGTGCACTATCCTCTTCTTCCTCAAAAACAGGCTGACTTGATTCATCAGCATACACAAACGGTGAAGCTGAATAACCATAAAGTGCTACAAGCAAGCAGCTGACTAAGGTACGCTTTTTCATAACAAATACCACATTAACCTGATAATTAAATTCTTTTTAACTGAAAAATAAACAATGGACTATCGGAAATAATATGCAAAAAATATACACAAACAAGTAAGATAAGGCTATATATCAAATATATTATCTAATTATACAGTGATAAATTAAAAAAGTATTTCTTTATTAAAAAATTTACAGACTTACTTATAGAAGTTACATAACTTAAGGTATCTTCAATATGTGATAGGCAATTTTAATCACCTTAGTATAATCACTATTAAAGATTTTAGATCATTTTATTTACACCCTAAATATTAGCGTAATTTTGCTCCTGCTGTCTAACTTCAGTGTAGCAGCAGACTATCTATCAACCTCTTATGGGAAAACGACATAGCCGTCATTTACTCTATTTACTATGCATATAATAAAAAATAAAAGCAATTTATAATAATTATATATATCATAACCTATACTTTGATAAATAAAGATAATTAAACGGAGACAATGGATAATGTTATGTATATGACACTACGCCAATTAACCTTATTTCGTGCCGTCGCCCAACACTTGAGTTTTACACGAGCTGCTGCGGCATTGTGCCTGACCCAACCTGCGGTATCAGTACAAATTAAGCAGTTGGAGGGGCATGTGGGTATGCCTCTATTTGAGCAAATAGGAAAACGCATCTTCTTAACTGATGCAGGACGTGAGCTCTATGATGCCTGCCAAGATATTTTTGCACGTATTGATTCACTAGAAATGTCATTGAATGAATTGCAAGGCAGTATTAAAGGGCAGCTAAAAATATCAGTGGTCACGACTGCCACTTATTTTGTGCCTCACTTATTAAGTAAGTTTTTAAAACAATACCCTGATGTGAATATTCGTCTGAATGTCACCAATAGGACAAAAATTCTACAACGTTTGGGGGATAATGTAGATGACTTAGTCATTATGGGACAAGTGCCAAAACAGCTTAATGTAGAAGCTCACCCCTTTTTAGAAAATCCACTTGTGGTGTTATCTCCTCCGACACATCCTTTAGTGAATGAAGAAAATATTCCCTTAAGCCGTGTCGCAGAAGAAACTTTTTTAGTACGTGAATTTGGGTCAGGGACGCGTTTAGCAATGGAGCGTCAATTTTCACAACAAGGGTTAATCTTAAAAACAGGCTTAGAGTTAGGGAGCAGTGAAGCGATTAAACAAGGTGTTTCAGCAGGCTTAGGCTTATCCATCTTATCACAACATGCAATCACCTTAGAGTTAGCAGCAGGTACAATCCGCCTATTAGATGTAGAAGGCTTCCCACAAATGCGTCATTGGTATGCTGTGCACTTAACAGAGAAAAAGCTTTCTCTCGTTGCACGTACATTCCTTGATTATTTACTTGCTAATATTGTTGATGTCGTCGGAGGCATTGATCATACCATGCAAGAAGGTGCACGTTTATTACACGAACAAAAACAAAAAAAATAAATTTATTATTTTATAAGGTGGAATAAAAATACTTTTAAGCATCACCTATCATGTACTGTATTCCACCTTATTTCAATTTACCCAATCAAGCCAGATATTTATAGCAAACACTATTCTGCTGGCTTTGATTTTGATAAAGGTTCAGTAATCACCACTTCAGGTTTATTATCAGGATCAAAGAAAACCCGTGCAGCTAGATTAGGGGTGACATATACTTTACCCACAGCATCAATCACCATTGCATGTTTTACTCCTAACTGTTTAGCCATGGCGTGCCAATTATCCAAACCTGCGACTGTTAAGGCTGTTGAAGCAGCATCTGCAAATGCCCCACTTTTATCTAATACTGTGACAGAGCTAATTCCTGTGGCAGAATACCCAGTACGCGGATCAAGAATATGTGAATAACGTTTGCCTTCATATTCACGAAAACGTTCATAATCTCCAGAAGTAATCACACTTTCTTCACCACTGGTTTCAATAGCTGCAATGACCCCTTTTCCGCTAGGATGACGCACACCAATACGCCACGCCCGCCCTTCTATTCGTCCCATTGCTTTTAAATTTCCACCTGCATTAATAATTGCATTTTTAATACCGATGTTTTTTAATTTATCCATCACTACATCAATGGCATAACCTTTTGCAAAGGCACCTAAATCAACTTTGACTGCTGGGTTTTTCGAAGAAACTTGATTCCCTTCAATAATAAGATCTGCCATCATTGGCTGTTTTGTTACTAACGCTGCAATTGCAGTATCTTCAGGAGGAGGCGTTTGTGCTAAATCAGTTTGTTGAAACCCCCATAATGCAATCAAGTGCCCAATAGCAGGGTTAAATAAATGATCACTCTGTTGCGCTAAGTGTTGTGCTTGTTTTAGCATCATTAGCAATTCTTCATCCTTAACTATGTAGCTTTCTCCTGCTGCTAAGGCCTGATTTAAAGCAGTGACTTCACTGGGATTCCACGCGTGCCAACGTTCATGCATACTTTGAAAATTAGCCGAAACCATATTGATAGCTTCAGCAGTTTTATTTTTTGGTGCACCCCATACTGTCACTCCCACCAATGTTCCAAAGACATAAAACTGCTGTGGTGGATTTGATTCTTCAATACTACATGCACTGATAGATAATGCAGTGATAAGAACAAGACACATTTTTTTAAAAAATATCATTTTTATATAAAAACCGTTGAAAATTATTAAGAAAATACGTGGTTATCGTAATGTAATAAGGTATCTAAAGAAATAGTCTAAGGTATTGCAGCATAGAATCCTACTAGAAGAAAAGCATAGCAATACTAATGTAATATCTTGCTTAAAACTACCAAGGTGTAAGTTCAAGAAGAGGATACAGAGCATTGTAACGAGGAAAAAAAGAAGCAGTAAGTCAAGCAGCGCATCAGAGAGCACACTTTTACATCAGGATGATAGACGAAGGGGAGAGAAAAAGGTGGAATAAACACACCACCTTATAGGAGACGGATTAAACCAAAACTAAATTATCTCGATGGATTAATTCAGGTTCATCAACATAGCCTAAAATAGCTGCAATTTTATCACTGGGTTGGCGTAAAATTTTGGCAGTTTCTTCTGAGCTGTAATTGACTAAACCCCGTGCTACCTCTTGCCCATCAGGAGCTAAACAAGCAACAATTTCACCACGATGAAAACTGCCATCTACTGCTGTAACACCAATAGATAATAAGCTTTTACCTGATTGGCGCAATACTTTGACTGCCCCTTGATCAAGTCGTAGTTGTCCACGGGTTTGTAAATGTGATGCCAGCCATTGCTTGCGTGCAGCTAAAGGGGCGTGAGTTGGTAATAATAAAGTCCCTACCTCTTCACCTGCTGCAATACTAGCTAGGACATTAGGATTACGCCCAGAAGCAATCAAAGTTGCTGTACCAGAACGTGCTGCACGTTTTGCCGCACGCACTTTTGTTGCCATACCGCCACGCCCTAAAGACCCCCCTTTACTACTAGCCATGCCTTCCAATTGCTCATCACCTGCATGACCTTCTGAAATTAACTTGGCATCACTGTGCTGACGTGGATCACGATCAAATAAACCTTGCTGATCAGTTAAAATAACCAGCAAATCAGCTTCTAATAAATTAGCAACAAGTGCAGCAAGGGTATCATTATCCCCAAACTGAATTTCATCCGTAGCAACCGTATCATTTTCATTCACAACAGGTACCGTCCCCAAACCAACTAAGGTGCGTAAGGTACTGCGTGCATTTAAATAACGTTTACGATGGGATAAATCATCATGCGTTAAAAGCACTTGGGCAGTGTGTAGCTGATGTGCTTGAAAAAATGACTCATACACTTGAATCAAGCCCATTTGCCCAATAGCAGCCGCAGCTTGGAGCTTATACACTTCGCTCGGTCGTTCTGTCCACCCTAGGCGTTGCATCCCTTCTGCAACCGATCCCGAGGACACTAAAACAGGCTCAATTCCTTGCTCACATAATGCCGCAATTTGTGCCACCCAACTTTGTATGGCAGGTTTATCTAAACCTTCACCATCATTGGTTAATAAAGCACTGCCAATTTTAATAACCCAGCGTTTTTTTTGTCCTAAGCTCTGCCGTACTGTCATGATAACGTCCCTACATTGACGCAATTTAATTATTTAGTTTTAATGCCTTCTCTTCTTCTTCCAGCATTTCTAAATGTTCCATAATCGCATAACACAACTCTTTACAACCATCGCCTGTTGTCGCTGAAATTTGGAAGGTGCGTCCTTGCCAACCAAATAATTCTAAAAAGGTGTCACATTCTGCTTGTCGTTTATCTTCAGAAATTAAATCTAATTTGTTCAGCACTAACCAGCGTTCACGCCCTGCTAATTCATCATCATATTTTTCTAATTCTTGAATAATACTTTCTGCATCAGAAATTGGATCACCCACTAAGGGGGCAATATCTACAATGTGCAATAACACACGGGTACGTGATAAATGCTTTAAAAAGCGTGTGCCTAAGCCAACACCATCCGCTGCACCTTCAATCAATCCCGGAATATCCGCAATCACAAAACTACGATGGGCTTCAATATCCACCACCCCTAAATTTGGGTGCAAAGTGGTAAAAGGATAATCAGCCACTTTCGGACGTGCTGCAGACACTTGGCGGATAAAGGTCGATTTACCTGCATTGGGTAAGCCTAATAAACCGATATCAGCTAAAACTTGTAATTCTAAGCGAATAAAACGCTCTTCCCCAATTGTACCAGAGGTGGTTTTGCGTGGAGCACGGTTAGTACTGCTTTTAAAATGAACATTACCTAAACCGCGATCACCGCCTTTTGCAACCAGTAAGGTTTGACCATTTTCTGTCAAATCACCTAGTTTTTCTTGGGTCTCTTCATCATAAACCAGTGTACCCAGTGGCACATCAATATATAAATGTTCACCACTTTTACCTGTACACTCGCTTCCCATCCCCGGTTGCCCTTTTTGCGCACGGTATAAACGCGTGTAACGGAAATCAACCAAGGTATTTAAACTGGCATCAACACGCAAATACACATGACCGCCATTACCGCCATCACCGCCATTTGGCCCCCCAAAGGGGATGAATTTTTCACGACGGAAGCTCAGGCAACCATCGCCACCTTTACCCGCAACGACTTGAATTTTTGCTTCGTCAACAAATCTCATAGGACAACCTAAAGCATGGAATCAACAAAAAAGCCCCTAAGAAGGGGCTTTTTTAAAACAATATAATGTCAAATTAAACCCGCATAAACTTGCGAGGATTAATTTTAGTTAACAGTTGTAGGAACGATGCTAACAAACTTACGGTTTTTAGGACCTTTCACTTCAAATTTAACTTGCCCTGTTGCTTTTGCAAACAAGGTATCATCTTTACCACGACCTACGTTCACACCAGCGTGAAAACGTGTACCGCGTTGGCGAACTAAAATGTTGCCAGCTAAAACTTGCTCGCCACCGAAGCGTTTCACTCCAAGTCGTTTGGATTCGGAATCGCGACCGTTACGAGTACTACCACCTGCTTTCTTATGTGCCATGATATATTCCTTATTATCCTGCGATACCAGTGATTTTCACTTGAGTGAAGTACTGACGGTGACCCATCTGTTTACGATGGTGTTTACGTCGTCTGAACTTAATAATTGTCACTTTTTTAGCACGACCGTGTTTTTCTACGGTTGCTGTGACTTTACCACCTTCAACAAGGGGTGCGCCTACTTTGATGCTGTCGCCATCGACGACCATTAATACATCATTAAAGTCAACGCTTTCGCCTTCTTCTGCGGCAATCTTTTCTATCCGAAGTACATCACCTTCAGATACCTTATATTGTTTACCGCCAGTTTTGATTACAGCGTACATGTCGTTTCCTATACAAATCAACAAGATGTCATATTAGTAGCCTTACCTACGGGCACCCATTAACTATGTTATGTTGGAAGGTATTCATAATCTACAGTCATCCTATACATAAGACATTATTACCTAGAAAAATAAAAATGCATTAATTGGGGCTGTCGTTTTAAGAGGTAGGCTACCAAAGAGGGGGAATTTTAAAGAATTTTACCCAAAAAAACAAGAGCTAAACTCATTTAGTTATAAAAAATTTCATTGTGTTCATTGATTTATTCTCGTTATAAACTGAAGAAAATAAGTGAAGAGGCAGAGAATACAAGTTTGCTCTAAGCTTTATTACATAACAACAAGGCAATAGGAGTGCCGAGGATGGCAACAAGTAATCAGTTTGCATTATTAAAACAGCGGCGATTTTTGCCCTATTTTTTAACCCAATTTTTAGGCGCATTTAATGACAATGTATTTAAAAATGCCTTAATTATTCTCATTGCATTTAGCGTGGCACAGAATAGTGATCTCCTCACTAATGTGAGTGCAGGATTATTTATTTTACCATTTTTTCTTTTTTCAGCCACAGCAGGACAGTTGGCAGATAAATATGAAAAATCACAACTAATTCGCTTAATTAAGTTGATGGAGATCGTCATTATGCTATTGGCGGCATTGGGCTTATATTTACAACATATGCCGCTCTTAATTGGGGTATTGTTTTTAATGGGGGCACAATCAAGTTTTTTTGGGCCTATTAAATACAGTATTTTACCGCAGCACTTAAAACCTGAGGAGTTAATTGGTGGAAATGCATTAGTAGAGAGTGGCACTTTTTTAGCCATTTTATTAGGCACCATGTTAGGGGGATTCTTAATCAGTCGCGCAGAAATAGGGCATAGTTTAACCGCAACGGTAATTGTCGTTTTAGCCATTATTGGCTATGGTGCTAGTCGTTTTATCCCTGCGGCCGCACCTGTTGTGCCTGAGTTAAAAATTAATTGGAATATTGCTACCGAGACATGGCGTAATATTCAGTTTACGCGTACTAATAGAACTGTATTTCTATCCGTACTAGGGATTTCATGGTTCTGGTTTTTTGGCGCGACCTATTTAACCCAACTAGCAAATTATACGCGCTTAAGTTTGACAGGAAATGAAGAGGTCGTAACTTTATTGCTCACCCTGTTTTCATTGGGTGTAGGTCTTGGTTCATTACTATGTGAACGCTTATCTGGTGATACGGTAGAAATTGGTTTAGTGCCATTTGGGTCAATTGGCTTAACCTTGGTCGGTATCGATCTCTATTTCACCCGTCCTGATGTGATAATGGTGGAAGCGGCGCAATTAGTCGGCTTTGCCAGTTTTATTTCTCAATGGCAAAACTGGCATGTGGTACTGGATATTTTATTTTTAGGGTTTTTTGGTGGTTTATATATTGTGCCCTTATACGCATTAATTCAGCAGCGCAGCCCCGCCAGTCATCGCTCACGTATTATTGCCAGTAATAATATTTTAAACGCCTTATTTATGGTGTTTTCTGCTATTTTAGCGATTGTATTATTAAGTAGTGGCGTTACCATTCCCGAGCTATTTTTAATTACAGCAGTATTAAATGCATGTGTAGCCATTTATATTTATACCTTAGTACCTGAATTTTTAATGCGTTTTTTGGTATGGATACTGATTCATATTGTCTACCGTGTTGAGAAACGGGGGCTGGATAATATTCCGCAAACAGGTGCAGCGATTCTGGTATGTAATCATGTGAGTTTTGTGGATGCCTTAATTTTAGGTGGCTGTTCTCGTCGTCCAATTCGCTTTGTAATGGATTATAAAATTTATCGGATTCCTTTTTTGAATTTTATTTTTAAAACCGCGAAAGCGATTCCGATTGCCTCTGCAAGAGAGAATCCGCAGATTTTACAAGCAGCATATGAAACTATTGCCGAGGAGTTAGCCGATGGGAATTTGATTGGTATTTTTCCAGAAGGGAAGATCACCAAAACAGGGAAGTTAAATCCATTTCGTTCTGGGGTGGCGCAGATTTTACAACGTGATCCTGTGCCTGTTGTGCCTGTTGCCTTGCAAGGTTTATGGGGCAGTTTTTTCAGTCGTAAGCATGGCAAAGCGATGACCCGTTTTCCGAGTCAATTTCGGCGTAAAATTGCGATGATTGTTGAAAAGGAAATACCTGCTGATCAGGTAAAAATGTCATCTTTACATCAACTGGTATTAAGTTTACGTGGGGATTTGTTGTAAGAAAAAGCGGGGAGGTGTTATGTGATAACGCCTCCCTTCAAGCTAGCTTTAATGCATTTTTTTACAACGCTCTAATTCTTCTAAAAGAAATTCTTTGCGTTGTTCACAACTTAGGTGGTACTGCAAAGGAGGTGCATCCAATAGGTTTTTTGCATAATTTGCTAACTCATCAGCATTTTTAAAAGCTAGCCATAATCGTGCTGTCCCATCTCCTGATGTTGTCAAAATATGAGAACCATCAGGAGTAAACTCTGCTTTTCTAACAAAATAATCATGCCCTTCTAGAGTATAGAGTAGCTGCCCTGTTTGACTATCCCAAACACGTGCCATTTTGTCATTTTCTGGTGCAAAAGAAGAAGTGACAATCATAGAGCTATCAGATGAAAATGAAACATCAAAAATATTTGTTCTACTCATTCTTCTTGTTATATGCATATCTTTAACTTCTTCACCTACTAATGAATAAAGCTGCTTTCCTGATTTTATATCTATCACATTAGCAGAGTCCTCATACATAATAGCTAACTTAGTACTATCAGGTGAGAGTTTAAGTCCAATATCTTCATATGATGGTGCTTCATTATTTAAGCTAAACATAGCTTTTTGCTGTTGGATATCAACTAAAAGTGTTTGCCCTAAATAAGATTCTTCACAATACTCTTCAACACAAGAATCATTATTAGCCTTTACACTACCTACTATAGCTATTTGTTTTTTATTAGGTAAAAATATGGCACCATTAATATTTATGTTTTTATTGTATTTTAATGATATGCTGCTTATAATTTTTCTTGATTTATTATCTAAAATATTAAGCTTATTTTTACTAAAGATAAGTAATTGGTTATTATTGTTTGAATAAGAAGCTGTATACACATTTTTTTGAGTGTAGATAATATTTTTGGATTTTATATCAATGATATTTAAAGTATCCTCATTTGAAATAATAATTAATTTAGAACTGTCTTGTGAAAAGGAAAGAGTTTTAATATCCGTGCTAAAATTATAAAGATACTTACCTGATTGACTATTCCAAAGATGAATGATATGTCTAGAATATGCAGCAATTAAAGTATTATCAGGTGAGAAAGAAGCATTTATTAAATCATAATTTTCCTCATTTCCAGTTAGAGTATGCAGAAGTTGATTAGTATTACTCCATAAATAAGCTATATTTTCTTCAAGACTTGATATAGTAAAAATTTTAGAGCTATCAGAGGAAATGGCAGACACTGTATTAAAGCCATAAACTGACCCTCTATTATCATAGTTTATGTTTTTTTTATAATTGATAAAGGCATGAAGAGATTTTCCTGACTCTATATTCCATAAGCGTGCAGTATGATCATCTGAAGCTGTAAATATTAAAGAGCTATCAGGGGATAAAGTAGCATTATTTAAATTTTCGTTATGAGAAAGAGTATACAATATATTACCTGACTTACGATCCCAGATATAAGCTTTATTAGGAGCTGAATTTGAAAGAATCTTTAAACCATTCTCAATGTAATTATATGAATTAACAATTATTTTTGAATTATCTTGTGAAAAGGACACATTGTTTACAGGATTTTCATGTGATAACTTATGAATAAGCTTTCCTGATACTATATCCCATAAGCGAGCTGTTTTATCTTCTGATACAGTAATAATTTGCTTACCATCTGGTGAAAACTTTGCTTCCCAAACAATATCATCGTGTTTAAATTTATGTATTACTTTACCTGATTCTATATCCCATAAATAACCCATACCATCTCTAGATGTTGTAAGAACTTGAGAACCATCTGGTGAGAAATCTACATAAACTACTGAGTCGCCGTGATCTGAAAAAGATACCAGTATTTTTTTTAATTCAATATCCCACAAATAAGCTTCCGCATTATTATAATCTTCAGGTGCTGCAATAATTATTGCAGAGCTATCTGGAGAAAAAGCTAAATACTCTATAATAGGGTCATCAAGATTATCTATTTCTTTGGACTTAGGAAAAGTTTGAAGTAGTTCACCTGATTCACTTTCCCATAAATAAGCCATACCTCTATTACCAGAGCCTAAATGAAAATAAGTTGACAGTGTTATAATTTTAGAGCTATCTGGTGAAAATATAACATCTACAATTGAATATTTATGCTCTGGTAAAATATAAAGTTGCTTACCTACTTTTCTATTCCATACTCTAGCAGTATCATTTTCCAAGATTGTAATAATTTTAGAGTTATCAGGTGAAAATAAAGCCTTATTGATATTACTATTATGCCCATAAAATACATGAACTAATTTTAAAGTTTTTCTATCCCATAAATAAGCTTTCATTCCTGCAACAGTTAATAACTGCTTACCGTCTGGGCTAAATATTGCCTGTTTTACAGGTTCATCATGTCCTAAAATACCTTGCCATTGTTTTTGTACTGCATCATGTAAAGTGCTTATTATTTCCTTTTGTACTTCAGGTTTAAGATCAGGGTAGTCTTTATAAGTTTCGGAATATTTAGGTAAACCCTCTACAGCTAATTCTATTGTAGTAGTGGTTTTATCTTCTTTTAAAGCTTGCTCTGCTGTTTTGGCTAAATATAAAGAGCGAGTATTTAAAGCTTCATTTCTTTGTTTTACTGCTTCATCGCTTTTTTGCCAAGCAAATCCTGCCAAAACTAAAGCGATAATCATCCCCATGATGACTGAATATAGTACACGCTGTTGCCGCTGTTTTTCTTTCTTCTGTTTATGCTCAATTACATTGCGGCTTTCTACAATATGCTCTTGTTGAATTTCTGTCGGAGCTGGATTTTTATTTTCATCCTTTGCTTCTTTTAGCCACTCTTCCGCTTTCTCACATGCACTGTGGTTTAACAAGTAATCTTGATTTTTTTTACTACTTTCCCACTCTGTTGCCCGTTGTTGGAATAAAGTATGTTGATGTGTATGTGCTTGATCTAATTCTATTGCTTGAACTAATTCAGGAAATTGATCAACAAAAGGAACATTAATAAAATCAATCCAGTTAATTTTTTGTAAAACTTCAGGGATATCAGCGGGATTAGTATCCCTAGCTAAAATAGTTAATATACGTTTACAATGTAAAGAGGCATAATTAACTTCACGTTCACAATACTCAGAGTTCACAGAATCAGGAGAAACAATAAAAATAAAATTATCTGTTCTATCGATCCCTTTATATAACTCTGCTTCAAAATCTACCCCCGTGGCAATACTTTCCTGATCAAACCATACAGTTTTACCTGCTTTTTGTAATGCAAAATTTAATTGCCGTGCAAAATCACCATCTTTACGTGAATAAGAAATAAATACATCCGTTCCTAGTTGCCCCTTCGCTGCATCAGAATGTGTAATCAAATCATGGTGTAAGTTTGTGGGGGCATATTGCTCACGATCAGTGTTTAAGCGCAACCATGTTTTAGCATTTTCTAAATTATAACCACGTAATAAAAAAGAAGCCTTTTGATTAGAACGTTGCCATGCTAAAGCACGTAATAATAAAGCTCTATGATGAGTAAAATAACCTTCATCTTGCTGTAAAATACGCAAAATATCAGCAATAGCTTGATCATTATTTTGCTTTGTAAAATCGATATATTGTAGTGTTGATAATTCAGGTGGAAGGCTATCTAATGATGTTGTAGTGATCAATAAAGGAATAATTTTCTTATTATGCTGTAAAGCATAACTTAATTCATCACGACAATCAGATGATTCAATAGAATGAGGGGATAAAAAAAATAAAATACTATTTGCACTTTCTATACCTTCATTAATAACTTGTGCATAGATTTTACCTTTTTGGATATCTCGATCATGTCGCCATGTTGTAATAGCATAACGAGATAAAATAGTCGTAACTTTTTGGCTTTTAGCTTTATCATAATGGTCATAACAGATAAAACAATCTGTCATACGGTTTTCACTATTTTTACGCGACTCACAAATAAAATCACATACCAATTCATTGGGTATACAAGGTGTTTGCTCACCCTCTACAAAATCTGTTTTTAACCAACTTGTTGCTTCTTTTTGTTCTTTACCAACTAATAAATAATGTCCAATAGATTGGTTCTTTTTCCATACTAAAGCATGATATAAAAATAATGTATGCTGTTGTACATAATCTTTATGGCGTTCTATCACACCTTTGATTAATACAATAACCTTATCTAACTCATCAACAATGTGACCAAACTGAGGTAGTTTTACATCGTTTAAATAAGTTAAATCATCATGTTGATGCCAGTGTGTTTCATAGCCCTGTGCCCACTTTCCTAAACTGTCACACTCTTGATTAGAGATATTTTCCTTTGCAGGCAACCAATTTGTTTGCCCTACCTGTGCTAAGCTACGCTCTAAAAGCTGTTGGCTGGTTGTAATCTTTGGATCTTCTATATTATGTGACTGATAAAAATTAGCTAATTTTTGCTGAATTTCCTCAGATAATGCCCCTTTATCTGTGTTAAACACTACATTGTGATCAATTGGAATAACCCGTTTACCTAATAATCGAGCATATTCTAATTCTATTAGACAGTGAGGAGAGCATAAAGAATGTGGAGCCATCACATATATAAAATTATGTGCTGATTCAATACCATGATTAATACGATCAACATAGTCCTCACCATGAGGGATATTAATCTTATCAAACCATGCATCATAACCTGCTAGCTTTAATTGCTGATGTAAACGTGTCACAAAACCAAGGCTTTCACGTCGTCCATAGGAAATAAACAAATCTTTAAATTTAGGCATAGACTAAGCATCCTAATAAAGCACAATAAGTGTCCGTAATAAAAATCAGATTAATCAATAACGTATTATAAGTAAATACAACAAAAGTTGTAGATTGATAAGTATGGATATATTGCATCACATTATTTGTACTGTGTTATTAATTTTTAATAAAAATAGTAAGGAAAAAGCTGGCGGTTAGCTTAATATAGAAAAATAGGGTAAAAATAGTGCAGCATATTCCACCAACCTTGATATCTAATCATGGGTATTAAAAAAAGGGTAATTTCCCTCCTTTTCTATTAGCAATTTGTTGTGCTGAAAAGCGGTCTATGATTCTGTATCACGCATCATATCGGTAATTTTCAGGGTTTCGACACTGACGGTACAGACCTGTTTTAATAAGGTGATGACCTCGGTTTTGTAGTCAGCGAAACGATAGTGATTAAATTTTTCACGGATGGTGGGATCGCGGGGTTTTTTCTCTTTGTATTGGTCGAGTACCCATTCTAATGCGCTGCGGTTACCGAGTTTATATTCCCATGCTTGGGCGGGGATGCCGCTGAGTTGGGTCGCTTCATCAAGGATAATAATGCCGTTGTCTTTATTGGCTTTTAGTTTGGCTTTCGGGTTTTCAATGTCGGTGGTGGTTTCTGTGAGGGGGTAGTGCTCAACGGTTTCATATTCAATATGTAAATCCATTAAACTTTTTCCCCAGTCGCGCCATTGAAAGAAGTCAGCATAAAAGGGAATACGTGGATAATCTCGTTTTAAGTTAATTTCGTATTTTTCGCGATAGGCGGGGTTGTGTAATACCGCGTAAATATAATGAAAAATATCTTCTTTTTTAATTTTCTTGGTGCGGTAATGTTTTGTAAATTGGTTTAATCCCCAATCAGTAATATTTTCTTGGCGGTCGCCTGCGGAATCGTAACGATAAAGTGATATACATTGAGTTCCCCCATTACCTTGTTTTAATAAACATAAATCTATTAATTTATTAGATGCTAAACAAGCAATAGGATGTGTTGAAATTATACTTAAAAATGAAATGAGATAATTTTTATAATTTAAATTATTTCCAAAAAAATCATAGTGGTTTTGAGTTAAAACATCATTCAATATTTTTTCACTATACCAAGATTTTTTTATAAAAGGTCTATAGTTAGCGCATGTTAATTTATCCTTATTAAATTCTATAGTTATTTTTTGCTTAAACTTATTTTTTAAATCTCTACTCCATTTAATAGATGAATTCCATGATAAATCATTTTTGTTTGAAAAATAATTATACTTTTCTATAAAATAAAGAGATTTAAATTTTAAATTTTCTTTATTAAAACTATAAACCCATTCATCTCGGTTAGTTGCTACTCCAAAAGAAAATAATTCAAAGATAGCTTTTTTACCTTTTCCTGTTTTGACTTCTTTAGAGCAAACAGGTAATAGGTTATTCCAGTCGTTATCTTCTGCAAGGTTAATCCAGTTACTATCTTTATCAGGACGAATATGTTCAAAAGAAATTGAGCGTAATGGATTTTCATTTAACCATGTTAATTTTTTCTCTTTTAACCACTCATCCTCTAATGCCACATAACGAATATGACACGGTGTTTTCTTTGTTTTTGGCTTTCTTGGTTGTTTGATTAAAAATAAAATAGCCACCCCTGTTTGTATTCCAAATACATTATGGGAAGTTCCCGCAATCTTAGGATTTGCACGTACATCACTCTTTGTATCAATAATATACGCCTCGCTAAACTCCTCTTGTATACATTTTCTAAAACCATCAAAAGTACGGCTTTCAATAAAAGAACGATTGGTAACAAAAGCAATAATGCCATTATCATCTAAACGATCCATTGCCCAGCGATAAAAGCGCGAATACATATCATATACTTTGGTTTTTTGTGCAGTAGAATGATAAACAAACGTATCTTTAATCCGCTGATCTATCTCAGGATAAACACGGTTTGGATTATCATCATTAGCATTTGCCTGATTTGCATTATAGGGTGGATTACCAGTCACAACAGAAATCTCCTGAATATTCTGATGCCGAATCCGCGCCGAATTCTCTTCGCTCAACTGACTAAACAAATCCCCCTGTTTCGCCTGACTCAACGCCCCTGTATTATCCAAAGTATCGACAAAACAATGCTGGGTAAATTCTTCGTACTCGCCCATCTTCTGCTGGTAGGTAATTTCAATATTTAGATTACTAATATAATGTGAATAAAGAGCTAAAAAATCTGTAGCCAGTCCATTTAAACTTCTCCTAAAATTAAGGCAAATGACAAAACCTACCTTAATTTCAATGAAGGGTTTAATGTAATGAACTGGCAAGAGCAATTAATAACAACTTATTTATATGTTTGCAAGCATTATCATGAAAAGCTTTGGGTTTATTGCCAAAGAATGTCAAACCATTCAGATTTAAGCTTTACAGATGAAGAAGTTATAACAATCTATCTATTTGGAATTATTGATGGTAAGACAGATATTTCCAAGATTTACAAGTACACCGACCGCCATTTACGGGCTTGGTTTCCTAAATTACCCAGTTATGAAGCTTATGTTCAAAGGCTAAATAAGGTTTCAGAAGTCTTCGCTCCTTTATTAGAAATGATCGTTTCACAAAGCTTGAAACAAG
>Ga0193950_1000012_pt1 | contig 102731 bp, 128 predicted proteins | sample BB_1_MG_FD_144485 | JGI IMG/M metagenome (GOLD analysis project Ga0193950, IMG submission 144485) | Microbial mat bacterial communities from the Broadkill River, Lewes, Delaware, United States - BB_1_MG | ecosystem: Environmental > Aquatic > Freshwater > River > Microbial mats | place: USA...
CACTCCGGAGTGAAGTTTTAACCCTCTAAAATCAGTCAGTTAGCAAGCTAATTGGCAGATGAATGCCGGATGATTCTTCGCTCCATTTTATATGTCAGAACTGACTTACTTTAGCGGTCCGGGGATGCTCCGGGGTGCCGCTTCTGAACATTTTTTAATCACCGAGGATGCGGCATGAGCCACCCGAAACAAACAACCACGAAGCGGATGTCACCGTCTGACTACGACAAAGCAAAAAGCATGTGGGCGAGCGGCCGGTTCCGCCTGCAGGACATTTCCGAAAAGTTCGATGTATCGATCACGGCCCTGACCAAGCGGTTCAAGAAAGACGGCATAAAAAAGGGCCAGGACAGTGATAAGCACCAGAAAGCCATCGACCAGGCCATGGAAAACTCCTTGGTATCCGAGGCCGAAGACACTGCAAAGCTGATCCGCGAGCGGAAAGAGAACGTCCTGCGAGTCAGCGAACAGCTGGAGAAGCGTGCACTGTTCGTCATCGCCAAGGCGACAAAGGAAGAGATGCCGCTGGCAGCCGTTCATGGCGACATCAAAACCCTGCTGGATGCCCAGAAGCTGATCTCCAACGGTTACGACATTGCCTCCCGCGTATTGGGCATTGAGCGTCTGGAAGATCAGGACAAGCCGCTGCCAACCCTGCAGATCCAGGAAATGACGGCTGAGGACATCGCAGAGATTCGTGATGCTCAAAACCAGCAGCTGGCGGATCTGATCGAAGGTGACTTTGACCAGCTCAATAGCGAAGAGATCGTAATTGCCGAGGCCGAGCCGGACGATGATCGCTACTCGCCTGCCCCTGCCCCACAGGGAGAGGAGGACATGAGCTGATGGTTTCTGGTGCAGCAGTGCCGATGGGCAACCAGCCGAAGCTCATGATGCACCCAGATCAGGCGGCGGTGTTTCGTGATAAGCACCGCTTCAAGGTAGTGACGGCCGGTCGCCGCTGGGGAAAGACTCAGCTGGCAAAGACCTCTATCGTTGCCCGTGCAATCATGCCTCGCCGCAAGATCTGGTATGTGGCGCCAACGTATCGCCAGGCAAAGATGATCATGTGGGAAGAGATCAAGCAGGCGATCCCAAAGCGCTGGCTTGAAAAGGTTCACGAAACCGATCTCACAATCACCCTGGTCAACGGCACAATCATCGCGTGTAAGGGCGCGGACAAGCCGGATACTCTGCGTGGTGCCGGCCTTCACTTTCTGGTTCTCGACGAGTTCCAGGACTTTAAGCCTGACACCTGGGAGAAGGTTCTTCGACCGACTCTGGCCTCGACCATGGGTGATGCGCTGTTCATCGGCACCCCAAAGGGTTACGCGAATCTGTATGAGGTGCACGTAAATGGCAGCGACGATCACGGCAAGCGCAAGAAGGCGTGGAAGTCCTGGCAGTTCCCTACCCTGTCATCCCCATTCATCCCAGAATCGGAGATCGAGCAGGCAAAGGAAGATATGGACCCCAAGTCCTTCCGACAGGAGTTTGAAGCCAGTTTTGAAACGATGTCGGGCCGGGTGTACCACCAGTTCGAGCGCCACACCCATGTGGGTAGCTTCCCGTTCAACCCCAAGCTGCCAATCTGGGTGGGTCAGGACTTCAACGTCGATCCAATGTCCACCGTGATCATGCAGCCGCAGACGAACGGCGAGGTCTGGGTGGTAGATGAAATCTTTCTCCACAACTCGAACACCCAAGAGGTGTGTGACGAGATCGAGCGCCGGTACTGGCGAAACATGGGCGGCAAGCAGATCGTCGTGTACCCCGACCCTGCAGGTGGAAACCGCAGCTCTGCCCGTGGCGAATCGGATCTCGACGTATTCCGGGAAAAGGGCCTGAAGCGGATCAAATACCGCCGGAAACACCCACCGGTGGCAGACCGTGTGAATGCCGTAAACCGGATGCTATGTGATGCCGCTGGTAACGTCCGGATGCGCGTTGATAAGAGCTGTCGAAACCTGATCACATCGCTTGAGCAGACCCTTTACAAGGAAGGCGGGCGCGAAGTTGATAAGTCGGCAGGTGCCGAGCACATGGCCGATGCCCTGGGTTACTGCATCGAGTTAGAGTTCCCAACCCGCCAGGTTCAGGTGGCTGGGCGCAATCTATAAGCAAAAAATAGTCAAGACTTACTTGCAACCCCCCGTATGGCGGGGGTTGCATTAGTAAGTAAGTCCTGATTTACTATCGCGCAAATCCACTGATTTGGCTGTTCATGGACTCAAAGAAACTCTCGAAGCTGATCCAGCGCCGTCACCCGCAGTACAAAACTCTGCTGGGGCATTGGCAGTTCCTGGAGGCAACCTACTACGGTGGCCGCGGCTGGTTCTCAGAAAACATCTTCCAATACTACAAGGAAGGTAAAGATGAGTACGCAAACCGCGTAGCCCGTGCGTACCGCTTCAATCACACCCGCGAAGTCGTTGACCTGGTGAACAAGTACCTGTTCCGGGCCAAACCTGCTCGCCGTGAGAGTGCTCCTGAGTCCGTGAAACGCTTCTGGGAAAAGGCAACCATCTCTGGACTATCGATTGACGAGCTGATGCGTACCGCATCTATTAAATCGTCAATCTTTGGGCGCCCATGGATCGTTGTAGATTCCTCTGTTCAGGACAATGAGGGTGAACGATCGGTTGCAGATGACCAGGCCGGAGACGGCCGCATCTACGCATACCTGGTGAAGCCGGAAAACGTCCTGGATATGTCCTACGACGATCAGGGCAACCTGAACTGGATTCTGATCCGCGAGCAGTTCCGGGATGATGAAGATCCGTTTGAAGATGATGGCTTTGTTAGCCACCGATACCGCCTATGGACTCGCTCAGATTGGTTCCTGATCACGCATACAGACCGTAAGCGAAAGGCGGTTGAGATTGCAGGTCAAGGCTCCCATGACCTGGGCGAAGTACCAGCGATCCCGGTTGATAACCAGATTGGCGACGACAACTACGATTCCCCTGCTCTGATTGCAGACATCGCATACCTGGATCGTGCGTGCGCCAACTACGCCAGTAACCTGGATGCGATCATCCAGGATCAAACCTTTTCCCAGTTAGCGATGCCAGCTCAGGGGGTGCTACCCGGAGATGAGGCCCACGACAAGATGCTTGAAGTGGGTACCAAACGTGTTTTCACGTTTGATGGCGAAGGCGGTAAGCCTGAGTTCCTGTCCCCTGACCCACGCCAGGCCCAGCTGATCATTGAAGCGATCCAGCAGATCATCAATGAGATCTACCACAGCGTTGGCCTGGCAGGTGAGCGCACTAAGGCCGACAACTCGAAAGGTATCGATAACTCTTCTGGCGTGGCCAAGAGCAAGGACTTTGAGCGAGTGAATGCTCTCCTTGTCTCAAAGGCTGACAGCCTGGAGCGTGTCGAAAATCGCCTTGTGCATCTCGTTTCTCTGTGGGCCGGTGAAGCGCCACCTGAGCACGATCTGGTTTCCTATTCGGAGGACTTCGACGTTCGTGAGCTGTACGACGAGTTTTACATTGCCATGCAGCTGTCCCTGATCGACACCCCAGATGGTGTGCGCCGGGAGCAGATGAAGAAGGTAGTGGACAAGCTGTTCCCTCACATCGCCGAAGACAAGCGCAAACAGATGTTGGATGAAATCGAGAATTGGCAGTTCGCAAGTGATCGCGCAGCTGCCGATGCCGAATCCAACGTCAAATCCAAAGTTCAAGAGGAGGCGAGGCGTGACCGTGATGCCGCTGGAAACAAGCAGGCACGCACGAAGGAGCTGACCTCTGACTCACAAACCCCTGCTTTGACCGAGTGACCGGTCAGGAGAAGAAGTAATGCCACGTTCACTGTTTTTGCAAAATCAGGCCGCTCTGGCCGGTCGTATGTACATGGCCCCAGCGGGTGACCACGGTTCCGAAGATGGAGCAGGTGGCACCGGTGCGGGCGAATCCGGAGAAGGTTCCGAAGAAGGCGATGAACAGGGCGATGCTGATGCTGATGCCGATGCTGGCTCTGACGAAGACGCTGACGGCGATGAAGGCAACAAGCTGTCCGACAGCGAAGCCCGCCTTCTGAAGGACATGATGAAGAGCAAAAACCGTGCGAAGGCCGCCGAAGAAGAAGCTGGCAGCCTGAAGCAGCAGCTCGAAGCTCTGACCGAATCTTTGGGCGGCAAATCCCCTGAAGACATTGCAGCTCTGCTGTCTGCCGAGCAGGAAAGCGAGCGCAAAAAGCTGGAAGAGAAAGGCGAGTACAACCGTATCGTCGATCAGATGGCTGAAGAGAACAAATCCATCGTGGACGACCTGAACGTCACCATCGACCAGCAGAAAACCGAGATTGTCAGCCTGCACGCTCAGATCGAAGAGCTGACAGTCGGCCGTGCCTTCAGCGATTCCCAGTTTGTATCCGATGACCTGACATTGCCAATGTCTATCACTCGCAAGGAGTTTGGTACTCACTTCGAGCTGGTTGACGGCCAGGTGGTCGGTTTCGATAAGCCACGCGGTTCAAGCGACAGAACTCCGCTGGTTGATAACCAGGGCGCAAACCTGAGCTTTGATCAGGCTATCGCCCGCCTCGTCAAGGGCCACCCGGAAGCTACCCGACTGCTGCGCAGTAAGGCAAAGCCAGGCGCTAAGTCCACTTCTCAAGAGAAGCCGGGCATGAAGTCTGACCAGTCTGCAGTGAGCGGCCAGTCCCGTATCGAGCGTGCCCTGAACGGCAAAAAGTAACTCCGGTTATTTTTACCCAGATAAGTAAGTAAGACCTTACTTATATTTTGTACTTAGGAGAAGTAAATAATGCCACTTTTGCGTACTGTCGCAGAGAACCTGTCTAACAACGACCTGGTTGCAGGTGTAGTTGAAGAAGTAATCGACCGCGACTCGCTGTTCGCCCTGCTGCCGTTTACTAAAACGACTGGCAAGGCTTACGTGTACAACCGTGAAGGCACCCTGTCTGAAGGCCAGTTCATTGATGTGAACGCGACCGTTCCAGAAGGCGCGAGCACAGTTGTTGAAGTAACCACTAAGCTGCGCGTCCTGGCCGGTGATGTGGACGTTGACAAGTTCCTGTCTGAAACCATGGATGACACCAATGCACAGAAGGCGATCCAGATCGCAATGAAGGCAAAAGGTCTGGGCCGTGCATTCCGCCGTGCTCTGATCAATGGTGATTCTACGTCCAACGCCCTGGAGTTCGACGGCATCGACAAGCTGGTAAAAGACACCAGTAACGAGCTGGTTGTGGGTGCTAACGGTGCTGCCCTGTCTCTGTCCCACCTGGACGAGCTGCGCGACATGGTTCCAAACACACCAGATGCGTACATGATGCGCTCCGGTACTTTCCGTGCCCTGAAACAGCTGCTGCGTGCCGCTGGCGGTAACACTGCAGAAATGCTGCAGCTGGAGAACTTCGGTAAGCCAGTTCCAGCGTTCGACGGCGTGCCAATCATCATCAACGACTTCATCCCAGGTGACGTTGATCAGGGTTCCGCAACCGACACCTGCTCTATCTACGCCCTGCGCCTGAACGAAGTTGACGGCCTGCACGGCCTGTACGGTGGTGACACTGCAGGTATCCGTGTTGAAGACCTGGGCACAGTTCAGGACAAAGATGCTACTCGTACTCGCCTGAAGTGGTACGTGGGTCTGGCTCTGAAGAGTACTCAGTCCCTGGCTGCTCTGCGCGGTGTAACTAACGTGTGATAAAGTAAGTAAGAGCTTACTTTTTAACGGGGGCTAATGCCCCCGTTTTTGTATCTGGAGAAAGAAATGCCACACGTAATTCTGAAAGGTAAAGGCTGGGAAGGCTTCAACGGCCTATTTGGCCAGTATGAGTTCAAGGATGGTCGATCTGTTGAGGATCTGCCCACCCTGGAGGCGTCCCGGCTGGCGGCCATTGCCCCAATCGAAACAGAAGAGGGTCACAACCCTTCCCCATCCCAGCAGCTGATCGATATGCGCGATGTTCGGGCGTCTGACAAGCGAACTACAACCCGGCTTGTACGCGATGCGGAATCAGAGAAAGCCGCTCAGAAAGCAAATGAGTGCGATTCTGCAGTGCCGACTATCACTCGCGAACAGCTCGAAGCAATCGCAGATAAGCGAGGTATTAACGGCCTGCGTGAGGTGGCCTCCGAGTACGGTGTGACCTCGAAGTCTATTCAGGGCCTGATCGATGGCATCCTGGCAGTAGCCGAGAGCAAAGCCTGATGGAAACCTTCATTGCCGACCGGGATCTCGATGTAGAGATCCAGTACAGCGACAGCGAAGGCACGGCGATCACTCCGGTTTCGGCTTCGTACTCCCTGATCGACGAGATGGGCACGGCAATTCTGGATGGGGTCGTACTGGCCCCATCTGCGCCAACGGAGACGATCACGGTGCTGGGGGTCAACAACGCCTTGCTGCCGTCAGCAGTTCGCGGCTACCGTGAGCTTACTGTTACCTATGTCGATGATCAGGGCAAGGTTCGCGACTTCAACAAGACCTGGTTGATTGAATCCCGCACGACCCTCAGCCCGGGCCTGACCAGTTTTGCAACTAACGGGAGCATGATCCTGACGGCGGTGGGCCTGGCAGAGGTCGAGGAGTTCCTGAACGCACCGGTCAAGGAGCAGATGGTCAGCCTGCATCAGGCGTACCGCAATATCGCTCAGCTGCCGGTGCTGATCACAATCAACGAGAAGGTCTACACCTCAACTGCAGAACTGGATGCACCCACCCTCGCCTCTCTGGGCAGGCTCAACCTGGACACCCTGAAAACTGCGCAAGTTATTGAGGCCAACTTCCTCCTGGGCGGCAACCCAATGGAACAGCGCCGCAGAGATGGGATTCTGTCCGAGTCCATTGGTGAGGTCAGCCAGTTCTTCCGAACCAGTAAGCCCCTAGTGATGCCGGTGTGTCGAGAAGCCGCCCGAGTCCTGGGCAAATTTATGGCCCCGAGCGCCAAAACCCTGAGACGCGGGTGATTGCCTGCGCTCTTTAGTAAGTAAGCTCTTACTTTTGTTTGTAGCTATTGGTAACATTGCGATATGACTACGTTTCGATCCACGGAGAAGGCCACTTTGTCGGAGCTGACCGGCTATGACTGGCAGGGCCAGCCCGAGTACGGCACCGAAAAAGAGGTTCGCTGTTCAGTCATTTACTTTCAGATCGGCCAAGCGGATACATCTATCCGAGCTGACCGATCTGAAACTAAGGGTCGTGCAGAAGAGGCATACGGGAAGATCCGCATCCTGGTTGAGCCGAGGGCCAGCATCCAGGCCGGTCAACGGATGAAGCTGGATGGGGAAACTCTGCGGGTGCTGACTGTTTTCCCTCGCCATGGCCTTGGCGGAAAACTGCATCACTACCAGGTGGACTTAGAAGTATGGCCAGACGAGCAAGAATAGGCGCGACTTTCAAAGAGAACACCACGGTGAACCTGGCGCGACTCAACAAAGAGTGCCAGGCCAACCTGTTGGGTGTACTCAAAAAGTCAGCCTACGAACTGCGTGACCTGGCTCGGAGGAACGCGCCGGTCGATACCGGGGCCACTGAGGACGCCATCGTTGTAGAGGAGCCTCGCCGCAACGGCATCAATGGTGCCTACACATTCAATGTGGGTGTCAATCGCGAACTGCACGAGCGACTCGCTTCCGAGCGAAAAATAAACTGGAAGCCACACCCGTACTTTGATGCGTGGCTGCACGAATCGGACTACGAGCTGGGTGAAAAGTCGAAAGAGAAAAACCGCAGGGTTCGACGGGAAGACCGCAGAGCCCGGGTAGGCAACAAGTTTCTGGAGCGTGCTTCCAACAGCTTGAAACCAAAAATCAGTCGAGAGGCCAACCGGGTGGCCAAACGCGCCATTGAGCGAAGAAAGGCCGGAGGAACGAAGTGAATCTCGAACCGCTGGTTGATTACCTGGCTGCGCAGGGGATCGGCATCAAAGGGCAGACGTTGTTTGCTCAGGCGATGCCAGCCCGGGTGAAGTCTGGCGTATTAATTGTGACCAACTCCCCTATCGAGATACACCCGTATCAGCGCGGAAGACTGGACGGCACTTTTCAGGTGATCGTCCGGGGCAGCAGGTACGACCAGATTCATGACCTGGCCAGTCGGGTGCAGAATCTGTTTTACGTTGAAGGGTTGGTTCTGGAGCAGATGCGCTTCCAGGTGATTCGTCCGCTACATCAACCCCTGATTTATCCACGCGCTGAAGGCGGCCAGCTGGAAGCGTCAGTCAATTTCAATTTCACATACGTTGATGAAGGAGTAACCCCCTAATGGGAGCTGAAAACATCAGTCTGGGCACCTGCAAGATTTCATACGATGGCGCTGATCTGGGCCTGACTGCAGGTGGTGTAGAGGTAGAGGTGACCACTTCTACTCACGAAACAAAAGTCGATCAGCTGGGCGAGTCCGTTGTTGATGAGTTCGTGACTGGCCGAAACGTGACAGTGCGAGCACCACTGGCCGAAACCACCATCGACAACCTGGTTAAGATCATGCCTGGCGCGTCCAAGGTGGTTGATAACGTCGATGCAAACAAGATCCGTGTCGATGTAACGACTGGCATCGGTACATCCCTGCGTGACAATGCGAAAGAGTTGATCCTGCACCCGATTGCGTTGCCGGACTCTGACGTTAGCGAGGACTTCATTGTTCCTCTGGCCGGTGTAGCTGGCGCCCTGAACTTTGCCTACAAGCTGGATCAGGAGCGTATCTACAACGCCGAGTTCAAAGGCTACCCGGATGAATCAAAAGCAGGCCTGATCTTCCAGATCGGCGACAAAACTGCGACCCCTGCTTAACGGCCCTTTAGCTAAGTAATATCTGACTTATAAAAGGCCCGCCACAGGGCCTTTCATACACACAAGAGGCAACAAAATGACCATGGAACTGCTGAATCTCGACGAACTGGTATCCGCTAAACGCACCGTGACGATCCACGGCACCGACTACACCCTTGCCAGCCAGACCCTCGACCAGATGCTGAATGCCATTCAGGCAACCAAAGCAGCGGAAGAGGCAGGCACAGAAGGCTCCCCAGAGGACGTTCTGAAGAGCATGAAAAGCACCTGCATGTCACTGCTGCCGGATTGCCCAGAAGAGGAAATCGGTCGCCTGAGTATGCGCCAGATGACCGCCCTGATTGAGTTCGCTTCCCAGAGCGATCAGGAGGTGGAAGACGCCGTTTCTGGTGATGCCGCCGAGGGCACAACGGGAAAGTAACAGGGCTCGACTTCAAGTACCTGTTTGCTCGCTTCTGCCACTTCTACTCCATGTCCCCGAAAGAGGTTTTGGCCATGCCATGCGACCTCTTCTGGGCCCTCGATAGTTGCATCTCTCGTGTCATGGCCGAGTCGGATCTTCGGGCAATCGGAGTCCGTCAGGCAGTTATGAGCGAAGAGGCAGTCCGCGAGCATAAACGCCAGCTGGTTCTCCAGCTGGGCGAGGTGTACGTGATCAAGCGGGATCGCATCGTCAAAGCGGAGCCCGGTGCGTTAAGCAAACTTCGGGCACTCATGTGAGGCAGTAATGAGCTTAGGCGATATTGAAATCAGGCTGAACCTGGACGCCCGGGACATGGAAACGAACGTGTTCCGGGCGGGGATGCTGATTAAGCATCTTGAAAAATCAGTCGTGAAGGCGGATCGGTCGATCCAGAGACACCAGAGCAGTCTGTACCGCTGGGGGCGCAATCTTCGTGATGTGTCTCTGACGTTGGGTGCCCTACCCTTCGCATTGCAGACCCTCAACACCGCATTCAGTGCGACCATTGGCTATGTCATCCAAGCCAACGCTAAAATGGATCGTCTGAATACCCTGATGCTTGGCATGTCGGTTTCCACAACCGGTATGGCTGACGCACAGAGACAGGCCAACGAACAGATGGAGTACCTGTTCGATCTGGCTCAGCGTACCCCTTACAACATCGACGCTCTGACCAACTCCATGGTTAAACTCAAATCCGTTGGCCTTGACCCAATGGATGGTCAAATGGAGGCACTGATTGACTCGGTGGCCCGGTTCGGCGGTACGTCCCAGCACCTGCAGCGCTCGTCTATTGCCATTCAGCAGATGATTGGTAAGACGGTCGTGTCGATGGAGGAGCTTCGCCAGCAGCTCGGCGAAGCAGTCCCAGACGCGATGATCATGATGGCCAAGGGCATGAAAATGACCGTTGGCGACCTGACAGCAATCGTCTCTCAGGGTGTTGTGGAAGCAAAGAACGCTATCGAGGCAATGACCAGTCAGATGTCGATCCAGAACCGAGGCGCTGCGCAAGCGATGTCGGAAACCTGGGATGGCATCATGGGTCGCATCTCGACTCAGTGGTTCCTGCTGATGCAGGAATTGGGTAACAAGGGTGGCTTCAAGCAGTTGCGGGAGGTTATGAGCGACTTGCTCAATGAGATGTCTGCACCAGGGGCGGTGCAGGCGTTCTCTGACATGGGTCGCGGCCTCAATGACCTGATGACCATTCTGAGAACAGCTGGCGGCTTTGTCGTCCGCTTTGCAGATGAAATCCAGATGGTTATCGCTGCAGCTGTGGCTTGGAAGGTAGCCAACTCGATCCTGAACTCATCGATCACGAAAGGCATCACCGCCAGCGTTGGTGCTGCACATGGTCGATTGGTCGAGTACAACGCCGAGCAAGCCAAGGGTCGCGCCGAGCTGGCCAAGCTGGATACCCATATTGCCCGATTCAATGCCTCCCACGGCCACATGGCTCAGGCGCAGGCCGGGTCTGCAGTTCAAGCGGCGCTGATGAACAAACGGATGGAGCTGCAGCAGCAGATCTCTGGCCGAGCAACATCCTCTGTTTCCTCATACGCAACTTCTGTGTCCAAATCCGCGGTAGCAATGGTCACCGCTCTGGGGCCGATGGCAGCCATGAGCGCAGCGCTATGGGCCATTGGGGCGGCAATTTCTCATGTGGTGAGTCAGCAGCAGGTTCATAACGAGCTTGTGCGAGAAGGGGTTCAGGCATACGACGCCAGTCGTCTGCAGGATTATCGCGACCACTTGAAGGGTCTTCAAAAGGATCTGGCCGAGGTAGAGAAGCGAGTACGCTCCGATGGCGGTTCAGCTGGCCCGGGCATGTCCTGGTATAGCAAAAGCCAGCTGGAAGCGGACAAGCAGCGCATCAATGCCCTGAAGATCGAGATTGCGGACGCAACCCGGAATATTGAGGCGTCCTCTGTATCGATCAATAGTCGCATTGGCGACCAGCTGTTCCAGCGTACTCAGGTTGTAACCCAGCGCTCCCAGCGCGACCTGGTAAAAGCGTTCTCTGCTACTTTCGACGAGATCTACACCCGCTTCTCTGATGGTGCACTCTCGAAGGAAGCCTATGAGTTGCAGTTCAACGGGATTCTCGAATCGTACAAAACAGCCCTGGCCATGCCGTATGTCAAAGAGACTGACCGCATGGCAGAAGAGCTGGAGAAGCTGATCGAGAAACAGAAGACCGGCATGGCGTCTGAGGGCGAGATTGCCCGGATGAACCAGCTGACCGTTGCAACCGAGAAGATGCGGGGCGAGATCGAAAAAATCCTGAAGCTGCAGGGGCCGAAGGATCTGGTACTGGTCACCTCTGACAAAAAGAAGAAGACCGATCTTGAGAGATACCTGGATCGCGTCTCTGACAAACTGCAGAAGGTGCAGGCCAAGTCTGTCGATGCGAACCAGGAGCTGGCGCAGTTCGAGAATCGTCTGGCCCGTGGTGACTTTGAGCAGGTCGATAAGGGAATGGTTGACCGCATTCGGACGATGCTGCAGCAGATCCACGAAATCAACCAGGCCAACCAGCTGCGGAAGAAGGATCTCAAAGATCTGGAGTCCATGACAAAACAGCTGGCGAACCAGCAGGCCCGGATCGCAACCACTACTCGCCAGATAGCCGAGGGCGAAAACCCGTGGCTGAAGATGTCCACTGGCACCCGTCAGCTGAATAAAACCATTGAGTCTGTGAACGAGAAGATCGCTCTGTTGCGATCCTCTGGCAGTGATGTCACCGCGGAGGTTGAAAAGCTTCAGCAGACCATGGCCGATCTCCAGGTGCAGCAGGCACAGATGGACGTGTCAGCGAACATCACGAAAATGGTTTCGGCCACCAAGTCTCTGAACCGCGAACTGATGACCGAAAGGCAGCAGATCGAAGCCAACCATGAAGAGACGGTTGTTTGGCTGGACGCCTGGCAGGAGAAGCTGGCGCTGACCGGCCAACTGACCGATGACCAGATCCAGAAGCTGGCCGAGTACCGGGGCGCGCTGAATCGTGATTTTGTCCGCAAGACCGAATCAGCAACAGGTTCCCTGTTGCGCGAGTGGTCTAACAAGTCTCAAGCAATGGACCGCGTCTGGGCTCGCTCCATGCAAAACATGAGTGGCACCCTGACCGACTTCCTGGTTAAGGGCAAAGGCGACTTCGGTTCGTTCCTGGAGGATCTGGCATACATGATCGTTCAGGCGCAGCTGAATAGCCTGATGGCTCAGGCATTCGGCGGTGGCAACATGCTGACCCAGCTGGGTAGCTCCATTGCTGGCCTGTTCTCTGCTGGCCCAGCCACAGCTGCAGCAGGCACATCCGTAACCGGTACATCCCCAACGGCCTCGTTTGCCACCGGCGGGATCATGACCGAGCACGGCAAAGCCACTCTGCGTCAGTACGCCAACGGCGGCATCGCCCACTCCCCTCAAATTGCACTGTACGGTGAAGGCTCCAGACCGGAAGCCTACGTGCCACTGCCTGATGGCCGGACTATCCCCGTGACCATGAAAGGCGGTGGCGGCGGCGATGTGCAGGTGAACATCATCAATCAGTCCGGCCAGCAGGTATCTCAGGGTGAAACCGAGAAGCGAATGGACGGCGAAAAAATGATCCTGGATGTCGTCCTGAAGGCGGCCACTCGCCCCGGCGCATTCCGGACAGGTATGAAAGGAGCTATGTCGTGAAGACGTTTCCGACCCTGACCAGTAAGCCAGACACCCGGCACTACTCGGTTGACCGGGAAGACCCTGCTTTGCGAAATGAAATGGAGGGTGGCTACGTAAGTAGTCGCCCCCGCTTCACCCGCAAGCCACGCCGAACCTTCACCATCGGTTTCACCAATCTGAGTGACGACGACCTGAGCACTCTGAATAACTTCTGGGATGAAGTGCGCGGCGGATCTGTCGGCTTTGAATGGGTAAATGGATTCACCGGTGAGACGGTGCAGGTTCGATTCAAAAGCCACTGGGCAACAAAGTACACCGGTCGCGGAACGCACCGTGTATGGGATGTGACCGGTATCCAGCTGGAAGAGATGTAATGCCAGAACTTATCAGTATCGAGACGGCTATCGAGAAGAACCTGGTGTCGTCAGAAAACGTCATATTGATCGCGCTGGAGGTGTCAGTAATTGACCCATCTACGGGCCAAGAGGCAGAGGTTCTGCGACTGGTGCGAAACAACGAGCCGATCACCTGGCACAACAACCTGTACGGCCCGGTTGACTTTGAAATTGAGGTGAAGCACTCGGCGGGTGAAGTCCCGTCAGTCTCCCTGAATATCTCCGACTACACCCAGGCCGTTCAGCAGAAGATGCAGGAATACGGCGGTGGCGTGGGTTTCGGGGTGAAGATGATCGTCATCAACACCGGGAACATGCTGCAGCCGCCTGAGCTGGTCGAAACATTCATAGTGACCGGGGCATCTGCTGCCAACTACAAGGTGTCCTGGGCACTGGGGGCGCTCGATCCCAGCCGTCTGCGGTTCCCGCGCAGAACCCAATGGCGAGATCGCTGCAGCTGGCGCTTCAAGAGTGCCGAATGCGGCTACACCGGTACAGCTCCGTCATGTGATCTCACCCTGCAGGGCGACAACGGGTGCGGAGTAAAGGGCAACAGCCGGAACTTCGGTGGCTGCCCGGGCCTGGCGCGGAGATTTAAATGAGTTATTCCGACCTGATTGGAGCCCCTTTCCGCTACGGCGGGAGGGGGCCTGACGTATTCGACTGCTATGGCTTGGTTCGATTCCTGTACTTCCAGCGCACAGGGGTTTGGCCTGTCGATCACATCTCACCAGAAGACGGCTGTGGGGCAAAGATCACCGCGATGATGGTCGGCGATCTGTACCTGTGGGAAGAGTGCCAGCTGGAAGCCGGTGCCGTCCTTCTGTTCAAAGTACCCGGCAACCTACATGTGGGCACCTACATGGGTGACGGGCGATTCATTCACACCTGGGAGAAGTCTGGGGGCGTAACTATCGAGCGCCTGGAGGATTGGGAAAAGCGTTTGATGGGGGTATACGAATATGTTGGCGACTGAAAATGGCCAGTTCAATGTGATTGTGATTCGCAATCCATTTGATGTATCTGATCGTGCCATTCTGACTGCCGATTTTGAGATGAAGAGCGTTGCCCAGCTACTGAGTAGCGCCCGATCAGAAGTGGTTGCCTCACTTAATGGCGGCGTGGTGCCAGAGAGTGCTCTGTCCAGCACCTACCCGAAGCCGGGCGACAGTCTGGTTATTTGCCCTGTGCCACAAGGTAGCGGCGGAAAGAACATTCTGCGCCTGGTGGCAGTGGTCGCGTTGTCGGTGGTATCCGGCGGTATTGCGGCTGGGGCAGCTTGGGCATCAGGTATCACCGGCGTGGTGGGAACCGGTGCGATGTCTGCGGCAATGGTGCAGATCGGTGGCACCCTGCTGATCAATGCCGTACTGCCTCCGGCCGCTCCAGATGCGAACGCATTCAAATACAACAATGCGGACGACAGCCCGACATATGGCGTAGACGGCGCAAAGAACACCTCTGTAGAAGGAGTACCCTTTCCTCTTTGTTACGGCGAACATCGGATGGCTGGCAACATTGTGGGCCTGTTCACAGAGAACGTAGAGGACGATCAGTACCTACACATGCTGATCAATGCAGGCGAGGGTGAAATCGAAGGGATCCACAACATCCAGCTGGACGACCAGCCACTGAGTTACTTCACTGATGTAGAGGTTCGCACCCGAACAGGTACGGCCGATCAATCCTCAGTTGGCTGGTTCAACCGAACGGTTATCCCGCAGAGTGTCGGTGTAGAGCTGACGCAGGACTACGTGTCCCGGAACACAACCTCTGAGGTCGATGCGATCCGATTTGACATAGTTGCCCCAGCGGGCCTGTTCCGGATCAAGGATAGCGGCAACCGTGGTGAGCATTCGGTCGAGATCGAAGTTGTTGTTGAGTCCCTGGATCTGCCCACACCGCACTCAGAGGTGAAGTCGTACACGCTGGCAGCCAAGACATCCAGCGCACTGCGCCGATCTGTGATGATCGACAATCTGCCTGAGTCGCGGTACGCCTGCAAGATTCGCCGACTGAGCGAGAACTCCGAAGATACCAAGATCAGCGACAACGTTTCTGTTTCAGACATCAACGGGATCATTGAAGACCCTGTGACGTACAAGCACACCGCCCTGCTGGCTCTGCGAATGCGGATGACAAACCAGCTGAGCCGGGTGCCGAATGTGTCGTTTCTGCATCAGGGCATCAAGGTAAAGGTCTGGAACGAATCAGCGCAGACATGGGAGATGAAGGCTTCCAAAAACCCAGCCTGGATTGCATATGACGGGATGACCAACAACCGGTACGGTGGCTCCATTCCCGAGGTATCCATTGATCTGCCAATGTTTAAGCGCTGGGCCAAATTCTGTGACCAGGAGGGTCTGGAATTTAACGGTGTGATCGATGGAAACAATGGCCTGTGGGATGCGCTGCAGCCGGTGATGCGAGTTGGCCATGCCAAGCCTGTGATGATGGGAACCCGGTACTCTCTGTCTATTGAGATGCCAGACGAGCCTGTGATGATGTTTTCCCAGGCAAACATCATTCAGGACAGCTTCAACATCAGCTGGCTTGGCGTTGAAGATCGCGCCAATGAGATCGAGGTGTCCTACTACGACCGCGACGACAACCACCGTCAGCGTGCCGTTCGACTGTACGATGATGACGCCTTGGCAAAGGGTGAAGTTCAGCGATTGACCTCCTTCACGCTCCTGGGGTGCACCAGTGAAGAGCAGGCCCACTACGAAGCCGAGCTGGCGCTAAACATGAACAAGTACATCACCCAGACGGTGACATTCGATGCCTTTATCGATGCCATTGCCTGTCGAATTGGTGATGTGGTGTACGTACAGCACGACATGCCCCAGTGGGGATACTCTGGCCGCGTGAGTCCGGGCTCGACAGTATCGAAGCTGCTGATTCAAGAGGAACTGGGAGACTGCGACACGGTGCTGGTTCGCAGCAGCGCCCAGAAGCGCTACGATGTGTCTGTAGCGTCCGTTGCTGGTGAGATCGTGTATCTGAGCGGGTATGACGGCGCGAAGCGTGTACGGCGTCTGAAGACACAGGGCGGGGACGATATTGGCGTCCTTGAGCCGATCTACACAGCAGGTAAGGGCTGGGGTGTCATTCTGGAAGCAGAGCACGCTTTTGCACTGACCCAATCTGTCGAGCTGTGGGATACCGACATTATGGAATCCCGCGATTGCTGGGTCGATGCTGACGGCAACATTAACCTGTACCAGCCCCTGGAGAACCAGCCCGAGGATTACGCGGACTACATGGCGGGCCGCGGCACCAAGGTCAAAAAGCCATTCCGAATCCTGTCGATTTCAGGTAACGGGGAGATGATTCGTACCATCTCTGCTATCGAGTACAACGAATCCATGTACTCGAAAAACATCCCGTTCAAGAAGACTCCAAACTACGCCGATCTGGACAGCCTGCAGCACTCGTCGATAACCGGTGTAGAGGAGTCACTTCTGAGCCTGTCGGCCGGTGTGGATACAGAGATCACGGTTCTGGTTGAGAATGATGACAGTGAGTACCTGGATACTCTGGTCGAGTTCTCGAAGGATGGCGGAAAGACATTCTCGGTGGCAGGCACAGCACGATCCGAAGTGTCGTTTATGGCATCCACCGGTGATGTTCTGGTGATCCGAGCCACTGCCCGCAGTATTCTGGGCCAGGCCGCCAGCGTAGTGACTGCGCCGACCACAACATACAGTGTGCAAGGTAAGGCAGCGCCTCCTGGCAATGTGCAGAACCTGGCATGGCGCGTGGTAATGGGCGGCATGGAGCTGACCTGGGACGCAGTGCCTGACATCGACGTTCGTGGGTACATTGTGAAGCGCGGTGCCAGCTGGGATGACAGCCGGTACGTGAACGAGCTGGTTCAGACAACAAACCTGTTCGTGCCGCTGACGGAAGAAACCAGCGGCACATACCACCTGCGTGCTATCGACCTGTCGGATGTGATGTCTGAGGGTGTTACCAGTGTCGCAATCGGTATGCCGACCCCTGACACCGTGACCGGATTCAATGCTGTCCGAAATGGCCCCCAGATTAATATCGTCTGGTCTGCTCTGCAGGATAGCAACGTGATGGAGTACGAGATCCGGGAAGGCGTGTCCTGGCCAAGTTCTGAGCTGGTTGCCAAGATCGCGGGAACATCGCACATTGTACCAACCTTGGGCGTGGGGAACCGCACATTCTGGATCAAAGCTCGCCACCACTCTGGCGCCGAGTCGAACCTGGCGTCCTTCTCGGTAGTTGGCGAGCACATCCAGCAGCTGCGCAACGTGATCATGACTCAGGATCACAAGGGGCTGAGCTGGCCGGGAGTGAAGAAGGGAATTATCGAAGGCTCTGGTGGTTCCGACATTCACATGAAGCCAAACACCCAGTTCTCCGAATACATTGCGACCGTAACGCTACCCAAAGAGTATGTGGCAAGAAACTCTGTAGAGGCCAATCTCCTGGCGGTGTCCGGAAACTCTGAAGCCTTTGATGATCTTGACTACCCGTTCGATGATCCACGCGCTGCTGTGGCATTTAGTGGAACATCAGACGCCTCGTCCGTGTCGATGACCAAGTTCATTGCTAAACGGGATTCTGCTCACCAGCGGGGCTTCCATGACATCTCCCTGCAGTCTGATCTGGGGGATCTACAGGGCTCACTGACAGCCGTGGCACACGGCATATCTCACGAGCCCGGTCGCGTATTGAATGGTGTCAGAATGAGACCAACGGCTCAGGCTTCATGGGAGGTAGGTCTACCCTCAACCTTCAACCTCACCGCGTGGCATACATTTAAGGATGCCTCGACAGAGGGGGAACTACTGATCTGGAAGGTTGAGTGCGGATCTGGCCACATGACTCTGAAGTATCTACCTGCTACTCACTTCTGGGTGCTGGAAGGTTCAGACGAAAACAGCGTCGCTGTGACTCTGAAGGCAACCGTTGGTACCGACCTACTCGTTGGCATTGTCCAGACAGTAGGTCAGCGAAAGCTGATGGTCGGCGGTATGTCCGGGGAGTACGCATACGGCGTGACAGATACCGGGACGTTAGGGCCTGTTACCAAGGTCATTATGGGCTATTGATCCGCCTGTTAATTAAGTAAGCCCTGACTTATAATTTGGGCTTACTTTACTAATCTTCGGACAAATAATGATCAACGATACTATGCGGATGCACGGCGCTGCCACCCTGCAACTTATCAAGGCCAACGGCGAAGTTGAAGTGACCCACAAGGACAATCTGATCGTAGATGTGGGGTTTGATTTCATCGCCGACTGTATCGGGAAAAGCTCCGGCCGCCCTGCCATTATGAAGTACGTTGGTATCGGTTCCAGCTCTGCTGCAGTTTCTGCCTCCAACACGGCTCTGGGCTCTCAACTTACTCGTCGTTCTGGTGCATATTCGCACACAGCAGGGACGAAGACTTTCACCATTGTTGAGACCTTCCCGCCCGGATCTGGCACTGGCGCCATCCAGGAGGCTGGTGTATTCAATGCCTCGTCTGGCGGCACCATGTTTGACCGGGTGACCTTCCCTGTGATCAACAAAGGGAGCGACGACACCCTGACCGTGACCTTCACGTTCACGATGTCCTGATATGACCACTGTCACTTCATCATTGGATAGAGCTGTCACCTGGGGCGAAGTGACGGACACCTGGGGCGGCAGTACGGTCCTGATGGGTCGTACATGGGGTCTGTTTGGTTCTAACCTAATTCAGTTGGGCCTTACAGACGGCCTGTCGGTTTCTGACACCTACACGGACCAAATCGGATACCTGCTGGGCATTCACGAGTCCCTATCGGTCACTGATGCTGCTGCCAACATGGCCGCAATCAGTCTCGAAGAGCTGGTGACAATGGTGGATGCACAACCGGTTCATAGCGTAACCCGGTCGATTCATGAGGCCTTGAATGTGGCTGACCCTATCGACTTTACCGCGGATTACCACCGACTGTACCAAGAAGCTGTAGGCATTCTGTCGGTCAATGGCAACCATACAGAGCGCTCATTTGATAGCAGCTTTGGCATGGGTGGCGGCCAGGTAGCATCTCATATCCAGCCCAACTTTATTGAGTCCCTGCAGGTTGCGGACATTATCGGTCGAATCGCATCTTTTAGTATCTCTCTCAAAGAAGGTGTGGGAGTCAACAGCGCATACGGGAGCGCCATGACGCTCCCAGTAGCTGAGTCTCTCAGCATAGCCGATGCGTACCTTCGCAATGCCGACACGGTTGTCAGCGACCTGATTCTCAGCGCTGGCGACATATCAGAGGATACCTTCCTACAGTTCATGCGGCGAGCGAGCCCGGTGGGGTTCACCGAGTACGCTGAGTTCGTAGAGGGTGAGTACGAGTACCAGGAGGCCCTATTTCGAATCGTCATGGAATCGGCAGCCGAAGACCGTGCACTGGTTGACTCTCTGAAGATCCATATCGATGTCCCTGATGTGAATGAGGCAGGCAAGGTGACCGTCCCCGCCACATCAGGCGGCGCTACGGTGGCCTTCCAGCGTCACTTCAATGCAGAGCCGGAAGTAACTGTAACTCTCAAAGGCGGCACAGTTCTGGCTCTACCCAATGTGACCTCCTCTGATCAGAACGGCTTCACAGTCACACTCAAAGATACCAGCGGCAACCCGGTTTCGGGTACTGTCAGCTGGGTAGCACAAGGTTATTGAATGCAACAATACACATCTATCAACGGGGCTACGCTGATCACGCAGGCTCCGGGTAAGCTGATGGCGAACATCGATACCCTGCTGTCGAGCAATGAAGGTACGGTGTTCCCTAGCTCCAACAATGTGATGGGCCGGGTCTGCTACCGCAGCGACCAGAAGAAGCTGTATCTGATGACGGATGATAGTCCTGCCACCTGGAAGCTGATCTCTGACTTGTCCAAAACCTACGTGACGTATGAAGACTGCAACACGGACTTCATCAACAAAAGCAAGGTTACCAGTTCACTGACCGACACCAGTACATCGAAGGTGGCATCAGCCAAGGCTGTGAAGACTGTCCAGGACAATCTGAACAGCCACACCACAGCATATGCCGACTTCGTTGGCCAGATCTCCAAGTCATCGGCTTCGTACATCTTCTCCAACAACATCTCGCTGGTTCGGGATGCCGCCACCCTGACAGTCCAGGGCGGTGCAGTTGGGGCGGACAATGGCGAGCGAACGTCTGCCCTGCAACTGGGCCGTTCCAACTCCCGAGCCTTTAACGTGGTGACTCACGGCACAGGGTATACATTCTTAGGGTCAGGCGGCCTGACTTCCTCGCGTTTGCCCACTCACAACGCCATGCGCTTTGCCTATGGATCGAACTCTGTGCTGTTTTACGGAACGGTGGATGTGAACGGCAGGCTGGATGCGAACTCCGGTCTGAATGTGAATGGCTCGACCGGCATGGATGGCAACGTGACCGTTGACGGCACCGTGGCGGTAACCGGCCAGATTTCATCGACAGGCAACATTACATCTGGCGGAACAATCACGATGGCATCCGATGCCCGACTGAAGAGTGATATTGAAACCATTGAAGGGGCGCTGGACAAGGTAACTGGGATGCGCGGCGTGATGTACACGCTCAGGTCATCGGGCGAGCGCCGCCCTGGAGTCATTGCCGACGAGCTTGAAAAGGTACTTCCCGAGGCTGTTGATCGCTCTGGCGAATACAAGTCCGTTGCTTACCAAAACCTGGCAGGGTTACTGATCCAGGCCATCAAAGAGCTTAATGACAAGGTGGAGGCCCGATAATGGAGGCGTACCAAAATATTGCAAGTTCTGACACGGTAAAGGATAGCCGTAACGTTATTAACAATAATATTCTTACAGCGATCAGCCAGTCTGCTGCGACTTCGTTTCCAACCACTCATGTGCTGGCGGGCCGTACCTGCTACAGGACTGACGAGCTGATGCTGTATATCTGCAACGACGCGGACCCTCAGTCGTGGATGCCAATGTTCGACCTGGGCTCAGGTAAGTCGCCGAATGCGCAGAAGCTGGACGGGTACGACTACACCGCTTTTTTGCGCAAGGGCGACACTGCTGATCAGAATCTGGAATCCGACCGTATCACGTTGGGCGGCAGCGCTGTGGATGGCATGCGCCGCAGTACCGAAGGGGTCCATATTGAGCAGCACTCTTCCAGCTCGAAGCGGCTGTACATCAATTCCATCGGTAACGTGGATCTACAGGCGGACTCGAACGAGAACGGGTCTGGCGGCGTAATCCGGTTCCATGTTGGTGCCAACCAGCTGGCCTATATCGACTCCAGTTACTTCACCTTTGCAGGCAAGTCGGGCTACGTCAAAGCCCGATTTGGGGCCGCCGGTTCTGACGACACATTCGTGGAGTTTCGGGACAACACTTCCGATACCTGGCGCCACTTTGGCTTCGACGCCTCGGCTCAGGACTGGTACGCAGAGATCCCAGGCAATCGCTGGAAGCTGTGGCACCAGGGTAATGATGCTAACCTGGTGAAGAAGGACCAGAAGAATGTGATTGTTGTCCCGGACTCCGTAGCCAACCAGACGATATATGCCAACAGTATAGAGATGTACCCTACAGGATCGGATACGCTAACTGCCGACCACTCTCATATAGGGAATCGAGTATATATCGCCTCAGATGCTTCAGGCGGGGATGCTGTAAACGAGCACCGCCTCTACGGTTCTTACACATATGTGGTCGCCAATGGGGACTCGGACATTGTTTACGGTACTTACAGCTACGGTCGCAGCAATGTGCCAGCTGGCGAGTCCTGCTCCGACGTTAGAGGAGGCTACAACGTCGGTGTCGGAGCTGGCGAGGGCACTGTTAGCAATATTTATGGCTGCGTGAACTACGGCATCTCATCTAACATAGGTCCGGTTGGCAGCCTATATGGGTCTCACAACCGGGCTCAAGTTACCTCGGTAGCAACCGGATCTGTGACTTCGGCATACGGGGTCTACTCAGAGGTGGAGGTTGATGCGGCAAGCGTCAACAACATCTATGGGGTTCGATCCGTCATAGACATTGATGGTGGAGCCACCGACAACGCTTACTTGTTTCACGGTGAATATCAAGGTTCCCTCTCTCCCGATTCCTACGGGATCTACATCGACTCTAACGTTGAAAACCATCTGGGGGGCAACCTACTGGTAGAGAATGGAATCCAAGTTAATGGCTCCGATTGGAACCGCAACTTCCGCATTCGTGGTCCTGCTCCATGTATCTATTTTGATCAGGACGATGACTCAAATGACAAGGCAATGCTGGGCCTAAATGGCGAAGAGTTGTACCTACTGGCAGACAAAAATGCAGACGGGGTATTTGATTCCACCTCTCCGTTCCCGATGCAGGTCAATATCAACACCGGTGTGGCTCTGTTCAAAGGATCAGTTGGTCAGGCATCCGATGAACGCCTGAAGGAAGATATTCAGCGTATTCTGAACCCGGTCGAGAAGATTCGACAGCTGGGTGGTTACACGTATACCCGTATTGACACCGGTGAGCGCCAGACAGGTGTACTGGCTCAGGAAGTGAAACAGGTGTTGCCAGAAGCTGTGCGCCAGTTCGCAGATGACGGAATGATGACCGTTGCGTATGGGGAAATGATTGGCCTGGTTCTGGAAGGCGTTCGGGCACTGGACGAGCGGATCACCGCTTTGGAGGAGATAAATGTCACTCAAGGCCAATAACACCGAGGTTATCGGTGCTGATGGAAAGATTCACTGGGGCCGTCTGAAGTCAGTACCCGGTCTCGTGCAGGATGGGCAGATCCGAACCCAGGAGCCACCGTACCAGTACAACTGTGAGGGCTCCGGTACTTCGATCACCTACCGGACCACCGGTATGGAGTACATGCCCGGTAATAAGTACCGACTTCGCCAGATCAAGGTGAAGTCCACTTCTAACTGCAACTGTAACTGCGGGAATTTCTAATGCTTCAGGTCGCGGTAACACCCGTAAAGGGCTATGGGAAAGGCGTCCGGTTATCGACTGACGGTAACGGTCTGCTGGTTGAGGCGGTTGACGAAAACGGGGATCTGACCGCCAGTAACTATTTGAGCGAAGCGATTGTGCGTGGCTCGATGGGCCAGAAGGAGATCTCTGACGCCTCGAATATCTATGTGCGTGTACGGGACGATGGATCGGTTCATAGCATGTACAACAAGTTGGTGAATAGCTTCGATAGCAAGGACTCCGGGTTCGTGCACATTGCAAAAATGGGCCATAAGGTGGGCGGGCAGATTCACATCCCCTACGCCGACAGTCCGCTGAGCGAGTGGGGGCTGCGCGTGAACTATGATGCCGACGCTGGCGCAATTGCGGGGCCAGGTGTTGAGCTGATTGAGGTTCCACTGGGGGAGGATTCGTTCCATGCGCTTGCAAATCAAAACCTCCCCACGCTCAGGGTTTCTGATGTGGAAACTCAGGGGGATCACTATCGTGTGACGGTTCAAGTTGTGCGTTCAGGGAACGACGACAAGCGCTCTGGTGTAGCTATCTACGCGAAGAGTGATTCAGGATACATTGCTCAGAGAAAACTGCTCACAAACGAACTGGGGCGGGCACAGTTTAAGTGTGCCAGGTTACTGCTGGAGGACTCTGAAGAGTTCGTTGCAGAGTTTGGCTTCAAATTTTTGTCCAACATCACCAGTGTAAGCCTTTAATCGCCCTGCTATAGTAAGTATCTGCTTACTTAGCAAGGTATAGAAATGCTTACTCTATTGGATGCAGCAAAACAGAACCTGGACTGGGGAGGCGCAACCGAAAGGTTGAACCCGGCCAGGTTCGATCCCAACCTGACAATTCCGAACCTGGATACGCGCGGCCTTTCCGAAGCGGTCACGGCTCTGACTGAATCCCAACCTTGCATTCCATGGCAATCCGCTCGGAACTCCAGCCTGTACGGCATGGGCCTGACATATGACCCGTCCAGTGGAAAGCCATACCTCGATTGCTTTGGCGATCCTTACTACCTTCGGTACTCCACCGATGAATACTTCGATGCTGTAGAGGCTGACGACAAGCAGAGGGTTAGAGGTGGCTATCTGGACTGCCTACGGTACGACACCCTGACTCCAGCGGTATATGCCAATCCACGACTGAGGCAGCTGTTCGAGAGCTTCCGGTTGCCTGTAGTGCGCAGCTCGTTGCGAATCATTGACGGCAATGCTGTTAGCCCATCCGCACCTTCGGGAGGCTACCACTGCGACGAGAGTCCTTTCGATTGCCTCCGGCTAAATATCTGCGTGGACACAAACGACAGTTTTGGCCTGCAGTATGAAGGGCGACCGCCAATGTTCCTGTCCGCTGGCGACCACCGGATCGTGATGACTCACAAGCGGCACCGGGCGTTCGTCGTTCGCCAGTCTGATTTTCAGCGAATCCATATTGTGATCAGCGTGGTGCCATGGCTGAAGAAAACCCAGAGCGGCAACTGGGTACCAAACGAATACTTCGGGGAAATCCACCCCTTCGATATGGTCAAAGAGGGCCTTCTTCTGAAATGAAATACCAACTCAAGATGGAGGCCCCTGATGGCCGCCATGAATATCTCGACTTCGATTCAAAGCTGGGTACGCTGACACGCAATGGTGTGCCGTTCGATACCTCAGATCTGCGCCAGTCCAGCCCCAACCCAGAGCAGATTCACAAGGTAAGTCCGGATAGCCCAGGCCGAAAGGTGAGCGCACCGAAGGTTTTGAAAATCCAGCTGGGGCTGAAGTGCAATTACTCTTGCTCCTACTGCAACCAGGCCTCAGAGGTACCCGGTGCCGTGGTTACCAACAAGCGTGATGCCGTTGAGTTTCTGGCAAACCTGGACAGCTGGCTGCAGGAGCCTCCGGAGAGAATTGAGCTGTGGGGTGGCGAACCGCTGGTGTACCTGTCGAAGCTGAAGGTTCTGGTGCCAGAGATCCGCGATCGATTCCCGGATGCCCAGATCGGCATGATTACGAATGGCAGCCTGCTGAAAGATGAGACGGTTGACTTCATTATCGATCACCAGATCAACGTCGGTATGTCACATGACGCATATGGCCAGGCACAGCGCGGAGATGATCCCCTGCAGGATGATCGGGTGCTGGCAGCAGTGCACCGCCTGGTTGCAGAGCATGGCGATCGCTTCTCTATCAATTCGGTGATCACCGGTTCGAGCCTGGATATGGCCTCAACCATTCGGTACTTCCAGGCCATTTTCGGGCCAGGCGTTCAGGTGCTGTTTGAAGACGTTGTGAACTACCACGACGATGGCGCCATTGATTCTAACCAGATGACGAGCCAGCAGCTGGCCGAGCTGTCTGACAATGTGTTCTATGGTGTGGCCGGTGACAATCTGCTGGAGAGCCCAGGCGTCCAGTCAAAGATCGTTCGCTTCCTGGCTGGCCTGAATAGTGGCTTCTCCATGGATCAGGCGTATTCCAAATGCGGAATGGATCGGCCAGACCATATTGCGTGCGACCTGGCCGGCAACATCGTCACTTGTCAGAACGTGGGCGCCAGCGGCAGACATCTGGTTGGCAGCGTATACAAGATGGAGGGTGCCCGACTGACCAGCTCCCTGCACTTCTCACATCGAAAGAACTGCCAGGACTGCCCGGTGCTTCGCCTTTGTGGCGGCGGCTGCATGTACCTTCACGGCGATCACTTCCAGGCCAGCTGCAAGGCTCTTTACCAGTACAACATGGGTTATCTGCGAGCAGCACTGTACCTGTTGACAGGTCTGGCCCTGGTTGAAGTGACCCAGATCGGTCAGCCATCATTAATTCCTTGCATTTCTTCCGAATAATAAGTAAGGACTGACTTTTATATAAGGGTCTGTGTGCGATACATTAGGCGCTCTGTTACATGGAGCTGAAAATGTCGGAAGAACAACTTGCCGCTCAGACCACCCTGCAGTGGACAAACGGGACATTTTGGAGTGTCGCGTTGATGTTCATTGCAGGCACTATCGGGCGTTCTCTGGTTAGCTCCGAACCGTTCTGCGCAAAGAAATTCTTTGGCGAACTGATCCTGTCCGGCTTGGCAGCGGTCGTACTGTACTCATTCAATGTCATGCAGGGCATGTCTCCAATCCAGATCGTCTTCTTTGGCGCCCTGGGTGGAATGGGTGGTATCCGCGTTGTCGAGTGGGTCATCAAATTTGCCAAAAAGTGCAGAGCCTCTGGAGTGCTGTAAATGGAAAACCACTACTCACGTATTTCTCGCCAGCGCCTGGACACCTGTCATCCTGAACTGCAGCTGCTGTTCGAGACTGTCCTGGAGTTTTTCGACCACTCGATCTACTCCGGGGCTCGTTCTCGGGAAGATCAGGAAACTCTGTTTCAGGAGGGCTCGTCCAAGCTGCGCTGGCCCGAGTCAAAACACAATAGCGTACCTTCCATGGCGGTAGACGCCGGGCCGTGGATCGAAGGTGTAGATCGGTGGGATGAACCCCAGTGTCGCCTGTTCGCAGGCTTCGTAATGGGTGTGGCAGCAATGCTCAAGGAATCCGGTTCCATGACCTACTCCGTGCGCTGGGGTGGCGACTGGGATCAGGACTGGAACATTCACGACCAGACATTTAATGACCTGGTTCACTTTGAACTTGTGGAGGACTGATGAACCCACTATTGATCTCGCTCGGCAGTACCCTGATCGACCGCATCTTGCCAGATGAAGCAGCGAAGGCCACCGCAAAGGCTGAGCTGATGCGGGCCGAGCAGGATGGTGACCTTCGTGAACTGGAGACGCGACTGCAGGTGATGCTGGCAGAAGCAAAGTCTGCAGATCCGTGGACATCCCGAGCCCGACCAACCTTTATGTACGTGTTCTACCTGATCCTGCTGGCGAACTGTTTCGTCATCCCAATTCTGGGACTGATGGTGGAGCCAGAGATATTGGTCGCCTACTACGCGAACCTGGCCACTGGGCTTCAGGCCCTGCCGACCGAGCTATGGGTACTGTTCGGCACAGCCTTCACCGGCTATACCGTGTCCCGGTCGTATGATAAGAAGCAGGTGCTGCAGGGAGGGGCATCGACTGTTGAAAAGGTATTAGGGCGACTCCGGTAATCGATGATTAAGGGTGCTAAGGCACCCTTTTTTTATGCTGTGTTATTTATAGACTAAATTTATGATAAATCTATATTGAGTTTATCCATAAACATGACTAGGCTGTATGCAACTTCAAAGATGCTATTAAGGAAGGCGGAATGAGCGACACTACAGATACGGTTATGGTCTACACCAGCAAAATGAAGCCAGTGATATTCTCAGAAGGCGGGAGCGGAGATTGGGCTGCAAATCGACAACGACTTTCGGCGTGCCAGTATGTTGTAGCTACAAAGAGCGATGCGCTGGCAGAACACTTCGGTGTGGATTACAGCCTAGAGCCTGGTGAGGGATTTCTGATTGGCAGAGTATCCGGAGTAGACGAAGTGCCGGAGTCAGGGAGATACGTCATCCGGTTTGAAGAGTACGCAGAGATCAACCTCAAGGACGCATGGCCGGGCAACCGGAACCCTGTGGCCTATGTGAAAATGTCCAACCTTGAGCGAGATCACCAGTTTGCCATTGAAGACCTTGAGTGGCAGTCATTTCCAACAGATCTGATTCAGGAAGTTGACAACACTCCGGCTCTGACTGTTGACCAGGCCAAGCGTGGCCTGGCAAAGAAGTTGGGAATAGACCCGGACTGCATCGAAATTCGGATTAACGCATAGGTTGGCCGCATATATTCCGAGGGTGCTAAGGCACCCTTCTTTCATGCCTGTCATCCGGCGTCAGAGTAGGATCGAATGCGGCAGTTTCCAAGAAGATCTCTATATAATAACAATCACATTAATAATAACTTATATAAAGAAAGAGAATCGGCGAAAAACTGCCGCGCTCACTTCCTACTGGCAAAGTCTCCGGGTTAGTTTCAATTCCGGATAGTTCTGTTACTATAAGTAAGTCAGTTACAACTTACATACAGGACAGAGCAGTGAAAGAGATTTTCTTCGACTCACTCGAATACGACATTGTGGCGATCTCCAGTATCGACCCAAAGTTGCTCGTGTGTGAGCCTGACCTGTATCAGACGAAGTGGTGGGACTACCGACTTCTGCACCCGGCTCAGGCGACATATCTATTTGCTGACGCATATACAGAAGCCGCCCGCGCATACGCCCAGCGCAACATCGATTTGGAATACGGAAAAGTCTTCAAGCCCTACCCGGGCCGCGATCTCTTCAGTAAGCCACAGCTGATGCTGCGTAAAGACGGCACCCCGCGCAAAGAGAAGGGAAAGGACAAGTACACAAAAGCTCCAGCGAAAACGACCATCGCTGGAATGTGGAAGGCTCGACAGATGTCAGATCGCCACGGTATCCCCTACCGCTTCTACTGTGACGCAGCAATAGAGTACACCGAAAAGGGTATCTGGCACCGACTGCCCGGCCCTCAGCAGCTCTACTCCACTAAAGTCAGCGAAGCTCAGGCGGACTGGCGAGAGGAGTCAATGGTGGACTTTATCGTTCGTCGCTGGAAAGAGTATTGCCAGAGAACCATCGTCTTCTCAGACAACCCGTACTTCCATGCTGACCGCAACACTAATGCTATCGACCAGGTACGGCACCGGGCGAATCTGATGGGCCAGATCAAAGCCAGGCCTGATCCGAAGCTCGGACTGTCTCATGCCCTGTACGAAAAGCAGGTGCTGATAGAGGCAGAGTGCATACGGTTCTTTGGTGAAAACATGGTTGAGAAGGCAAAGCGCTTTTCCAGTTACTAAGTAATAGCTGACTTATATATAATCATTCTACACACATTGAGACACACCGGAGACAGATCATGACCTACGAAAACCGCCCTGCTGATAAGCCAGCTCACTCCCCGCGCCGCAAAACGTTCATCAATAAGAACCGCCCCAGCGGTCAGCGCCCCAAAGCGACCTTTTCGCACGACAGTGCGCTGAACGATTTGGTCGGTCAGAAGGTTCTGATTGTAACTATGTCCGACGCAGACATTACCGGAACCCTGAAGGGCTACGACGCCTTTACTCTGACTGTGACAGGCGGTGATGGCAGCGACCACACGTACTTTAAGCACGCCCTGGAATCCTTCGGCAAAGCCCCGGCTGAGAAGCACTGAGGCGCATCATGAGTACAGCAGTAGCTACAGAGACAACCCAGCAAATTGAGCAAAACATGGTTGCAGCTCTGGGCGATGCGATGTCAGGAGGTGGCGCTGCCGCCTCCGCTGACTCAGCTTCGCTCCAGCTAAACGAGTGGGATCAGGAAGGGGCTGCGTTCGACTTCGACGAAGACTTCCAGGACAAGATCGCCGCGCTGACAGTTTGCGACCCGAACTTTATACGCCGTACCCGCGAGTGCGTGGAGCCCGGCCACTTTGAGAATGTCGGCAACGCCCTGCTCGTGAACCTGGCGCAGTCGTACTTTGATCGGTACAGCCGCCTGCCCGGCTCCAAAGCTGTTTGGGGTCAGGTAATACGTGAGGCAATTGTCAGTAAGCAGATCCGTGCAAACTTCAAAGACGAGGTTGTGTCTGCGCTGAAGCGTCACGTTGGTTCTGACGTATCCGAGCCAGAATACTTTATCGATCAAATCAGCGCGTTCAGCCGTCACCAGGACATCATGGCCGGCTTAAACGAGTGTGTCGATCTGGCATCCCGCGGCGAGTTCGCTGCCATTGAACGCCGAATGCAAAAGGCATTTCTGAAAGGTGCGAAAGGTGAGTACCGGGAGTCCGATTACTGGGATGATCGTGATAAGCGTACCCAGACTCGTAAGGACAAGGCATCAGGTCTGATCAAGCCGTCCGGCATCCCGCTGGGTATTCCGAAACTTGACAACCTTTTGTATCACAAAGGTATCGGTCGCCGGGAAATGACGGTGCTCATGGCGGGTGCGAAGAAGGGTAAATCGATGGGCCTGGGCGACTGTGCCCTGCGCATCAACCGTCAGGGCTATAGCGTCCTGTACGTGACCCTCGAAGTATCGGTAGAGATCATCACGGACCGAATGGACGCGAACATTTCGCGTACTGACATGGACGATCTCGATCACCGCATCAACGATGTAGATAAGAAGATCGAGAGCGAGGCCAAAAAGAAGCGCGGCCATTTGAAGGTCGTCGAGTTCCCATCCGGATCTCTGACCCCGAACGCCCTGCAGTCCCTGATTGAGCGGTACAAAGCAGATGGCATCACGTTCGATGCTCTGGTTGTTGACTACGCCGACATCATGGCTCCGGACATCTATACCAACAGCGAGACTGAGAACTCCAAGCAGGTATGGCTGGGTCTGCGAGCTATTGCCTCACGCGAGGATGTGGCTCTGCTGACCGCTACTCAGACCAACCGTGAAGGCTTTAAGTCTGATACGGCAAAGGCTGAGCACGCTGCAGAGGACTTTAACAAGATCCGTATTGCCGACCTTGTTATCTCTATCAACCGAACCGATGAAGAGCGCGCTCGTGGTGAAGCCCGTCTGTTCTTCGCTGCCTCCCGCAACCAGTCCGGGGAGTTCACGATCCACGTTAAGCAGGACCTGGCGAAGATGTCGTTCATCGAATCGATCATAAAGATAGCCTGATGAAGTCCAGATTTATCTGGTTACTGGCCCTGGTCATCTTGGCCGGGTGCGACCAGTTCAACAGTGAGCGCTCTGGTCAGGAATCAGAGCGCAATTACCACATCTGCTCAGACGACCCTAACGAGATCGAGATCTGCGATGAAGATGGCAACGAGATCATCGACATCGATTTCGACCCGCCAACAAGGCCCGTGCGCAAATCGATGTCGAAACAGATCACGCGGGCCAAGCCGGTTAGCACTGTAAGGTCGCGAGTAGTAAAGCCATCGAGCAAAGTCAGGAAGCAGAAGAAAGATGCGATTGGACAGAGAGAGAGAAAGAAACGAGTTGGACGAGCTGTTCGACTTCATCGAAATGGAAGACTACCTCAGCGTAGAGGGCATTGATTACAAAGTGACACCAGGTACGTCCGGTGTTCAGCTTAACCTGCGAGAGTGCCCGCGCTGTGGCGGTACGTCCTGGAAAGTCTACTTAAACATGGACACAGGCTTTGGCAATTGCTTCCACGGTGCCTGTGTAGACGAGCCAGGGTTCAGCAAGTTCACCTTCATCAAGAACCACCTTGGTGTAACCAACGGCGAAACCATTCGCCACATCAAGCAGTACGTGGCCACCGTTGGCTGGAAGCCGAAGCGCTCCATCACGGTTGAGACTCAGAACACCCGAGAGATTAAGCTGCCAGCTCACTACCCGATCCCTATCCACGACGAGCACAACCTGAAGTACCTGTCTCAGCGACACATTCCTACCGAAGTATCCAAATACTTCGGGTGGCTCTACTGCCTGAGCGGCGGATTCGAGTACATCGCACCTGACGGCGAAACCCGAACTCAGGATTACAGCAAGCGGGTGCTAGTTCCGGTATACGACCTCGAAGGAAATCTGGTTACTTTCCAGGGTCGAGACATCACCGATGAGGCTAAACGCAAGTACCTGTTTCCACCTGGCCTCGCAGGCACTGGCCGCTATCTCTACAACGGACATAATTGTGTTGGCATGAAGAAGGTCGTTATCAACGAGGGTGCGTTTGATGTTGCAGCAACAAAGATGGCACTCGATACCGAAGTAGACCTGCGAGATGTAGGCGTGATCGGTACGTTCGGAAAGCACATTTCGGATGGCGAAGGCCAAAGTCAAACCAGTGCTCTTCTGGCGCTGAAAGCGGCCGGTCTGAAAGAGATCACCATGATGTGGGATAGCGAACCGAAAACCCTGGATGACGCCTGCAAAGCAGCCAAGCATTTGAAGTCACTCGGGTTCAAAACCTTCCTTGCGATTTTGCCCCCCGGTCGTGACCCGAACGAGTGTGAGGCTCATGAGGTAGTGAGCGCGTTCAGGTCTGCAATGCTGTGCACATCGACCAATCTGACGAAGTTGCGCATCGGAATACTGCGTGGTTCTCCCGCAACCATCTGATACTTACCTGACGCAGATCAATAAAATTATCGCAGTTGATCAAAGCACAGACAGCAGAGAGACAGAATATGAAAGCTCAGAAAGTGCGCTTCGTGGTTGAGTGCGTCACGCTAACTTTGAAATCTACTGGCAAATTCGCTCGATTCACCGGGATCGAGGCAATGACTGATATACCGAGACACAAAGACAAGAGCCAGCTGTTTTGCTTATCGGTTACAGAAGGTGTGCATGGCGAAACAGACCACATTGACTGCACCACCAACGCTCATGGGGCAAACACATGGAAGCATTTCGCCCGCATGGAGAAGTCATATGTTCAGTCAGGCTATGAGATAGATAGTCGGACCATCTCTCAAAACGCGCACTCCGTAGATGACCTGGTTGATACGCTTCGCACGAGACACGATTTCTATACGCTCGCCAGCAGCGACGAAGAGACTGTTGCGCAGATCCGGAAGGCAATGTCTCACCTCGATACAGAGGCAGAAGAGCCCGCTATCCAGCTCCCCGACATGGCAGATCGATACGGTCACATGGCAGACGGGGGTGCATTCGCATGAGTACCCAGATCCCCGCCGTTAACCTGGACATCTACGAAGAACCAAAAGAGAAGCCACCGTACCCGCTTGAAGCGAGTTCCTGGGGCACTAATTCATTTTGGCACCGCTGCGATCATACCGAGCAGAGCAGGAACTTCTCACTGTGCGTCATGGTTATGAGCATGGTTCAGGACGGCAAGAAGTGCAGACCGGGGTATGAAGATTGCTGGAAAGCAGTGGAGCAAGGTAGTTGCCCCGCTATTGCGATGCGCCAGGAAGAAGTTGCTGCTGGGCAATCCCTGTACTACCTGCCCCGACTCAAGGTTAAAGCAGTAGAGCCATTAACGAAACGGTCACGGCCCGCAACCTTCAGCTCAATGATGAAGCAGACCTCTGAGCCTGCACCCGACCCGAAGCCCGCTGTTAAGAAGCCGCAAGGCATTGTCAGTCTGGACATGAGCGAAGTGGTGAACGACCTGATGAAAGAGGAGGTAGCGGCAAAGTCCAAACCTGCTCGGTCTGAGGCAGCGAAGCCAGCTCGACCACCCAAAGAGAAGAAGGCAGAAGACAAGCCTGTCACCCAGCAACCAATCAAGCGACTGCCCGGTGAGACTCCACTGCAGTTCGTCAGACGCAAGAAAGCGGCTCTAGCCGCCTGAACACACACTGGAGACAACAATGAACCAAATGACCAATCCACTGGTAGCGACCAGCTCCGAAACAGTCTTTGACTGGCTGGAGCAGATCGCAAGTACCTCCTCAAAGAATGCGAAGGAAGAGCTGCTGCGCCAGCACCTTGAGAACGATGCGTTCCGCATACTGATCAAGCAGGCTATCGACCCGTTTGTGACCTTCGGGGTAAAGAAGCTGCCGAAAGCCGAGCCGACCGGGGGAGAGCTGTTTGATAATCGCACGTTAGCGCTCTTAATCGATCTGAAGAGCCGCAAGCTAACCGGCAACGCAGCTCAGAGCGCTATTAAAGAAGAGCTGACGCGGCTACAGCCGAAGTCGGCGGAACTGCTGACCCGGATTCTGAAGAAGAGCCTGAAGGCCGGCTTCACAGCGAGCACAGCGAACAAGGCACGGCCGGGTCTGATCTACGTATTCAAATGCCAGCTGTCCCACAAGCTGACCGACTACGAGCACCAGGTCACAGCCAGCGAGCAAGAGCCGTGGTTCGCGGAGATGAAAGAGGATGGTGTTCGCGGATTTGCGCTGCAGCACCAGAACCCGGATGGTGAATTTTTCAGTCGATCCGGTAAGCCCCTGAATGCGAGCGAGGAGCTGAAGCAGGAGGTTCGCTTCTTCTATTCTATGTGGGCAGAGCACTGGGGTACGAAAGCAGGTGTCGTGATCGATGGCGAGCTGGTCGCATCTGAAGGGCTCTTCAATGATGTAGTTGGCGATGTTCACCGCAAGAGTGTGGGCGACACGATGGCCCTGAAGGTGATCGACCTGATTCCTTCTGACGAATTTGATAAAGGGCAGTCCGAGAAGGCTTACACGGAACGCCGCGAAATGCTGGAGCAGTTCCTTCTTCTATATAAGGACAAGTTTCCGCGAATCAGTATTATTGAGCGCTGGCCTGTCACCTCAGTGTCGGCAGCGTTCGAGCTGGCCCACGAGCTGATCGACCAGGGCCACGAGGGCATCATTCTAAAAGACCCTAACGGTCGATGGGCGAACAAGCGAACCAGTGCGTGGCTAAAAGTGAAGGACATCAATACTGCCGATCTGGTGGTCACATCTGTCGCCCCAGGTGAAGAGGGCAAAGAATTTGAGCATTGCATGGGCTCGGCCTTCGTAAATTTCGATTCGGTAGATAAGGACGGCAACCCGGTTACAGTTGAGGTGTCAGTCGGGGGCGGCTGGAAGTTGTCGGAGCGAGAGCACTACTGGCAGCACCCTGGAGATCTGATTGGCCAACTGATTGAGGTCGAATACCACATGTTGACGCCAGACGGCTCGATGCGCCACCCGCGGTTCAAGCAGATCCGCACGGACAAGCCAATCGAAGATGGCCAGGGCTGCTAAGGGGATTTACGGTGATCGCGCCAACTTCACGAAAGGCGGGTAAGTCAGTTAAAGGCTCCGCCACCAGGAAAGGGCACGCGACAATCTTCAAATCATTGCTTCGGGCTGGCGCCCGGGGCATGACCCTTGAAGAGCTTTCCATCGACACCGGGATGAAACTGCAGACCTGCTGCGCACGAAGGAACGAGCTTGGTAAAAAGCATTTCGTCATCGACAGCGGAACGCGCCGCCCAACGAACAGTGGCAGAACAGCAACAGTATGGGTGATTCCGAAAGGGGTAATAGTTGCCCTGAAGAAGCGTAGGGGCCTGGTCAAGGGCCTGGCGTAAGTATAAGCTCCGCAGCATTACAGAGTAGGAGACAGAAGTGATGCTGGTACGTGAGCTGGAAGGACTTTATCAACAGAACTTCGCCGGTGACTTGGCTCAGATGCAAATCTGGAATCAGGAAGTCGGCGAAATATCAGGCATCAAATTGACAGCGGCCTTCGCTCAGTTGAAGAACCGCATCGGGCAAGAGAGAGCAGCTCACGCAATGAGATACCTGACACATGCGATTCGTCGCGCTGTGTATTTTGGGTATGCAGAGGACAGAGAGGTTTGCTTTGAAGAGCGCAAACCAGTGCTGTCCCTTGCTAAGTTTACCTGCCATCTTGAAGCCATGAGCACCATTGAAAAGCGCATGTTCCTGTTCGCCCTCGGAAGCAACATGAGTATCCGGGACGTAACCGGGCTCACATGGAGCAGTGCTCTGGCCATGCAGAGATCCCGTAAGCTGAACCACATTGCGAATGACATTCTCAATACGTCCGTGCGGCACATGAAGCTGAATCTGGTCTTTTGGGTTACAGCCACCGGGGGACGGGCAATACCATGCTACGACGCAGACAACTCGATTCTCGACATAATCGATTCGGACTGGGAAGAGTACGCAAGCCAGTTTGCCAGTCTGCCACACCGGCCCTTTTGAGGAGCGTAGATGTACAACACCGAAGTAAACACGATGTTCATGGACTCGGCTCAATGCTGGCCAGTCACCGCACAATATCACTTTGCGGGCGAGCATCAGTTCTTCCTGTTCAGTAACTGGGCTGACGGGGAGGATCTGTCTGGCGTCAAAGTCGGCTACTCGCAAAATGCTGAGTCGATCAACCTCGCTATCGAAGTGGCCGGCCGATCCATGTCCACACCGTATTGCTCGATCCGGGGGATCACCGGTGATCTGATTGCTTCTGCCAACATGCGATTCGTGTTTGTGAGCAACCAGAACGGGATGATCGTCCGCAGTGTGCCAGTGACGCTCGGCGAAGAGGGCCTTGAGTTCATGGCAGAGCTCCACCGCGCAACTGCAGAGATCGAGAGCGGCAAAACACCGAGCCGAATCCTTGCCGACATGATAGAGCACCCAACCCTTCCAGCTGAAAAGATTTTCAGTAGTCACTCGCTGCACCTCAGAATCGCGGCGTAACCCACCGACCGGTTTGGATTAGATTCAAGCAGACGTTGATTCCCTTCTGAACCGGCCACCACTCCATCGAACCAAACTTCAACGACCAGTCGATCTCCCTAAGCAAGGTCTTCACCCGATCTGGAGCAATCCCCATTTTCTCAAGTCTGGTTTTCACCTGCAGACGAATGTGCGGAAACATCTTCCACGAATCGCGCGAATGCGCTCCTGTTGTCGTATAACATATCTCCGTAGGAGATTTATTTACCTTAGTACTTTGTGTCCCAGATTTGCGACCCCCCTGGCTGTCACCTCTGACACCCCCGCTGTGAGTATCTTTTGTCAGTTCGGGCTGACTTGTCAGAGCGTTTCTAAGCGCGTTCAAATGCCGAATTGCTGTATTGTCACTACTTCTCTGTTTGCGCTCGTTCTGAGCTAAAGCAGAGCGTTCTGCGGGCACATTCTCGCCGGGTTTCGGCTGTAGATTTCGATCTGAACAACCTTCTTCACATGTGCTGTGCTGAAAATCATAGTCGCGGATAGTCGCGATATATTCTGGTTGTTCAATTTGATCTTTGTAGTAGTCGCGGATAGTCTCGCTAATATCGTCTGGTTGCTCGCATAGTCCCGGATAGTCGCGGTATTCATTGATTTTATTGTTAGAGTCGCGAACAGTCGCGGGGCAATCTTTCTTTACCTTCCGAATCTCTTCAAACTCATGTGCCGTTATCTGCTTGCTGATCACCTCGCGGGGGGTCGCGGACTTTCGTATCTTTTCCATTTCCTTCATCGGTAGTCGCGGACCATAGATGTTAGGCAAACTCTCACCGTCTGTTCCATTTCTCGTGACCACCAAAAGATAACCACCTTCCCGAAGCTCTTTGATTAATCGCCAGATAGTTGACTCCGACTTGCCTGTCGCAACTTTAAGGTAAGTCGCGGAGGCTTCAGTCTTCATGCCTGGTTTAAGCGCTGCCAACCTGTAAAGATTCAGCCACAGGATTTTGGCGGCGTCTGACAAGCCTGATCTCAGAAGCACATGGTCAATTACAGATGTCGCAAGGATGCGATATTCGTATCGCTCGTTGAGATATTGAAGCTGCTTCTCTGAGCAGGGTTCACACGGTCTGGACATTGCTGTTCCCCTTAAACGAAAAAAGGGTCGCGAAGCGCGACCCTTTGGTGGTTGAGTAGTGTTGAGGCATTAAAAAAGGCCGCATTAAGCGACCTTTTCTTGTTTTGTCGTACCGGTACGACAAATGCGATTTTGGGTTATCTGGCGGGGGCGTACTGTATCTCATGGCCTCTTCTTCAATTCTGTCGTACCGGTACGACAAACCTGCTTTGCCATACCTTTCTGATTTTGTCGTACCGGTACGACAAACGGTTTGTCATACCCTTTTTCTGTTTTGTCGTACCGGTACGACAAATTACTTCACTTTGGCTTCTGCCAGCTCCAGTAAGACCTTCAGGCAGTCATCTACAGAGACATGCTCAAGCAGATCCTTGCGCAGAGAGATCGTAGGGGTGCCATTGCTGTCGTTGCGGACAGTGAAGCACTCCTGACCATTCACCTTCACAGTGTTGGTCTTTGAATTTGTCGTACCGGTACGACAATGCTCTGTCACCTTGGAAACGCTGATCTTCCCATCACGTATTTTATCTGCGATCTCAACCAGCTTTGGTATGTTCTGCTCATTGTCACTGCAAAGGCGAGAGAGCAGTTTAACCATCTTCAGGCCAACACCTGACATTGGGCCAATAGCTTCTATCAGGCCCCCTGGTAACTTTGTGTATGCCAGATGTTCGCTAATAACCCGACGATCCCGCTCAAGAGCCACTGCCAGTGCAGACTGGCTTTTATAGACGCCATCGTTGAGCAGCTTGCTCCAGAACATGGCGTCAGCCCATGCTGATAAGCCATCACGCTTGTCATTCTCCAGCTGCTGGACACGAGCTGCCTCGGCATCAGTAAGTGTCCGGACATTGGCCGGTACTTTGATTCCAAGCTCCAGACAGGCTTTCCAGCGACGACGGCCCGCGATCACTTCAAATGAACCCGGTTGGGACGTGTCGGGGCGCACGATGATCGGAACCTCAATGCCTTCGGCTATAGACTTAACGAACTCGTCCCAGTTGCCAAACTCAGACTCCGGGCGATTCGCATACTTCCAGGGTTTGATTTTTTCAGCAGGGATCAGCCGAACCAGAAATTTATCATCTGGCTTTTGTGTGGACTTATCGTAGGTAGTCGCGGGCCTCTTCTTTCCTGAACTGCCAGTCGCGGTAGATTTTTCAGCTGCCTTGTTTTTGGCAGCCCGCGACTCTTCTTTCTTTGGCGCAGGTGAATCCGTTTCCGCTGCAGGAATTTCCAGCGCAGACAGGTTCAGGCCACTAATATCTGCCTTCGGAGCTTGTCTGTCCCGGAATTGTTCGGACTGTGCCAACATCGCACCCATTGCGCCTGTCAGCTTCTTGTCACCAGCCATTTATTAATCCATCCCCCACACTCGGCAATAATCTTCAAAGATCTCGCCGTATACCAGGTTGAAGTTATCGATTGCCCGCTTATAGGACTCACGGCTCGACAGAGGCTTGTTAAGGTCATAGACGCTTGTCAGTTGCTCACACGCCTTCTCGACCTCTGTGGTCTGCACAATGGCGTTACTGAGGACGTATTCGCCGTATAATTCCCTGATGTCAGACTCGACCTTCCGGGCCGTCTGAGTGCCGCTGTGTTTCGTGATCAAGATACGCACGTAGTCCATCTTCTTGTCTACTGCATCGAACAGAACAGACAGGGAGTTGGAGAACATCACGAACGAAGCCAGGTCGTAGGTGGCCGGAGGCACTGGGATAACCATGGCGTCCGCTGCGATCAGAGCATTCGTTGTAAGAGCGCCCATGTTCGGCGGGCAGTCGATCAGAATCAGGTCGTATATAGGGCGGAGGGCATCCACGACGCGCTTCAGGCGAAGTAGAGGCTCACCCATCTTGCGGGAATTGTTAACGTCCCGGTTCGGGAGAGCCAGGTCAAGATCCTGAATGCCCAGGTTAGCCGGAATCAGATGGACATTCGGAACGTAAGTCTGACGGATCACATTCTGCAGTGCTGAGTAGTCCTCAAGAAGCACTGGGTGAATGGTATCTTCAATTGTCAGTTCCAGGTCCGGGATGAATGGCCCCAGCGAGAAGGTCGCGGATGCTTGAGGGTCGAGATCGATAACCAGAACCTTCATGCCTTTGTTCGAGGCCATATAGTGAGCCTCATTGACAACGCTCGTGGTTTTGCCAACGCCACCCTTGAAGTTACTTGATGCCTTTACGATGGCACCAGTACCAGAGGGTTTCTGAAAGCCTGTACCAAGCTGTTCGCGCAGTTCCTGGATACGATGAAGGGTGTAGATCTTGCGACCGTTTGTGCCTTTCGGCGTGTCCTTGTCGTGTTCTCGGAGCCAAGGTACAGAGCGACCAATCATGGCTGCGGCTTCGGCAACACCATATGTCCGTGGCTCTTTCAGGGTCTTTGGGGAAACTATCGAGGCACGTAGCTCTTCGAGTTTTGCGCTCCCTTTACGATTGAAGTTGGCAAAAGTCTCGCCCGCGTTTTCCATGGCAAGCCGTGACTTTACTGTATCGAAGAGGTCTTCTGACATTTGATGGTATCTCTGTACTTTGTCCTATATGGCAAATTTAAAGCCATAAGTAGGCAAAAGCAAGGTTTTCTCAAAAATATGGCAAAAGGGTTATTTTAGGGAAAATAAAAGGTGGCATCGAAATGCCACTTTTTAACTGCTAAGGCCCAAAATGCTAGTGAAGTTAGGCCTGGAATGTTTGCTATAAAGGGCCTGTGTTTACAGTTGTCTACAAGGGATGACCTCTATGAAGCAGAAGCCGCTAGTCATTCGACTGGTAATACTCTCTTATCAATTGGTCGATTTTGGCCTGCAACTCAGGGTCGTAACTGCGCTTCTTGGTACCAGATTGTCTAAGTGCATTTAGTACCGCCTGCGTTGAGCCAATTTCAAGGTCAGATTTGGGTAACAGGTTTACTGCATCGAGTGCTGAAGATACGCCGTCCAGGTATTCTCTAATACACAGGATGGCAAAATTTGCTGGGTCTATCTCGATAGCTTTTGCCAGCCTGACTGCCTTGTCGATAGGGACTTTGTATTTACCCTGGCGAATCATTGCAATGTTGTTGCCAAGCTTGAAGCCTGCTGCTTCAGCTATTTCCTGATGTGGCGTCTCTGCAAAGTCATTGAAGACGGTCTTGTCTACAAGCTCAGCGACCGGACACTCAAGGTTTTCGTGCCGTGTTTTACGTCTCATTTCTCTGTCTCTCTGTAAAGGCGCATGTGTCCCTTTCGACCAAACCGGATGCCGTCCGAGTTTCCCCTTCCGTTTTGATCACGCTAAGCAAAAGTTTATAGAATCAGCTGTTATAAGTAAATCAGCACCTACTAACAATAACGCTTAATTGTTAACGCGGATAGTTTGTCAGTTCTGCCTTATTAAATAGGCATTACATTGCCTCGTCAAATTCTATAGGAAATATTCTTAATTTTGACTGATCATTCTGCTTAATATTTACTGACACTTACGAAGCTAAGGAGGGCTTAACTAAGTTTATAAGTTTGCTCTTACAATCTAACTATTAAACTTGTACTATCCCGTTTCGCTGATTTTTGTCAGCAAAATCGTTTGAAGACTGAGTATTGGATGTATCATGAATCAAAAACCACAAGCATTGACTGCGGAGCAGTTCGTAGAGTTCCTCGAAATGGCTGTGATCTCCCACTCTGAAAGGATGGGCGCGAACACCATCTACACGGTGAGAATCCCGGAGGGTGATGGACACTATGATGCTTCGCTCATTAACTGCTGTGACGGCTCCGACTTCATGATTCGCCATACGTCTGTTTGCTGAGAACACCATGGGGGGGGCAATTTAGCTCCCTTATTTTTCGGTTTAGTATATAAGTCAGCTATTACTTATATTAAAGACGAGAGCGAATATGAACGGAAAGCAAAAACGTATACAGGTGATCAGAGAAGCGATGCTCAAGGTGGCCCGAATTATGGCCGGTCGTGGAATCAAGATCACTCAGGCGGGCACTGGTGCTTTTGTTCGGTATAACAGTCACACTGGCTGTATCGAAAGGATCAACATTCCGATGATCCCGGACGATGCCAGCGAAGATTTGATCCACGCAACGCATGGTTTCCTGGATCACGAGATCGGGCATGTGCTTTTTACTGAGTACGAATGCTTTGCAAAAGCGAACAGGGCCAAATGCGGCGTCTTGTTCAACATTGCGGAAGACACCTATGTTGAGCGAATGATGCAGTCCGAGTTCACAGGTTCAATCAGTAACCTGGGCAAGTCATGCCAAATCATGACTGAAAGGTACATTGAGCCGAAGCTCCGGGAGCTGCTGGCGCACACCGTTCCAACCGAAAAGGATTGGTGGGGGCTGTTATGTGCAACCTCTATCCGGGCAATAGCCGGGCAGGAGCACTTCATCGATTACATGAACCAGGACGATAAGTGGGATCTGATCCCGAACTTCGGAAAGGTTCTGCGAAAGCACGAAGCTGAGATCAAGGCGATCAGTAGTTCACAGGATTCGTATGAAGTGGCATTGAAGATCAAACAGGACATGCTGGCAGCTGAGCCCGAGGAGCAGGACAGTGAGCCAGACCAGTCCGGCGGTGACGATCAGCAGAGCGGTGGAGAAGGTAAAGCTGAAAAGCCGCAGGGTGACAGTGAAGGCGAAACCGATGATGGCACCCGAGCAGACGATACCTTCTCGAAAGGTGAAGGTGAAAGCTCTGGCGAAGAAGAAAAAGATGATTCTTCTTCATCTAGTAGCAACACACAACATAACAAAGACAGTGAAGATGATGACCAGTCAGACGAATCGGATGCTGATAGCGATGACTCAAAGGGCGAGTCCGGCAGTGCTGGCTCCGATAGCGCTGAAGAAGGTGATGGTGAATCCGACGAAGGCCCTGGTGCCGGTGATAGTTCGGGGGATGGTTCAGACGATGATGAAGACTCTGAATCAGAAGGCAGATCAGGGGGTGCAGGCTCGTCAGCTGGCGGCGATGACGCAGGTGAAGGCGGCGATAGCGAGATTGATGCAGATGATGTGATTAATGACCCGATGGCTCCGTTGCTGACTGAATCAGAGGTGGAGAGCATGGGTGAAGACTTCGACGATGCGATGACAAAGGTTATCGGCGAGATGTCAGCTGATGCACTTAGAGGCTCTGAAGAATATGTGCCGTTCACACGCGACTGGGACGTTATCGAGCCACTGAAGCTATCAAGAAACTACGATCCGAATCTGGCCGACAAGGTTGCTGATACAGTCAATTACATGGTTGGCACGATGGCGAAAAGTCTGGAGCGTGCATTTCGTGCAGCCAACCGATCCCGCTGGGAAGGCGGTAAGAAGTCTGGCCGTATTAACAGCGCCGCACTATCCCGATTACTGGCAAACGACCCACGGGTGATGCGTACCCGCCAGGAGATGAAGACTCGTGATGTAGCTGTTTCTCTATTGGTGGACTGCTCCGGCTCTATGAGTGGGAAGAAGATGGAGGTTGCGTGTCAGACTGCGTGGGCGCTGGGCGAGGTGCTATCAAAGCTGAATTTGCCTTGTGAGATACTGGGGTTCACAACCTGCAGAATCAAAAACCAGTTCGACCATTTGGAGAAGGAGCTGGCTGATGTATTCCGTGACGGTACAGGTCAGCAATTCAGCAGGTTCGAGCCGATCTATATACCTATATTCAAATCATTTGATGAGCGGTTTGGTACGGCAGCTAAAGCACGCCTTGCGGATGCCGCATACGAGGGTATGCGGCGGAAGATGAACTGCAATATTGATGGCGAATCTCTGCTGTACGCAGCCGAGCGCCTGCGGAAGCGCCCGGAGCCAGGAAAGGTAATGATTGTGTTGTCAGACGGAGCCCCGGCCGGTGTAGGTAAACAACTTGAAGCTCACCTGAAGAAGGTGGTCAAAGATCTCAATACCGAAGGCATCAACACTGTCGGGATCGGCATCATGAGTCAGGCGGTGAGATCTTACTACCCCCGCCATGTAATCCTGAACAAAGTAGAGGACCTCCCAAAGGCAGTTGTAGGGGAGCTGCGGGAGGCAATTCTGGCGAAAGACTGATTTACCTGTAAAAACAGAACAAGAAAGTTGAGTCCCCTTGCTCTGTTTTTTACAATGTAAGCTCTTACTTAGCAATTAAGTAGTAACGACACACTAGAGACGGACAGAAGAATGACGACCAAAGCTATCAACTGCGAAATCTGTGGCGCATCGGTTCACACGATCAAAAAGCACCTGCGTGACGAGCACGAAGAGTGGACTCTGGAAAAGTATCAGGAAGAGTTCCCGGACGCTCCAATCTTCTCTGAGCTGGCGCTGCGGAAGATTGAAGAGGCCCGCAGTAGAACAAAAGCATCGGTCACGCAACTGGCAGAAGCTAATCCGGCTCAGCAGATCATCGAGCAGCAGAGCGTTAAGGTCGGAAAGATCGAGATGGGCAAAGCGTTCCGTCTGGGCAACACGAAAGCGACAGTCTCCCAAAAGTCTGGAAACCCGATCATGATCACTCAGCTGCAGCGGGATAGCGTCAACTCGCCAGATATGATCCCGGAGTTCGATGATGGCTATATCTTCGACATTGAAGTCCTGAAAACGCTGTTGATGGGCATCGAGCTGAGCATTCCTACTTACCTGTATGGTCATGCCGGTTTGGGAAAATCAACCATCTTTGAGCAGATTGCATCTGTCACCAACCGCCCGATTCGTCGTGTGCAGCATACGGTGAATACAGAGGAATCTCACATCGTTGGTCAGTACGTTGTGAATCATGTGGAAGACCCGAAGACGGGCGAGCTGAAGGCGAAGACTGAGTTCCAGCTCGGCGATCTGCCGCTGGCGATGATGAACGGTGAGATCTTCCTTGCCGACGAGTACGACCGTGCCTATCCGTCTGTACTGTCTGTATACCAGGCAGTGCTGGAGGGTAAGCCCCTGCATATCAAGGATGCACCCGAAGAGCTGCGCGTGATCAAACCACATCCGCAATTCAGATTCGTAGCGACCGGCAACACAAACGGCGCAGGTGACGACACCGGCTTGTATCAGGCTACGGTCGTACAGGACGCTGCGACATTTGAACGCTTTGGAATCGTTGAACGCATCGACTACATGCCGAAGAAGCAGGAGGTTGCAATACTCCGAGCCAAGACCGGTTTGCTGGAAGAAGACGCCTCGGACATCGTGAAGTTTGCTACGCATATCCGGAAAGACGCCTTCCCGAACGAAGTGTCTCTGACCATCGGCCCGCGTGTGCTACTGAATATTGCCCGCGTCGGTATCGCCCGATTCAACACGCTGAAAGGTATCGAGGTTGCATACGCGAACCGACTGCCGGAAGCCGAGCGCCAGGCTGCTATGAACTATGCGCAGCGGATCTTCGGCTAAGGAGCGCGTCATGACACGACCACAAAATGCACCAGGCTGTTACGGCGTGGGCATTGCCTCCATGAAGAGTCCTGTCTGTAAAGAATGCGCAGCTCGTGAGGGTTGCGCAGAACGAGCTGTAGAGAACCTGCAGCTCGCTTCCGAGACGGTTGATGTAACCGATTACCTCGCAGTACATGGCCTGGCGCCAAAGCATAAGGGCGAGATGCCCCGCCACTATCTAGCAAAGGTGAAAGTCCGGAAGGCGACTCAGCAGGAGCTGAGCATGTTCACAACTATGCCCGCAAAGGCTCGATCCATTGCAGAGTCATTGGTGAAGAAGAACATCTGTCTTCACACGAGCCTATCAACGAACCAGAACCCCTTTAACACAAACAAACCTCAGTACCTGAAGCCCGTATTCGACATGATACTGAACTCCGGGGCGGTGTCCCGCCGCTCGATTATCGACGCGATCCGCTTATCTGGCAGCTCTGCTGCAACTCAGCGATCTCAGCTGTCAACTGCAATAGGGCTACTGGAAGGCACCGGAGTCCTGATCAGAGATGGCGCTGAAAATTACAAGGTAGCAAACCGTGACATTTAACCTGACGCACTACATTGGTTGCCGCACCCACTTCAGTCTGGGCGAAAGCATCCTGTCCCCTAAGCGGGCCGTTAATGAGCTGTCCGGCATTGCGCCGAGCATGACGATTACCGACCTGAACTCTGTAAATGCTCTGCCGAAGTCCTACAAGGAGGCGAAGAGCGACGATTTGAATCTGAATTTTGGCGCTGTCTTTAAGGTCGTTGATGACCTGGAGTGGCGGAAGCCAAAGAAGGGTGAGAAAAAGACAGTTAACCATTTCTTCTCACCTCGACTGATCGCCAAGAATGTAGATGGCATGAAGGACATCATGCACTTGCTGTCCGTATCGAATGATGCAGACCACTTCTACATGACACCACAATGCTCCATTGAGGAGCTGATCGAGGCAGCTTCACGCGGCAACGTGTACGTGACCACCGGGGACACGGATTCGCTGTTTGCGCACCCGGAATACAGAACAAAGCTAGTGCAGCTGGTACGCGCTCTGAAAGCGTCTGATTTGCTGTTTGAAGTCGTTCCAGTCTGCACGGCATATTATGACCGTCTTAACGAAACGACGATCAGAGTTGCAGAGAGACTGTCTGCAGCCATGATCGTCACGCGACCGATCTATTACAGCTCCAGCATGAGCGGCACCCGCAACGCCATGTACTGCGTGAAGAATCGTAGCCAGGTAACAGAGCGCTGGCGCTCCGAGCCTGCAGTGAACAACCTGCACCCCCTGGTTGCTGCAGACATGGAGCAGGAGCTGAGCAACCTGATAGATCGAATGGTGCTGCGCGACCTGGATCGTGATGCTGTGACTGAAGCCCTGCACCGCGCTGTCGATACCACCAACGCTCTGCCTGAAAAGCTGAACTACGCCTGGGAACCATATGACATCTGTCTACCTTCCATGAGTGATGATCCGTTTGGTGGGCTGGTAGAGATCGTAAAGCAAGGCTGGACAGACCGGATCGAAAAGGTGGTATACGGGTTCCAACCAGATCAGAGCCAGCTACCGGAGTATCGGGAGCGCCTGAAGTACGAACTATCTGTCTTGAAGCGCATGGGCTTTGAGAACTACTTCCTTCTGGTGCATCAGGTGGTGTCGCAGGCTAAATCCATGAACATCATGGTAGGCCCGGGACGAGGATCTGTAGGTGGATCACTCGTCGCATTTTTGATGGGGATCACCGATGTTGACCCTATCCGCTTTGGCCTGATCTTTGAACGATTCATCAACCCGGATCGACTCGACCTTCCTGATGCCGACCTCGACTTTATGTCCTCCCGCCGTGAAGACATCATTAAATGGTTGGTCAAAGAGTATGGCCAGGATTATGTGTGTGGCATCAGTAACTACGGTGAGCTTGGTGCATCTTCGGCACTAAGGAGCGCAGGTAAGATCCACGGCCTGACCGAAACCGATGTTTCATGCTCCAAACAGGTGCCGAAAGAGCACGGTTCCAGCAAGTCACTGGAAGAAGCGAGAGAAGAGGTTCCGGCAATCAAGGTCTTCGCAGATAAGCACCCGGAAGTGTGGGCAGACGCCTGCAACCTGCAGGGCATCTTCAACGTTTACGGCCAGCACGCTGCAGGTGTTGTAGTGGCCGGCGAACCCATCATTGAACGTGCTGTGGTTGAAGTCCGCAAAGGCGGTCAGCTCTGCAACTGGGACAAAAGCGTGGTCGAAGAGTTCGGCCTGGTTAAGCTCGATGTGTTGGGCCTGAGTAACCTGGATGTACTGCGCCTGGCAAAGGACTACATCAAAGAGCGTCATGGCGTAGCAATCGACTACGAGGATGTTCCGCTGGATGATCCGGACGTTCTGGCTGCATTCGGTGAGGGCAAGACAAACGCCGTGTTCCAGTTCGAGTCTGGCGGTATGAAGGGCCTGCTGAAGTCACTGGCAGAGTCCGGAAGCCTGACGTTTGAAGACATCGCAGCGGCAACCGCTCTATTCCGTCCGGGCCCAATAGACGCTGGCCTGATGGATCAGTATGTCGCCATCAAAAACGGCAACATGACAGAGACGTACCCGCATCCGATTTGTGAAGGCGCGCTGCGAGAAACATACGGGGTAATGGTCTATCAGGAGCAGGTAATGCAGATCGCTCGGGATCTGTCGGGCTTCTCGATGGCTGAAGCTGACAAGCTGCGTAAAGCGATCGGTAAGAAAGACGCCGACCTGATGGCATCAATGGGCGAGAAGTTCGTGCAGGGTGCTCAGGAGTCGGGCATGGCCGAAGTATCTGCACAGGCATTGTGGGATGACATCCTCGGCTTCGCGGCTTACTCCTTCAACAAGTCTCACTCTGTCGCCTACACGATGATCTCCTACCTGACGATGTGGCTGAAGGTAAAGTACCCGGCAGAGTTCTTTGCCGCCTCAATGTCGATCCTGAAAGAAGAGAAGCTGCCTGGCCTGGTGCGTGACTGTACCGAAGCTGGCTTGATCGTAGTGCCCCCGGACATTAACCGCTCCACTGACAGGTTCGAGATTGGCTATGACGGTGCCAGACAGTGTGATTCTCTGATTATCCCGTTCCAGCGATTGAAGGGTCTATCCGAGAAGGCGAGCGCGGCGATTGTCGAGGCCCGTGAGAAGCGGAAAGAAGAGCAGGGCGATAGTCGCTTTGTTTCAAAGAATGACTTCCTGGGCTATGTGGTGAAGCGGGTGTGCAATGTCCGGGTACAAAGTGCCCTGGATGCGGTCGGTGCTTTCGCGGAAATCGAAGGTCAGATTCCAGCTCTGCACCCGGATCGAATCAAAGATCAGAAGACCCTGCTACCGGGACTGATCGCCAGCAATGTGAAGGCGGACAGAAAGATCGACCTGTCACCTTTCGTTCGGCGGGAGCTGGTCGGGCTGATGCAGGAAGCAAAAGACTGCTGCGAAACCTTCAAGGGTGAAACCGTTGTCGGCCCAGCAATGGCTAAAGGTCGCGTACCGAAATTCATGGTCGTGATGGATGCACCGAACTGGGGCGAGAAAGATGCTGGCGTCATGTTGAAGGGAAAAGCCAGCAGAGACGTGCTGACTGCCCTGGACGAAGCCGGGCTCAAGCCTAGCGAGGGTTACTTTACGGCTCTGTCGAAAATGATGAAGCCGAAAGGTGAGAAGCAGATACCACAGCAAATGCTGATCGACTTTGGCCCTATCCTGGCGCAAGAGATCGAGCTGCTGAAGCCACCGGTGATTGTGGCGCTCGGAACGGCTGCGGCCCGCTTCCTTCTGCCTGATCTGAAAGGTGGTTGGGAAGAGATCGCAGGTACAAGCCACTACGATGCCAAGCGGGACTGCACGGTGGTGATCGGGTGCAACCCGTCAATGGTGTATTTCGATCCCGACCGGATCAACATTATCGTGGACGCATTTGAAAAAGCACGGGAGATGACAGAATGAAGATCTATGTGAAAATTGTAGTAATGATCCTGCTGTTTGTGTCAATGGTATCATCTCTACAGCTCAGTATTGCCGTGGCCACGTTTGTGGCATCGGGTATTGTAAGCGGGTTGGTATTTGGCGTGATGCCGGGCGGTGACAACCGATACCTTTGCAAGTTTATAGTGTTGTGCGCAGCTGTAATGGCTTACTGGGGCATGATTGTTACCTTGGTTATTCTCGCTTCTTTATACCTAAATAAATAAGTCAGAACTTACTTTTAATCGACGCTGCTTTTTATTAGTATAAGCAGCGTCGATTGAGACAACACACACGAGAGACAAGCTATGACCACAGATATTTCAGATGCCGAGTTAGACGCTATCGCAGCCGAAGCTCTGGCGGAAGAAGGTCTTGAAGAGGTGGAAACTCCGGCTCCGAAAAGGCAAGCGAATCCAGTGAAGACGTTCATCAAGCAGAGCCAGCTGAAAGAAGACCTTACGTTCTCTCAGCATAACCTGAACGATGCAATGATGAACCAGGCTTCACTGTATTCGTTCTATTCCTCCTGCTCAGCGAAGGCACAGCTGCAGGCTGACCGAATGAAAGTTGAAGTGGAGCGAGTAGAGGCGCAGATCGACAATGAGCTGCGCGAAGAAGCGAATCAGGATGGCAAGAAGGTAACTGAAGCGTTGCTGGCTAAGCAGATCCGCCTGGACCCACGTTATCAGAGGGCTGTTTCTAACCACAACGAAGCGAAGATGGTTGCGTCAATGACAAAATCGACCACAGATGCCTTCGCTCAGCGCCGGGATATGCTGGTGCAGTTGGGCAAAGATCAGCGTGAAGAGCGCCTGGGTGAGTTGCGCGAACGAGCTAATCAGGAGCGGATGACAGACCTCAAAGACGCAGCAATGAGTAAAGTAGGGCGCTGATTGGTATAGAGCTGGTAACTACGTTGCCAGCTCTATAAATAAGTCAGATCTTACTTATAATTCGTTTTGTCACTGACTGACATACACGAAAACACAACACTACTGAACAAGGCTTAACACTATGTCTAAAATGTCCATCAAAGACCTGATCGCTCAAAAACAGAAAGACATCTCCGCTAAGAAAGGTCGTGCTCGCACCTGGAAGCCGAAGCCGGGTAAATCCCGTGTTCGCATTCTGCCAAGCTGGCGCGGTCTGGACGATCCTCACTTCTTCCACGACTTCGGTGTTCACTTCGTTAAGAACGAAAAGAAAGAAACCGATGCAATCTACCTGTGTACTGAAGCGACTTTCGGCAAAGAGTGTCCAGTATGTCAGGCGATTGGCCAGGGCATCAAAAACTCTAATGATGATGACCAGATCAAGCTGCTGAAGTCTGCGAACGCCGGTCAGCGTTACCTGATGAACGTACTGGTTCTGTCCGAAGATGACATTAAGAGCGAGCCGCAGATCATGGAAGTGGGCACCACAGTGTTCGAGTCCATCTGTGAAATCATCTCTGAGTACGACGACATTACCAAGCTGGAAGGCGGTGTAGATCTGGTGATCACACGCGAAGGCTCCGGTCAGTTCGATACCAAGTACACAGTAATGCCTGCTCCGAAGTCTGTGAAGGTGCCGGAATCTGTGTATCAGAAAGTCCACAACCTGGATGAATACGTTGCTCAGGAGAACGAAGAGAGCCGTAACAAGGCTGTTGCTGCAGTAAGTCGTGCAGCTGGCTTCATGCTCGCAAGCGACGACTCATTCGGTGGCCCAGCTAATGCACTGCCAGGCGGCAAAACAGCTGCACTGCCAGACGCTGAGATGGGCTCTGTAATGGACGACATCGATCTGGATGGCATCGAAGATGCTGAAGTTATCGAGTCTCCTGCTGCAGAAGCGGTGACTGAGCCGATGGGTACATCAAGCGAGGAGGTTGCAACCGACTTCGATGATGATGAACTGGACGATCTGCTGGCTGACTTGGGCTAATCAAAGCTGAACAGAAGGGGCCGAAAGGCCCTTTCTTCTTCTGGAGACACCAATGACTAAATCTTTCATGCTCATTGATGGAAACAGCCTTGGTTACGCTGCAGCAAATGCTTCACCGCTGAGCGCAAACGGCCAGCCGGTTCACGCCATTTTTCATACCCTGAAAATGATCCGCTCTGCCATCAACACCTGGAGCGACGAGTACCGCACTCCGCTCATTCTGTGGGACGGCAAAGAGTATTGGCGTAAAGACCTGTACCCGGAGTACAAGCAGCGCGATGACAACAACGAGAAGGCAAAAGCTGTCAGTGAAGACTACAAGCGCCAGCGCCCGGAGCTGATCAAGGCTCTGAAGATGCTGGGGCTGACCCAGATGATCGGTCGCAACTATGAGGCTGACGATCTGGCGGGCTATATCAGCCGTTTCTTTTCGGCAAAAGGGTACAAGGTGTTGCTGGTATCGGGCGACAAAGATTGGATTCAGCTGGTTAACAGAAACGTGACCTGGTTCGATCCTATCAGAGATCGCAAATGCACCCGCAACACCATTGAAGATCTGACAGGCTTTGCATCCCCGGCAGACTTTCTGCAGGGCAAAGCTCTGATAGGTGACACCTCGGATAACATTCCGGGTATCGACGGTATCGGCCCTAAAGCTGCACCGTTGATCATGCAAGAGTTCGGCGGCGTTGAGGGTCTATTCGAGGCTTTCAATACGCACGGCGAGCTGGACAAGAAAGCAGGCACACTGCCTGAATCTATGAGCCGCTACCGCAAGAAGATTAACGCCTTCTGTAGCTCTCAGGAACTGCGCGACCGGTACGATCTGAATATTAAGCTGATGAACCTGCTTGATGTTCAGCTATCAATGAGCGATCTGACCACCGTTCAATCCGAACCGAACATGTTGGCATTCCGGGAGTTCTGCGAGTACCACGCTTTCGCCTCCATTCTGCGCAATATGCGTGACTGGGAGCGCCTTTTCAAAAACACACTAGAGACGAAATCATGAGTCAATTCGATGCCCTGTTCGACGCAATTGGTGAGAACGACGAGCGCCAGTCTGTATCCATTTACCTGGATTCCGGCGTACCGGAGCTGAACCATGCAGTATCAGGCCGATACCGCGGTGGCTTCGCTGTCGGTCGCCTGTACGAGATCTTTGGCCCTGAATCATGCGGCAAGACTTTCCTGTCTACCATGCTGATGATCCAGGCTCAGAAGATGGATGGCTTTGCAGGCTTCTCCGATCACGAGCGCAGCTTTGAAGATGGACTGGCTCAGAAGCTGGGCCTCGAAACCGGCAAGGGTGCTGCATGGGCCTATCGTCGCCCGGACACCCTGGAAGAGTCCTTTGATACGGCTATCGAAGCGATGGCGACGATCCGTGAGAAGGGGCTGATCCCGGACGAAGCACCGATTGTATGGACGTTCGACTCCATTGCCTCAATGGTTCCGCACTCCGTCCTCTACGACAAGGAAGGCAAGCGCCGAAAACTGACCTCCCTGAACATGCGTGACAACCTGGGCCTGGCAAAGTCTCTGTCAGATGCGCTGAAACAGTTGTCGGTATTCGCTAACGACTATAACGCGCTCTGTCTGCTGCTGAATCAGATTCGATTAGATCCGGGAATTATGTTCGGTGATCCGAACGTAACGCCGGGCGGCAAAGCTGCAAAGTTCTACTGTTCAGGCCGTGTAAGTCTGGGCAAAAAGCACCTGAAAGAAGACAAGAAGGAAACTAAGAAGCTGACCGGTGCCATCGTTTCTGCCCGCACGGTGAAAAACAAAATTGTGCACGAAGGCGAAGATGCTCAATGGCGTATGCAGTTCCTGTCCGGTGGTCAGACTATCGTGGACAAGATTGGTACTCTGCTGGACTACTGCATTCGTGAGAGCTTCATCAAACGTTCTGGTGCTTACCTGGAGTGGGACGGCAAGAAGATCTATGCGAGCCAGCTGAAAACTCAACTGGAGGCTGCTGATGATGGGTACGAACAGCTGCTGGCCCTGCTGCCAGAAGACGTTGATCCTGAAGACGGCGATCTGCTGGATGATGTTTGAGCCATGCACAAAGCCAAAAGGCTGGGGCGTCTACACGTAGTCCTGCGTGCTGAACGGGAACTCTGGTACGACACACTGGGTACCGGAGCCAGGGTTTACAAACTGCTTGGCCTTAGTTGGTATCGACACAAGCAGTTCCGGTCCAAAGTGTGGGCAGTAACGCTGCCGTTTATTTCTCTGCACATCACCTGGTTGAAGTTCACCTAACCAGACCAATCTGCTGCTGACCTCAGACCTTTACAAGATTCTGAGGTCAGCAGCAGACCCTTTCCTCGTCCAAGTAGATGACTTGGCTGGTACGAGACATCTGGAAACGCGCAATGTCTCAGCTGCCTGCATGGTACTGTGAGCACCCTCCGATCAACGGTTACAAAGCGACTCATCATCGTTGCCAAGGCTGGAGGGTGTTCACCGTTCTGTGTCACCGTTTTATTCACAGGTCGACATACTGGTCGATTCTGTCAGGGAAGTGGATGCTCAGCTGAGACAGCGTGAGGTTCCAGTTCTGCACTGGATGCGTCCACTTCTCTGAGGCCCTCAATATGCCCGCATAGAGCAGCTTCAGCAGGCTGTTTTCATTGGCGAAGCCACCCTTGGTTTTGGTCAGTTTCCGGAACTGACGGTGCACGGCCTCAACTGCATTGGTCGTGTAGATCGCACGCCTTACCTGTTCCGGGTACTTGAAGTACACCGACAGGTTCTCCCACTTGCTACGCCATGACTTGATGACCAGCGGGTACTGTTTCCCCCACTTTGCCTCCAGCTCGTCCAGCGCCTGCTCTGCGGCGTTTCGCGTCGCCGCCTTGTAGACGCATTTCAGATCCACCATAAATGCCTTCTGATTCTTGCTGGCGACGTACTTCATGGAGTTGCGGATCTGGTGAACAATACACAGCTGTACTTCTGTTTCCGGATAGATGCTTTCGATCGCTTCAGGAAAGCCTTTCAGACCATCCACAGAGGCAATAAGGATGTCTTTCAGACCTCGATTCTGCAGATCTGTCAGGACGCTGAGCCAGTAATGTGCACCTTCATTTTCAGACAGATAGAGTCCCAGCAGCTCCTTCTTACCTTCGATGGTTAGCCCAAGAATGGTGTACACCGCTTTGGAGATGAAACGACCATTCTCTTTCACTTTGTAGTGAATGGCATCCAGCCAGACAAAAGGGTATACCGGCTCCAGATCACGCTCTTGCCAGGCTTTAAGCTCCGGCACCAGGCGATCAGTTACGGCGTTAATCATGCCGTTGGAGACGCTCATACCGTACATTTCACAGATATGGTCACGGATGTTCTGGTAACTGCTGCCTAATGCAAACAGAGACAGTATCTTGCCTTCCATTTCATCAGTCAGACGGGTCTGATATTTCCTGACAGTCTGGGGCTCAAATGAGCCATTGCGATCTCTCGGCGTCTCCAGCTCGAACTCGCCAGCAGCGGTTTTGACTGTTTTCTTTGAGGTGCCATTTTTCCGATTGGCGGCCGGATTTTCTGCAAGGTGCTCATCAATCTCTGCACCCAATGCGGCTTCAGTGATCTGTTTGATCAGTGGTGTCAGGAGGCCATCCTTGCCATTGAGGTTCTGTCCAGATTGCAGCGCTTTGGCAAACGCCTGAATATCGATTTCGTACTTGTCAGACATGATGTGTCGCTCCCCGTTTCACTCAGTGTAGGAAACGACACAGAACTCTGAACACTACCGCACCACTAAATTATGACCTTTTTATTGAGGAGAGCTGCTTGCGTCGAGCGTCTTTGTAGCGTAAGACAAAAACTTCTGCCCATTGCATTCAAAAAACACACCGTTTCCGATTGTTATTATATTAACCTTGCTGTTCCTTATTTCTGAAAACTTTGACCTTGCCTTAAATGAAAATAATCCTTGTGACTTTTTATACAATGTTGCTGCATAATGTGAAATCTCATATATAGTTGATCTTATGCTTGCATCCATTATTTCATTATTAGATATAAGCGCATTGTTCGCCATACCTATTGTTCTTTTTTGTGATGTTTCAATAAGTATATCTAAATCAGTAGATTTGTTAGTTATTAATGATATTATCTCATGTAAGTCCAAACCTATTGAAACAGAATTTCCCTTTGTGTGTATTTTTCTTAATTCTGAAAAAAGTTCTGCAGCAGCAATAACTTTACTATCTAGCTCCATTATGGTGTAGTTCATTCATAACCCTTGTTAAATATAGTGATAATTTGCATTTGAAAGCTAAAGCTATATATTGAACGATCGATCTTGAAAATGCTAGGAAAATCTGAAATCACATAACAACTGGTACATCTGAAGTTGAGTAAAGGAGGGCCGCTGGCTGTAGGTTGATCCAGCCCACAGTCTAATTCTGTGAGAGTTCGGCTAAATTGCCTGTAGACCGTCTGACTTTGTACACTTAGCGATCTTTTGTTCTAGTTAGAACGTTCATTCGGTTGTCCTGAGCCCCTTTGTACTACCAATCTTTCTCGGGCGACTCCCCTGAAACGATCATTCACAATCTGCTTGTAAATCAATGACAGAGCAAGGATGAACAATGATTGATACCAATGTCAGAGCAGTAAAGCCGAGTGAGTCCGGGTGGTCGCTATCTGTTGACCGGGATCTCTGTGGGCACTGCGGGAAACAAAGCACCTGTGAGTCACTGGGCTCCTTGAACAGCTGGCGAGAACAGCATGGGCAAACTATTCGCCTGAAAGAGTGCGGCGGGTACTCATATCCGATTCTGTTTGTAGATCCGACAGGCACCGATGGCGAGTTCAACACGATCCGCCTGGGTGAAGCCTGGGCTGGCCGCCTGAGTCCGGGGGTAGAGGTCACGCTGATAGATAAGCCGGGTAATGTGCTGGGCACAGCGGTGGTAGAGCGGGTACATACGGGAGACAAGGAGGAGGTGATTCGAGAGCACGCCTACCAGAACCACCTGTATGTAGAGTCAGGCATGGGGCAGGAGGAGGCCGGTGCTGACCTGCTGAGAAGACTGCCGAGCATTTATGGCAACCTGATTATGAAAAGCAACACGCGAGCCACAGTAATCTACCTCAAGAACAAGGATCTATTAAAGTAAGGGCTTACTTATCAATATGAGCCGCATTATGATTCTGGACTCACTCAAAAACATCGGCGAAACGGGGCTTGTAGCCTTACTCGGTGCTTTCGCTTTTGGTAGTGAAATCATCGGTATTCTTTTCTAATTACCATTCGATTCCCCAAGGAAAAGCGTTTATTTCGTAAGTCAGAGCTTATAAACTTATGCTCTGACTTACACACGCACACAGAGGGGACAGAAAATGACCAAACCGTTCGGGGTTGCATCCGATGTGCATCTCCATAACTGGACCGCTTTTGCTGAGTCCACAGCAGATGGAGTTAACTCCCGTCTGCGCATCATTCTTAACGAGCTGATCCGTGCCGCCCAACAGACTCTCAAGTCTGGCGGTAAGCGCATGGTAATCACCGGCGACCTGTTTCACGTTCGCGGCTCTATCACTCCATCCGTACTGAACCCGACACTGGACACTTTTCGTCAGATCATAGACATGGGCATCGAAGAGGTCGATGTGCTGGCCGGTAATCATGACCTGGAGTCGAAAGACAGCAACGCACTGACTAACGCCTGTGAAGCGCTGAGCCAGCTGTCGGAAGTCATGGTTGTATCAGCAACAAAGATCGTTGATCGCAATCGGGCGGTGTATGTCCCGTGGTACGACAACAGTGACGATCTGCTGGCAGAGATTAACCGTGCAATCGGCGAGCTGCCGGAGCCTGTTGGCGAGTACGACCTGTTCATTCATGCACCGGTGGACGATGTGCTGCCGAACATGCCGGGTCACGGGATCAACCCTGATGACCTGAAGAACCTGGGCTTCCGCTATGTTTTCTCCGGCCACTATCACAACCACAAAGAAGTGCGCGATGGCGTGTTCTCTGTCGGTGCAACAACTCACCAGACGTGGGGTGATGTCGATTCAAAGGCGGGCTTCCTGCTCGTGAATGACAGAGGCGTTAGCTACTGGCCGTCCGAAGCACCTGCATTCGTAGATCTGAGCGCTGCAACCGTAACTGATGACGTCGAAGCGTGGGATCTGTGTTCTGGCAATTATGTCCGGGTGAAGCTCGATCAGGTTACTCAGTCCGAAGTGGCCGAGATCAAGAGCTGGCTGATCGACGACATCGGGGCGAAGAACTGCATTATCCAGGCAACTCCGAAGAACAAGGTTGTCAGTCGCACCAGGTCGTCGAAAGGCGGAACGCTGCGTGAAAGCGTTGGTGACTTTGTAGGCTCGAAAAATATGACAGTTGAAAAGAAAGATGTGCTGGCAGTGTGCGAAGACATTCTGACGGCGACAGCAGGGGTGACAGTATGATTCAGATTAATGGCGTGACGATTAGCGGTGATGTCTCCCGGATGGACATCATAGAGGGAAAGATCATCGTTGACGGCGCTCAGGTCAACGGTATCGAACCTCCGATTCAGATTACCGGCAATGTTTCAAATCTCAGATGCGACCAGAGCGTAGAGGTTAACGGCGATGTCGGTAACGTCAGTGCGGGCGGCTCTGTACGTTGCGGGAACGTTTCAGGCAGCGCTGGTGCTGGAGGGTCTGTACGTTGCGGAAACGTTACCGGTAACGTTAATGCAGGTGGCTCTGTCCGCGTTGGCAGTATTTCCGGGGGGATGAAGCTGTGAAGTTCAAGAGCCTGAAAATCGAAAATTTTCTGACAGTCGGGGTTATCGAAGCGGGCCTAGCCAATAAGGGGTTGGTGCTTGTACAGGGGGAGAACCGTGATGACACCAGTCAGGACAGCAATGGGTCGGGCAAGTCTTCATTCGTGGATGCACTGTGTTGGTGTCTTTATGGATCGACAGCCCGAGGTGTTTCGGGTGATGCCGTAATCAACGACACGGCGGGCAAGAACTGCCGGGTTGTGGCCTCTATCGAATTTGATGGCGAAGAGTACAAGATCTCCCGCCACCGCAAATACACCAAGATGCGCAACCGCCTGATCGTTGAAGGCCCATCCGGCGATCTGACACTGGGCACAGATAAGCTGACGCAGGAGGTCGTGAATAAACTGGTCGGTGCCACTGCAGATGTCTTCTGTGCGTCCGTATACGCGGGCCAGGAAAACGTCCCGGATCTGCCGGGCATGACAGATGTGAACCTGAAAGCAATCGTCGAAGAAGCAGCCGGTATTAACCAGCTCGATGCCGCTCATAAGCTGGCCCGCGATAAGAAGAACGCCATTCAGCGTGATCTGGAGAACGATAATCGTGATCTCCAGTACAACGAGCAGAAGCTGCAGGATCTGAACAGCAATCTCGCCACTACAGAAGCCCGGCTCAAGCAGTGGAAGAGCAACCACGAAGTTCGGGTTGAAGAGGCAAAGCGAAACCTTTTTTCGGTGAAAGTCGAAAAGGAAAAGCTGACGAGCGACGCGGAGACAGCCCGGACGGTTGAGGAGATCACTGCTGACCTGAATGCGTTGTCTGCACAGCTGACTGATCACGGGACTGCAACTAAGCAGCGACAGATGCTTACTCAGGAGGCGGTTGCTGTCGAGAAGAAGGCGGCCGTTCAGGGTGCAAAAGTCGCCACAGTCACTACAGAGGTGAAGCGCCTGAAGAACAAGCTCGACGCTGTGACCGGAAAGCTCGGAGAGCCATGCTCTGAGTGTGGCCGTGATCACGACGAGTCAACCCTGGGTGTCGCTCACCAAACTGTCAAATCTGAGCTGAAAAGCAAAGCGCTTGAAATGAAGAGCGAGAAAGCAGAGTTGGCGAGACTCACAGAAGCGTATCAGAGCGCTGTACAGCGCGTTTCAGAGTTCACCGATGCGATGACCGATGTTAGCGAGATAATCGCCGCACAGAGCGAACTGAGCGAAGAGAGAGCCGCTGCCAGCGCCCGTAACGCGAAGGTAGAGGCAGCGAGCGAAAAACTGGGCCAGTGCGCTCGCACCTACAAGGCCGTTCTGCACGAAAACAACCCTTATGCGGACTCCTATGCGGACATTGCCGAGCAAATCAGAAGTCAGTCTGCCCTGATCGATGATGCCCGGACTGCGATCAAGGCCAAGGAATACAAGCTCGAAGTCGCAGAAGAGGCTGTGCATGTGTTCGGCCCGGCGGGTGTACGTGCTCATATCCTGGACACAGTGACTCCGTTCCTGAACGACAAGACCTCTGAGTACCTGTCTGTGCTTTCCGACGGCAACATTCAGGCCGTATGGAACACGCTCGGGACAACTGCGAAGGGTGAGGTTCGGGAGAAGTTCAATATTGAAGTCACCAGCGAAACCGGTGGCGACTCCTTCAAGAAACTGTCAGGTGGTGAGAAGCGAAAAGTTCGCCTGGCAACGTCTATGGCCCTGCAAGATCTGGTAGCGAGCCGAGCAACAAAGCCTATCGACCTATTCATTGCAGACGAGGTTGATGCAGCTATCGACGAATCCGGGTTGGAACGACTGATGACAATCCTGAAAAGCAAGGCCGAACAGGTTGGTACTGTTCTGGTGATTTCTCACTCGGACCTGAAGAGCTGGATCAGCAACAGTGTGACGGTTGTGAAAGAGAAGGGCATGGCGCGTCTGGAAGGGTATGCACTGTGAGTGCAGATCAGATCATCAAGGGGATATTCCGGAGGCACGACATTTGCGTGTTGGGCGAGGATACCGTCGCCCAACTATGGCAGATGGTTGACGGCTTTGAGGGTGATGTGACCGAGGAAATGGCAAAACACCTGTCTGAGGAGGTTCAGCAGGAGATAGATGATGTTCTGCAGGGGCTATCACACTGGATTGATGCACGCTTGGTAGGGCCTGACCCCGTTAGTGCTGCTATCAAAGGCTCCCGCGACAGTGTGCGGGTTCTGTCCCCGACAAAGAGAGACAGCTATCGGGTTGAAGTAGTGGACGCCAAGGATGGAGGCGCTATTGATCGGCTAACTCGCAGTACGAAGTGGTTGGCGACAAACACTGACATTTTGAATCGGATGAATCCGAAAATCAGAGGGTCACAGGCAACGGCGGTATTTGTAGATGAATTTAACGAGTGGGGAAGCGAGGATTCTGGCTGCTCTGAACAGGAGCGGCGGTCGAGTGCTCAGTCCAGAAGAGACGAACGGTACGGGGAAGCCTATGGTGCCTTCGCTTAAAGCATACAGCCAGGAAGATCTGGCAGCGATCGCTCAGTACCTGGAAGACAACCCGAGCGAGGAGTTTGAGGTCGAACCTCCATCCAGCGGAATCTACACGGTGAAAACGGAAAACGGCCAATACAGAAGGCGCCCATTTACCAAAAGCAGCGTTGGAGGGCTTCGCTGCGTTGGCGGATACCTGGGGACGAGAGGCGACACGATCTTCCAGTTTAGGCAGGGCATGGAGCACATCCCCGTTGAAGTCCACGGCGAGCGCAGCTGGGTTATGGAGATCGGCAGCAAAGAGACTGCCCGTGAAGGGATGGGGCCCTTTATCGAAAGCATGATGGCGAAGGTGATGGAGTACAGGGCCAATCTTGCAGCTCTTGCAGCTCGGAAAGCAGAGGAAGAGAGCGGGGTCGACCACAGCATGATGTCCCGCTACTCCGACCAGGAAGATTTTGGTGCGTTCGCCTGAGCGCACCGTTGTACCAACACACATACGAGATGACCATGATTATAAACGTACTGGGTTGTGACCCGGCTCTGAGTAACTTTGGCCTGGCGCAGGCACAGATCGATACTGACACTGGCGAGATTAAGCCGCTCCGTCTGGATCTGGCGGAAACCGCCCCCTCCAAGAACAAAAAGGTTCGCAAGAACAATGACGACCTTGAGCGGTGTCGAAAACTGACCGAGGCGCTGAGAAAGAACAGTAACGGCGCTTCTGTTTGTTTTGTAGAAATGCCGGTCGGCAGTCAGTCAGCGAGAGCAATGGCCTCATATGGTGCATGTATGGGCATTCTGTCGGGCAGTCCGCTTCCGCTGATTCAGCTGACACCAAAAGAAGTGAAAGAGGCTGCGGTCGGAAACCCGAACGCCTCAAAAGAAGAGATGATTGCCTGGGCCTATGAGAAGTACCCGGATCTGAACTGGATTAAAGGGGATAGCCGAAGCAAAAACCCTGGCAATCTCGCCAACAAGAATGAGCACCTTGCCGATGCTATCGCGACCCTGCACGCGGGCGTTAACCATGAAGACTTCCGGTCTGTTGTCTCTATCCTGCGAATGACGCAGAGCGGGGGGTTCGGTGAGTTCGCACATTAAACTGCGCATTTGAGATTGGAGGGTATTCGCCTGATCACGAAAAAGGGCGTGGGGAGGGGGCATCAGCTCCCTTCTTGGGCTATGACTTGTCGTTGACCCCGAAGAGACCTTTAAGGATGAAGCCAACCAGCCCGACGACGATTGTCATCGAGGTTAGCATAGCTAAGGCTACGGTCTCAGGTATGGGTAAGTTAAGCTTCACCTGATGGTTCATGTAATAGAGCAGGCCAAACACTACAACCACGCACCACCAACACATGAAAAGAAATACGTGTCTTGCGAGATCTTCTTTCAATCGATTGTTCGTATGCTGCCCTTCAGCATGAGCGCGTGTAAGCGCTGCATTCGCTTTGGCCTGCACATAGTTGTAATCATGCCCTTGCTCGTTAAGTACAGACCCTTCTGTTTCCTGGACCTGTCGAGGGCTGTTGGAGCCCGCTCTGCCTCCTGCAAATGGCCCTTCTGTCACAGTCCTTTCACGCTCTTTGGGTTTTCTACAACTTTCTGAAAGTGGTCACGAATTAGGGCGTTTGGTATATTCGCAAACGGGCGATCTTTTCCACCATTCTTGTTCCAAACTTCGTCCCACGGTGTGTCAGCCCGGTGGGTTAGATCCACGAGATCCATAGCCTCCTGTTCACCATAAAGATCAAGAACGCCTCTGATGACCGTCATATCATCCTGACTGAAATGGACGGAAGGGGGCCCAAATTCACGGATCTTGCTTGAGCCATGATGCTTGTATTCATGGTAGATGGCTTGAATCACAGGCCCGAATTTCCAAGCCTGGGTGTCATCCATGTACAAAGCTCTTCCTCTCCAGCCAAGCATATAGCCGTGCGCAATGTACGTCAGTTTTTGCAGCTGAAGGTTTGAAAGGAAAATACTCTTCTGTGCTGCCACATGAAGCATCATCTGAGCCACATCGGTGGCATTGTGCAAAATGCCGGTTTCCTGCTCGACAGCGGAGCTGGCTGTGCTGGATGTATTTGTCATACCTAACCCTCCGTTGTGTTGGGTTTTACTGTATATATTGACAGTGTTAGATCATTTGATTTTATGTTGGAGAGAGCCTGCGTGCAAATTTAATTGAGTTAAATTTATGACATCCGGCGTGTAGATTGAGGTTGCGCTGACAGAACAAGATAGAGGGGGTTATGATGCTGCAAGGGATTCAGTGGTCATATCGATACTGCGACATGATAAGAATATTGGCCGTGACGAATGGTTAATCGAAAAGACTTTTCTTTGACCCTTTCGTGTGAGCGCGAAGTACGGATATTGATCTGTAGGGTCAGGCCCTAGTGGCCTGAATAGCTAGCTAGTCTAGCTACTGTGCAAGCCTGAGAAAAGCAGGCTGCAGATCTTCGCTTTAGCTGCTGCCAATCAGCGTAATTTTACTGGTAACAGTCCTCCTCGGGGCAATCGATTTCTCCTTCCCCGTCGCATTTTTCGCACTCAACCTCATAAAGAACCCCCTCTCCATCACATGAGTGACAGCTCTTGAGTCTCCCCTCATCATCCGGGTACAGCCCTGTGCCATTGCACTGGTGGCAATCCCGATCTAGCAAGCCTCCATTACAGTTATCGCAGTGAATTTTTCCTGTATCCATACATGTTGTGCATTTAATAGCTTTACACACAGCGTTTGCCTCATAGTGAGTTGGTGATTTGATCCCTCACTACGTCCAAGCTGCACGCGACTACCCTGAGACAGCCGAGGGTCAGTTTGGCAACTTGTGACGCAGAGGGGATACGACCTTCGCGTCAGTGCCAAAGCACCGGCCTTATTTATATGGGGGGTGGAACGTAGAATCCAAGAGGCTTTAGACTGAAAAGTGGCAGATCTAACCTGTATGGCGAGAAATGCCGCTTAATTCGTAAGTTGAGACTACGGAATCAAAAATAAAACTATATTCAATATCGACCTCCGTCTCGTACAGAAAGCAGGAGTTTATGTACAAAGTAGACACCACTATATCGGATACGAGCGGCCCCTGACTCTGCATCGGGAGATCGCTATTGCCGCACAGGTACGACCAATTGCAGGCGTGAACTTTAGTCGCTAGGTAACCAGCTAACCGGCGGCCTCTTTTTCCGAGCCAAAATGTAGTTATCCAGACAAACCCGGCGATGCAAGGCTCTTGTCTGGATGGGATAGATGGGATTAAAGAGAGAGCTTCAGAGAGAGCTTCAGAGAGCCGAAGAGGGAGCCGACTGAGTTTTTGCCATTCATTTAGTGCTTGAAAGCCGAAACGCCGGGCTCGCCTTATTCCCCTTGAGGTCGGCTTCTTGTTTGGCTGGTCGAATAGTGAAAGTCCCATCCTTGATTCCTACTTACAGATCGCAACAGACAAATCCTAGATTAGCATTCTGTAAATTCCAGTAAATTCCCAGCTTTTTAAGCTAAACCATAAATGAGCCTTTATAAATAAGTAGTAACTGACTTATAAACTTTGTAACATGCTGCGCACTCAATGAGTCACACACATGGGAGACAAACTTTGACCATCAATGTAGTAAAACGCGATGGCCGTATTGAGCCGCTGGATCTGGAAAAGATACACCGCGTTTTGAATTGGGCGGCCCTGGGTCTGAACGTATCCGTATCTGAAGTAGAGCTGCGCTCCCAGCTGCAGTTCATGGACGGAATCAAAACTGAAGACATCCATGCAACACTGATCAAAACCGCTGCAGATCTGATCTCCGAAGAGGCTCCGGACTACCAGTGGCTCGCTGCGCGTCTGAAGATTTACCACATGCGCAAGCAAGCGTTCGGTCGTTTCACTCCACCGCAGCTGATTAACCACGTACAGGACAATACCCGCAAGGGCCTGTATGACCCGCACCTGCTTGAAGACTATGACCTGCTGGAATGGGCAGCGATGGAATCTATGCTCGACCACGAGCGCGACATGACCTTTGCATACGGTGCCACTGTACAGCTGCGTGAGAAGTACCTGGTTCAGAACCGTGTAACCGGTCAACTGTACGAAAGCCCGCAGATTGCATACATGCTGATTGCTGCTGCGCTGCACTCTAAAGAAGACAAAGCGGTTCGTATGCAGAAGATTCGCCGCTTCTATGACGCTGCATCAATGCACAAGCTGTCATTGCCGACACCGATCATGGCCGGTGTACGTACTCCGACCCGTCAGTTCAGCTCCTGCGTGAAGATTGAGATTGGTGACAGTCTTGATTCTATCAACGGTGGCGTTGGCGCAATCGTGAAGTACATCAGCCAGCGGGCCGGTATTGGCATTGGTGCCGGTGCTCTGCGTGGTAAGGGTGCAGAGATCCGCAACGGCGAGGCGTATCATACTGGCGCCATCCCGTTCTACAAGCACTTCCAGACTGCTGTTAAGTCCTGCTCCCAGGGCGGTGTCCGCGGTGGCTCTGCTACAGTCTTCTACCCGCTGTGGACATGGGAAATTGAGTCTCTGCTGGTACTGAAGAACAACCGGGGCACCGAAGAGAACCGTGTTCGCCACGTTGACTACGGTGTTCAGTTGAACCGCCTGATGTACGACCGCCTGATCAATGGCGAAAATATCACCCTGTTCAGCATGGAGCAGGTGCCGGATCTACTGGGTGCCTTCTACGCAGATCAGCCTGAGTTCGAGCGCCTGTATGTTCAGTACGAAAACGACCCGGACGTTCGCAAGCATTCGGTGCCAGCAGTAGAGCTGTTCGGCAGCCTGGCGGCAGAGCGAGCACAAACTGGCCGAATCTACATTCAGAATATTGACCACTGTAATACCCACGGCGCATTCGATCCGACGGTGGCACCGGTCAAACAGTCCAACCTGTGCATGGAGATTGCACTGCCTACCAAGCCGCTGGATGCGTTCGACATGAGCAAGGGCGAGATTGCCCTGTGTACCCTGTTGGCGTTCAACCTGGGTGCGCTTGAGAGCCTGGACGAGCTGGAGGACCTGTCAGAAATTGCAGTGAACGCCCTCGACAACCTGCTCGACTATCAGAACTACCCACACCCGGCTGCTCTGCACGCCAAAGGCCGCCGTGCCCTGGGTATCGGTATTTCCAATTTCGCATACTACCTGGCAAAGAATGGCTGCAAGTACAGCGATGGCTCCGGTATCGATCTGACTCACCGCACTATGGAGGCAATTCAGTATTACCTGCTGAAAGCGTCCAACAAACTGGCAGAAGAGCGTGGCGCATGTGATTTGTTCCACGAGACACGCTATGCAAATGGCGAGCTGCCGATTGATCATTACCGCAAAGACCTGGATGAAGTCTGCAAAACACCACTGATGATGCCGTGGGAAGGTCTGCGCGCTGGCATTAAGCAGTTCGGTTTGCGCAACAGTACCTTGACAGCTCTCATGCCGTGCGAAACCTCGTCTCAGATCACCAACTCCACCAATGGCATTGAGCCGCCGCGTGGCTTTGTGAGTGTGAAGAGCAGCAAGGATGGCACATTCAAGCAGGTGGTGCCGGAGTACGAGCGGCTAAAAGGCCAGTACGAGTTGCTGTGGGACATTCCGAACAACACCGGCTACCTGAATCTGGTTGCAGTAATGAGTAAGTTCGTGGATCAGGCTATTTCTGCGAACACCAACTATGACCCGAAGCGCTTCCCCGGTGAAAAGGTTCCGATGCGCGCCATCGTTGGCGACATTCTGGTCGCCTATAAGTACGGCGTTAAGAACCTGTACTACCACAACACCCGCGATGGTGCCGGTGAAGAAGTAGACGCCTGCGATAACTGCAAAGTCTGATAACAACTGGGGGGGGGGCTTAGCGCCCCCACCTTCCACACTAGAGAAGATCAATGACCAACTACAGCACATTTCCACGCACCCGCAACGACCAGCTGAACGAACCAATGTTCTTTGGTCAGAATGTGAATGTGGCCCGCTATGACCAGCAGCGTTACCCGCAATTTGAGAAGCTGATTGAAAAGCAGCTGTCGTTCTTCTGGCGCCCTGAAGAGGTTGACCTGAGTATGGATAGAAAGGACTTTCTTTCAATGCCAGCTCACGAGCAGCACATCTTCCTGAGCAACCTGAAGTACCAGATATTGCTGGATTCTGTTCAGGGGCGTTCACCGAATATTGCTCTGCTGCCGGTCGTTTCCCTGCCAGAGCTTGAGACATGGATCGAAACCTGGTCTTTCAGTGAGACAGTTCACAGTCGTTCATATACGCACATTGTCCGCAACGTTCTGGATCACCCGGATCAGGTCTTCAACGACATCGTTGAAAACGAGGAAATCATCCGCCGTGCTGAGGCTGTAACTGCCCACTACGACACGTTCATCACCATGGTTCAGGAGTACCAGCTGAAGGGCAAACCGGCTGATCGCAATCTACGCCGCGCCCTAATGACACTAATGGCTTCCGTGTTCATCTTGGAAGGTTTGCGCTTCTACGTCAGCTTTGCCTGCTCATTCTCCTTTGCCGAGCGAGCGGTGATGGAGGGTAACGCCAAGATCATCAAGCTGATTGCCCGCGATGAATCACTGCATAAGCAGGGCAATCAGTTCATGTTCCAGTTCTGGCGCTCAGGTCGCGACGACCCTGAAATGAAGTCGGTCTATGAGGAACTGAAGGCAGACGGCACCTTCGACCGCCTGTTCGATGATGCGGTAAAGGAGGAGACCGAGTGGGCCGATTACCTGTTCAAAGATGGCTCTATGATTGGCTTGTCTGCGCCTATTTTGAAGTCCTACGTTGCACATATTGCGGACAACTGCCGTCGGCAGCTCGGCTTAGAGCGCCGTTACAATGGCGAGCATAATCCGCTGCCGTGGATGGGTGCGTGGCTGTACAGCGACAAGGTTCAGGTTGCGCCGCAGGAGACTGAGATCAGCTCATACCTGACCGGTGCCGTTGAGAACGACCTGAGTGAAGCTGACTTCAGCGGATTCTCCGTAAGCCTGTAAGTACCCTTTCTAAAAAACTTTGAAGCCCAGCGCTTAGTTGTTAGTATCTTCATTAGTAACTAAGCGCTGACTTACTAACTAAGACAGAAGAAAAATCATGACTATCAACACACAACACCCTGACGAACTGGATCACATTATCGGCCAGATGCTGGACGAGAACATGGGTCTGAGACGCCGACTGGCTTCAGCAGAGATCGCCGAAGAGGAGACACTTAATAAGCTGGTCCAGCTGCAGAAGCGCTACGACAGCGACACTCAGGGCCTGGCCGGTAGCGTTAATACTCTGGTGAACGAACTGAATGATCTGCGCGACAAGTTGGCTGTTGTGACTGCCCAGCGTGATGACGCTTTCCAGCAAATCTCCTTAATCGAAAGCACCGGAGCTTAAACGTGAACCTCGAAGTAACCCCTTATTCCCTGATTGTTGTTCTTGTATGCGGAGCCCTGACCCTGGCGGCCTGGTACTCGGTTTACAAGGGTCGTATGAAGACCGCGATAGCGGTTGTCGTAGCGTGCCTGGTCTTCATGTGGGCGGCCCCGGTACGAATGACAGTCGATACCGATGCAGTCAACGCACGAGCTGACCAGCAGATCATGCGTCAGCACAAAGAGAACCTGAAAGAACTGCCTCCTCGCATCGTTGTTGAGGAAGAGTCCTACGAAGAAATGCTGCGTCGCAAAGAGAAAGAAATCGCAGCGCCAACTGAATAACCAACACACATAGAGATGACCACCATGAAAAAGATTATTGCCCTGATTACCGTTGCCGCCACTGTAGCACTGGCAGGCTGCTCCCAGCCGGTTCCTCCTGCTCACAAAGGTAAGAAGCTAGATCCTACCGGCTATGCACCCGACATCTACCCGCCGGGCCGCGTCAACGGCTTTGGCCCGTTTTCACGGAGCCAGCTGATTTTGATCGAAACCGGCTCCCGCACCATGAAAGAGACAGTCACAGTGAAGCTGAAGGATCGTGCGGAGCTGACTTTTGATTTGCGCTTCCGTACTCGCATTGATGGCAGCGACACGGTGATTAACAGCATGTTCAACGACATCGTGCCGGTTAACAACCTGGTGACCCTGAACATGGTGTACGACACCTATGGCCGAATGATTGTCCGTAATAAGGCCCGTGAAGTGATCAACGATTACAGCCTGGAAGAGATCAATCTGAACTACGACCGGATCAGCTCTGAAATGGCGATTGAGATTGAGAAATCGTTCAAGTCGATCCCACTAGAGATGTCTGATGTTGCCCTGGGCAATATTCGTTGGCCTGAAGAGGTGACAGAGGCAATCAATGCCGCTCTGAAATCTAAGGCTGACATCGCCCGCATTGAGGCAGACAAGGCCAAAGAAATCGCCAGTGCACAATCACGAAAGGCCATTGCTGATGCTAACTACGCTGCCGACCAGTCCGAAGCTCGCTCTGTCCGTGACTACAACAAAACTGTGGGCGCCGGTATCTCCGAGCAGTTCCTGCGATACAAGGCTCTGATGCTGCAGGAGAAGATGATTGCTCAGATGGGCAAGGACTCCGGCTCCAAGGTCGTCTACATGCCATACGACGCTATGGGCACCATGGGTGCTCAAATGCAGATGTTCGGCAGCCAGAAGTAATACCCCTCGGGCGACCCCGGTCGCCCTCTTTCTGAAGCATCCGAAACCGGGTGTTTCGAGAAAGAGAAAGACCACACACTGGAGACGACCATGTTTGTTAAGAAATCAAGCCACCCCGACCACACGTATATGGCTATGGTTGAACAGATCCTCACAGAGGGCGAAGTTCGAGAAGACCGCACAGGTACTGGCACCATTTCGTTGTTCGGCCCGCAGATGCAGTTCGACCTGCTCGATGGCTTCCCGCTGCTGACGACCAAAAAAGTGAGCTGGAAGAATATCTGGACTGAGCTGTTCTGGTTCCTGAAGGGCGACACCAACATCAAGTTCCTGAACGGTGAAGGCAACCACATCTGGGACGAGTGGACTAATGATGAAGGCGACCTCGGCCCTGTATACGGCGCGATGTGGCGTAACTGGCCAAGCGAGAATGGTCCGATAGATCAGATCAACCAGCTGATCAAAAACCTGCGTGATAACCCCCTGAGTCGCCGCCACGTTATCTCCGGCTGGAACCCGGCTCTGCTGCCAGACGAAAACGAAGACCACGCTACAAACGTAGCCAACGGCCGCCAGGCTCTGCCGCCGTGTCACACGCTGTTCCAGTTCTACGTGCAGAAAATGAGCACAGCAGATCGCCTGCGCTACCTGAAAAACATGCTGGGTGTTGATCCGGAGGACTGCGAGCTGCTGAAGCAGGCCGGTGATGCCGCTATCAATCAGTGTGCCGATGAACATCTGGTTCCGACTCAAAAGCTGAACTGCAAGCTGTACCAGCGCAGCGCCGACATGTTCCTGGGTGTGCCGTACAACATTGGCAGCTATGCAATGCTGACCGGCCTGATCGCAGAGATGTGTGACATGGGCCCGGGCAACTTTATCCCTTCTTTTGGTGATGCCCATGTGTACAGCAACCATATCGAGCAGCTGCACACTCAGGCCAAGCGCTCTGCGAAGCACCTGCCGTTCCTGGATATTGATGAACGTGTTCGTGGCTATGAGTCTATCGACGAGCTGCGCCTGGACGATCTGCGTGTTGTTGGCTACCAGAGCCATCCGGCCATCAAAGGGGCAGTTGCTGTATGAACGTAACAGCCATGGCTGCGGTCGGGCCGAACTGGGAGCTGGGGTTCAAAGGGGATCTCATTTACCGGAACAGCGATGACCTGATGATGTTCAAGGCATTCACGATGGGCAAGGTTGTTGTGGTTGGTCGCAAAACCTATGAGTCGATGCCACCGCTGAAGGGCCGGACAGTTATCTGTCTGACCCGAAGCAAGAGCGTTCAGCCAAAGCAGGATGGTGATCTGATTCTGCGCACACGCCGGGGCGGTAAGTCGCCTTGGCCGCAGATCAAAAAGATTGCTGAACGGGCAGGGCAGGATGTTGTTGTAGCTGGCGGTGCAGAGATCTATGCACTGATGGCCCAGAACGTCACCAGTTTGCTTCTGACGCTGTTTTCAGATGGTGCGACATACGCTGACACCTATTTCCCAAAAGACGCCTACAGTGAGCTGCTGGCGTTTAACAGCTCCAAATACATATGGGGCGATCAAAGCGACGAGATCTATGCGACTCAGCTTTTTGAAAAGGGCCTGACAACTCAGCGGGCCACCGAATTACTTCAACCGATCTACTTTTGAGAGACAAACGACATGGCACGTAGCAAAGCCGATAGCTTCAACATGGTTAACGAGTTCCACACGCTGGCAGATCAACCGGTCGCAGGCAAAGGTGCTGCACAGATCCCGGATCTTCGAGCGGTTCGATTCCGTGAGCACTTCAAGATAGAGGAGCTGATTGAAGGTCTTGAGGCTCTGACGGCAAAGGGTAGCGTAACTGCCCAGCGCACGATTGACCTGCTGCGCCAGGCACAGAGCAAATGGATGGAGCTGCAGGAAAGTGATCTCGATGTGGATCTGGTTGAGTACGCTGATAGCCTTGGTGATCTGCGATACGTTACGGACGGTGCGGCGCACTATTACAACATCGACATGAACAAGGTGATGCCGGCCATCCACACTGGCAACATGACCCGGTTCCCGCGCAACGAAGAAGAGCTGGCTGCAACTCTGCAGAAGGCTGAAGAGATGGGCGTAGAGGTCGATCACCACCTCTCCGAGGAACACGGTGTGTATGTTGTGACCCGCAGAGACACCGGCAAAGTCTTCAAAAACGCAATGCACACGCTGCCAGACCTGACACCTATCCTGGGGGTTAATGGCTAATGGGTTTAGGACTCGCAGGTACGCATCGAACCGGCAAGACGACTCTGGCAAAGGCCGTAGCTGAAAAGCTCGGCCTTCCCTTCCTGCAGTCAGAGGTCGCCGGTGTACTGGATGACATGGGTATTAGTGCAGACCAGCAGATGGACTTCAGAACACGAATGAAGGCCCAGTTTGCGATTCTGGAGCATCACTCAAAGCTATGGCGTGAAAGCCCCACCTTCGTGGCGGACAGAACACCTCTGTGCTTCATGATGTACACGCTTTCAGACATTCAGCCGCAGGGTTGGGATCAGAGCGTTCTGGAGGATTATGTAGAGTCGTGCTTTCAGGTTGCCAACCGTCACTTCTCTACCATCGTCCTGCTGCAACCCGGCATCCCGGTTGTTAAAGCGAGCAAGAACACCGGGCGTCTCAGTGAGGCTCTGATGTTCAAACAGAACTATTTGGCCAAGGGACTCCTGTCAGACGAGCGCCTGTTGGCCAAAGCCAGTTTCATTCGGGAGAGCCTGATCGACCTGGAGAGCCGGGTCGATGCAGTCAGCGCCATGTACGCTGAGGACAGGAAGTTGGCCGCGATTTTCAGTACCCAACAAATTCTTCATTGACATCCATAGCTTACTTATTGAGACACCAGTATCTGATCTTTAGAATGCTTTATATAAGTAAGCTATTACTTACCAATACACGCATAGCAGAGATAAATCATGACCGCACAAGCTATATGGGATGTACCGGATGTCGGCGAGGAGCTGAATAGGAAGGTGCTGGAGACGCTCGACTATCTGGAAAAGAAGAAGAGCAGCGGGGAAATACTGGAGCGGGACTTCTGTGTTGCCCTGCTAACGCTCAATCAAGTCGCTCTGGGCCTGTACGACCGGGATCTTGCGGAGTGGGTTAGCACGTACCTTTCTGAGAATGGGCGTGTACTGAAGCCGATCACCGCCCGCCGTGTATTCGCAGCACCGGCTGCCACCTTTGTCGTTGAATACGAAACAGGCTCTGCTGAGCTGAGAATCTTCCGGGTTCAGGATGGCGCAGTGAAGCTGCTGAAGCACCTGGATTCATCTGACCAGATAGACGGCATCCGCATCGCCCATAGCAAGTACGTTCGCACAGTGCGGGAACTTTCAGACAAATATACGGAGGTTCGATAATGCGCGAACTGATTGTAAATGTTACCGATATTGAAACTACTGGCCTGAAGCAGGAAGACGGCCATCGCATCATTGAGGTTGCGATGGCCCTGCTGAAGATCCAGTTCAACGACGACAACACCTTTGCTGGCTATAAGCGAGTAGGCAAAACCTGGTGTCAGCGAATCAATCCGTGCCGGAACATCGATGCAGCTGCACAGGCTGTTCACGGTATCAGCTTATCGAGTCTGCGCGGCGAGCCGGTCTGGGAAGATGTAGCCGGGCGTGTTGCAAAGATCCTGGCGGCGAGTGATGTCGCGGTGGCTCACAATGTTGAGTTTGATATGCCGTTCATTGCTCTGGAGCTGGTACGCATTGGCCAAGAGATCCCGGACTTCGAAACCTTCTGTACTTTGGAAGGCGGGCGATCTGCTACGGGCCTGGGCACAGTACCTAGCCTGCAGAAGCTATGTTGGGCCATGGGTGTGCCGTACAACCCGGATGAAGCCCACGCTGCTGATTACGATGTGGACTGCACAGTTGATGCGCTGGTCAAGGGTTTGAATCTGGGATACTTCAGCTTCGCTGATGTCCTGAACGAAAAGTATGGTGAAGCCAGTGCTGAAGTTTGAAAGCCGCCGGGGCAGTTACCTGAATAACTGGATGAGCTATTTGGGCCTTTGCTTCATGATGCCGCTAATGATCAGCAAGATCATTAGCTACGGACGCCAGGCTGGCGGAATGACCGGAGCGCTCAAGGGCATTTTGGCTGCGATTGTTGTTCTGGCTCTTTTGCCAACGATTTACCTTGCTATGGCTATTCTGGGGAAAGCCCCCAAGGAGCCTAAACGAAAGATGCCTGTTTAGGCTTCGATCAGGTAATTGTAAAAGCAGTAATTTGGGGCGATAATGCACGGAGATTCAGATCGTTTGGTCACGGTTTGTCTCTATGTGTGTGGCGCGGCTCTTCGGGGTCGCGCCTTTTATTTGCCCGTAGCACACTGGAGACGCCATGACGACCCTTCTCAAAATGACCCACCCGTCACTCCGACAGCTTAAAAAGAGCCGCCCGGAGCTAAACGGTAAAATGCTCGGGCGCGGATCTTTTACCGTCGTTTACCCGCGTGACCAGCATTCTGTCTGGAAGCTGAGCATTGACCCCTATAACTACGGCCTAGCCACCAGTGACCTGAATCGTCAATCCGAGCATTTCATTGGCGCTGTAGATAATCGTGGCATTGTCGGCTATCTGGAAGAGCTGCCGATCTACCTGTACGCCGTTGAGCGCCTGTATCCGGTTAAGGACTGCAAGATCACCAATCACCTGGTTAAGGACTTCAGCAGGCGGTATGAGGTCGGCTCATTGCTCGATTGCCCGCGCCATCCTCGTGATGACCATGCCGGGATAGCTCAGGGTATGGCACAGAACATGAGCACGCCTGGCAGTCTGCGCCATGCAATGACCCTACTGCACCGGTACATCATGGACAACGACTGCTCCCTTGATCTCGGGAACCGGGCTAACTTTATGCGCCACCCGGACGGCCGCCTCATTCTCAGCGATCCGATCTATCACGAGACAATGCTGGATGAATACATGGAGATTCTGAACCCGCCTGGGGATGAACTGTTCGACGACGAGAACTGGATATGAACCTGATCGATGCTGAGATCCTGAAGATCCTGCGTGAGCCTTATCACCGGTACTCGCACTGGTTCGTAGAGGCTGAGGTCACTGCATATGGTGTGAACTCCGAGACAACCTTGATGTTCAAAACTGAGGGCCGCGCAAAGGCTTGCAAGGTGGGTGATCAGGTTCAAATCTGATCACCACGCGCCAACCGAGATTCACCATAGTCAGATCTCTATCATGTGCAACATCTGCTGAGCAACGAAGCAAACAGTAGCACTATGCACACATAGAGGATTGAAAGATGACAACCACTTCTGTTGTAGCCGAAGCCGAAACTGATGCACTGTCCGCTATCCTGGAGATTCAGGATATGGAAATCGAGGACTCTCTGGAGTCTTTGATGGCCGCCGAAATGGCTGATGACACTCTGGCTGGTCTCGTAGATGCTGAAAAGGAGCAGTCTGCAGAACCGGAACCGGAGATCGACGAAGACCAGATTCTGGCAGAGATCGAGCTGGATGATGTGAAGACACAGGCTTATGAAGAGCAGGGCGCAAAAGCTACAGACGACCTCGACCCGGAGGCTGTAACTGCAGCCGAAGCGCAGGCACCTGTCGCTGTCAAAAAGAAGCGAGCGGTAAAGCGTACCAGCACAGCGTCAATGGCCAAGTCCGAAGCTATCGTGCATAAACTTGGCGAGAGCCGCTATGAAGTCTGCGTTCTGACAAATGAGATGGCAGACATGGACGATGACACCCGGAAGGGGGCCATTGATGACTTTATTGTCAGCATAGACAGTCTACCGAAGAAGGTGGGCGAGAAGGTACTGAACCTGCTGTGTCACGTAGCGAACGAAGATACGCTATCCACCTATACCGACATCGCCATCCAGATGCTGAAGGATGACGGCGAGCTGACCACAGAAACACTGCGCAACAAGTACCTCGATCGACCGTATTCCATCGGAACGTCCGGTGCTCAATCGAGCCAGATGATGTCCTTGTTGCCAGCCATGGGTCTAGCCACCCGAAGCGGGCGAACCCTCACGAAGAACCCTAATTCTGTCCTAATTGATCTGCTCTAATGTGTGCAGCGCCCTTCGGGGCGCTTTTTTATGACCGCCAGTAACTTACTGTTTTTAATAATGTTTTTGATTTTGGTTTCAAAAAGGTTGTAGCTTAGTTGCATTAATATCGGTGCTTTCGTTACAACTTTTGAACGCTGTACAGCGCTCTGTATTGCGTTCAGAACGCATTTGATAAGTCAGTTATAACTTATCACGCAATAAATTATTAATATAAATTTGTATGTTTTCTTTTGTTTGTACTAACTTACTTATATAATAAATTCTCTAACACACACAGAGACAGACCGAAATGACCTATCGAAGTAATCCGCGACGCGCCGGGGTTGACGCTTCAGCTCGCAGACGCTCAGTTGCTAATGCGATTCGCGATGTTGTGACCAAAACATGCAGAGGCCCCGGATGCACCACCAGATCGTCTCAGACGATCTTCATTGGTGATTACTGCCCGTCCTGTCATGAGAAGCGACTGGCTGCTGAAGCGGCACGGGAAGAGCAATTGAAGCACTACTCAAGCCTTGGATTTGGAGACTTCGCATGAGCAGCTGGCATGAGTACCGAAAAGTAGGCCCGAAGGTACGGATCAAACGCTTTGAACCGAGCATGGCGGACAAAGTAGTTAAGGGTGACACCAAAGACATCTACTACATCAAAACCCGTGAAGGCTATCGTCTGGTCGACGAGGGTATGTATGTAGCGGACAAAGGCCGGGGCTACAAGCACCCTATGTCCGCAGAGGTTTATCGCTCTCTCTATGTACCTGCAGAGAACCTGGATGGTGTGAGTCTGGAAAACAGTAGCGCAGCCAGTTGCTGATCCGGTAGATTTGCCCGGTCCGAGAGTAGCCATAGAACGGAGTGAAGATATGCCCCTTAGTTTTCGCATAGCGAACGGAACGTCTGGCGTGTTTGGAAAGAAGCAGGCCAAAGAGCGAGCTGGAGAGATTTATCGCCAGCTGCAGACCCTGAAAGACCTGCAGAGCCGGTTAGGCAAGAGTAACGCTGAGTCCCTTGATGAGGTAACAGTGGACATGCAGGAGGAGCTAAACAACCTGTTGGAGCTTTGCCGCCCGGCTGTTCCGACTGAAGCAAAGGCTCAGTTAGTCGCCTTCGGTGAAGGCAAGAGCCTTGCCGACATCGCAGCAGAGGCAGATACAACCCGTCAGGCCGTATCACGCCGGATGCTCGGCACTGCTCAGACCCTGGCAGAATATGCAGCAATGATGGGCGTAGATCTGCCGATCACACGATTCGTTGAAGACATTCAACCACGAGTTCCCGACTTCCTTGAGTTCATTGAAAAGCTGGAAGTCATGAAAGGAAACTGCAACAAATAACACACTGGAGACAAACAAATGACCATTTCTGCTAACGCAAAGACCGTATCCGAGAAGGACTTTTCTGAACTGGCTGGGCGCTTAGGCGTACTGATTGATGAAGCGGCTGAAAAGGGTTGCTTCGCCCAGTTCACAATGATCGCCAAGAACGATGAAGACAGTGAGGCAGTAGCTGGCGGTGCCGCTGGCCCGATAGGTCTTGCGCTGGTCGCTCAGCAGGGCGAATCCGCTTTGTCTATGGCTCCAGCTCTGTGCAGCATCCTTCCTAATGTGCTGGAGGGTGGCGAAGACGTTGCCCTGACAGTGACCATCGGAGAAGACGAGGTTTCATCTATCACAGCGCGGGCCAACATATGGAACCTGCGCCCTCTGATGCAGCAGTGCATGAGTGAAGGCGTGTTCCCGTTTGGCAGTAAAGAAGCCTTTTACACTGTCATCAATACAGAAGGCGTAGCGGGTGCTAAGGCGATGCTTGAACAGGCTCTGACGAAGGCTGACAAGGTGGATGCGTAAATTCCTGGTAATCTATCTGAAGCCCGGCATTGGTCAGCTGCAGAAGATTGTAGAGGCAACGAACTGGTACAGCGTTACCAACGAGGCCACTGAGCAATTGCAAATCACTGAATCGCAGATATTGAGCATAGATGAAACGCCCCGGTCTATCCGGGAGTCGCAAGCATTTTGATCAGAGAAGGAGGGCGTTAAGCCCTCCTTTGAGGACAGACAGATGGAACAGCACCTTTACCACGTTCAAATGACTCGTGATGTTACCGAATCCTGCACAGTGGCTGTGTGGGCCAGCAGCCCGGATCAGGCCGAAGACAAGGCGTATATGGCAGCGACCGGTGCCGCCGATGATCGCACTGCACATGTCGGCCCCTGGAGCCTGAATGAAGGCAGTTGCGGGGCTGAAGCGCCATACATAGCTGATTCGGGCGAGGACATTAAGCAGGTCAGCCGAGGCTCGTCCGTAGCCATGTGATACTCACCTTAGTCAATTTGAGAGAATTACATTGTCAGAGCTGACTTAGCTTTTGCACACATACAGGAGCAAACTATGACCACCTGCAATGTAACTTTCTCCACCGCCAGCGTGACGCTGGTTCTCAGCAATCGACCGTACAGCGGTCGTACCTCAATTATCGACATCAATGATCTCCTCGAAGCCATGTGCGAAGAGCAGGACGGGGCCAAGGCGACAGCCGGTGTCCTGGAGCGCATCACTATTGGCAACGACGGGGATCTCGTCCTCCACATGACATACGAGAGCCCAGAAGATCTGATGCTGGTCGATGTGGACGCGGACAAGATTCGGACGTTTTTAAATGAAGCCTGGGACGACGATGAAGAGTCATCTCTGGCTGCAGTGGGTTTGTGAATTATGAGCAGTAAAAAGAAGAAGCCACGCAATCGGAAGTACACACCTGGACGGCACATGATTCCGGGATTTCAGAAGGACATCGAGAAGTTCTGGGTTATGAGAACCTGGAACATGAATCAGCTGGCCTGGGGTGGCTTGAACCCGAACGTATCGTATTACCAGATGCTGTGTGACCACCTGATTATCACACCGCAGTGCTGGACAGTCCTTGTTGCATCTCTGCAGAAGGATGAACACGGAAACACATGGACCAACTTCGAGCAGTACAGCCTGAAAGAGCCGGTACTGCCCCGCCACATCCAAGATGCTCTGAGCGAGAAGCTGGAGAATCTGCACAAGGGTCGAAATGAGAAGCACCGGGTTGGTGCCGCTTGGTATGCAGTACCGAAGGCTGATGCTGATTTGCTGGCTGACTCGGTACGGATCGAAGAGAAGTTCCGGTCGGTGGGCGCTTTTGATCGCAAGCAGTCACCTGGCAAGCATGTGTCGAAGCCCTCAGTAGGGAAGGCGGCATGAAGGGCTTTAAGCGTTACTTTTTCCAGCAGCGCAGAAACACCAGTGTGTGGAGAACGCTGCCCGTCATTGTCCGCAGCAGAGAAGATTTGGCGGCTTTGGTTCAGCACTGGTCTGTACTGGGCCAACGGGGCGGGTGGCAATACCGCGCGCTGATGACGTTGCCCGAGGACCTGACCCGCCAGGAGAACAAGAACCTGGAATTTATAGTCGAGGCCCGCGTTCATCGGGGTCATATCGGATACAGCGAGGAGTCGTAACGATGTTGTTTAGCCAGAAACAGGTGGCTGATTTCGTAGCAGAATGCACCGCCCTTCATACCCTGAATTGTCTTCCTGCCGATCCGGATGACACGCCTGACTTTGATGCTTTTGAGGTGCAGCTGGTCGTGTCTATGCAGGACGGCGACGGTGGCTTCTTCTGTGAGCCTGTGTCCGAACGGGAGGCTGCTGCCGAGATCTCCTCTGACCGGTTCGACGCTCTGATGTGGACGCTCTATGCCCACTGTCAGGACGGCGGCGTTGAGGCTCTGCACGACTTTCACAGCAAAGCCGAAGCAGAGGAAATCTACAAGGCACTTCACGCCAAATTCGTGGCCGATTGATAGCCACTTCTGATCTACCTGTTGCCGATTGAGAAAATACATTCATCGGCAACAACACACATAGAGACAGAGAATTATGACCGCTAAGTTGATGACCCTTCCCCCGAAGGGTCGAACCATCTCTACACCGAAAGGTGGCTGGAAGAAGCAGACGTACTACGTGGTAAACGTGTCTGTGAATCGGAACAACCCGATCTTCCGGGCGATCTTCTACTCCGGATTCCTGGAGAAGGGCGGACTGCCCGGTGCCTACGCTGCAGCATGGGCGGGCGCTTGCGATGAAACACCGATCCATGAACTTCACTTCCTGGAAGTGGTTTCTGAGATCGACATGGGTACTGACGTGGAGGATTCACTGTGAGAAGTGTGAACCTGATTGTCAGAGAAGACCCTGCGACTGGTGCAACCGGCCTGATGTGCAAGGACGTTCGGGTTATCGATGCCCCGATGGTCGCTGTAACTGGCTCAACCATTGCTCACGACATCATTGAGCACCAGAACGGACTGAGAGCGATCGGCTCCATCGGTGACGAGCTGGAGGCGCTGGGTGGTCTGTGGTTCTGCCGGGGGCAACTATGTGATCTGGGCAACGGGTGGATGTCGAATACGCAGACCGTATCCGGCGATGTAGACAACCTGTTCAGCCTGTATGCCAGCGGCGTTCCGGTTCGCTCCGAAGTTAAGCGCCTGCACCGTGCCCCGGACTACATCGAAGACGACATCGGCGAGATCCTGGCTCATGTGGGCGTCAGTGACTGTGAGCGGGATCAGTGGGGTGACTTCAAAGAGGCTGCTTTCCGGCTGATCAGCCGGGGCTACAACAAAGCTGTTCGCCGATTCAAAGATAACGCTATCGCCGCGCATAACCAGTTCTGCACGATTGAGATGGCAGTCAATGATCTACTGATCGGCGATCTGCACCTGGGCCAGGAGTTCACACTGGTGTACGGGGAAGGTCGAGCACGCACTTTCGGGGAGTACGAAGACAATGCCTGGTACTAATCGAAAACCTTGCAAGCGCCCGTGTGCTAACTGCCCGTGGAAGAAGGACTCGGCTCGCGGCTATCTGGGAGGCAACAGTGTTGGTGTGTACGCAGACTCTATTCGATCTGACCGCCGCCTTGCCTGCCACAGCCGAGCCCCAGGGTCTGAGAGCCTGCCGTCCGAGCTTATCGCAGCGGCTGACGTATGCACGGGTTACGTTATGGCCCGAGTAAATGACTTCAAGAGTAGTGCCGATCCAGTGCTGCGCCAGCTTGAAGTGATGCACCGCGAAAGCAGTCACCGTGGTGAGATCTTCTCGTTTCCGGTTCATGAGGGTTTCGCGGGCCACCACGGTTTGGAGATCGCAGTATGAAGACACGTATCGAGAAGGTACTGAAGCGCGATGATGGCACCCGGGCAAAGATCGAAGTCTGGCTGTCTGCGGGCTACCTGGAGAAGAGTGCGAAATACCATTACGAGGTCGAGTTTAAGCCACCACGCGCCCGAAACTGGCGACCGGTCTATGATCGCAGCGGCTACGACTATCGCAGGCTGTCGTATGAAGAGCGCCCGGCCTACATCCAAAAGATGAGCCTGGAGCATGTGACAGAAGAAGAGATCCACACCGCAATGCTGGAACTGTGGGAGCAACTGAAGCCGGGGGTACTCGACCATGATTAATCCGAACAAGTGGCCGACCCTTCCCACCACAAAACTCAAAGGCGGCGTTCGCCGTGGTGAGCTGGCAGTTACCTGCACTGGCATCGGCAAACCGAAGACCTGTACCAGCGGGCTGCTGAAGATCATCGAAAAGTCAGGTGCTGGCAGAAAGAAGGGGGTTGTTCGTTATGAACCATGAAGCAGGCATGAGCGGTGAAGAGCTGAAGGCAAAGTACGAAGAGCTGCAGCCGGGTGATCACTGGGCTGAGCACCCCGAGTTCTCGCTGGGGGCTTGGCGTGAGGAAGTCAGCGAAGAGAACACGCTGCAGGGATACTGGGACTGGGTGGCAGCGCAGGCTCATGAGGCCAACATGACCCGGATCGAGCAGCTGCTGGAGCAAGATGGCGACCGAATCGAAACGGTTTACTGCTCCAAGAAGCACCCGCATGGCTCTGCATATGTGGCCGTAACTGCTCAGGGCAGATGGCTTGTTGGTAGAGAACAGGCGTTGATTGATGTGTTCTATGGCTCTGCCCGTGTAGCGTATGACGCCTATTTCCGGAAGGCAGAGCAGGGCGATCACGGAGCCTGGAACATCTGCTATGTGCTGGAGGATCACTTGTGAGTGCGGCGCTGGTGCCGACCTGACGAATGCCGAGGGGAGTCCCGAACCATCGCTTACTCCCCTTTTGAGTATTGCGACAATAGATCCCGTTGAAGCAACAACGCTATTACACACAGAGAGACGGAAATGATGACCGACTTTACAGAGCTTTTTGAACGCGCAAAGACAGAGCAGACCCTGGAGATTATGGTTCGCGGCCGCTGCCGCAAAATGAAGGTGAGCTGCAATCTGTCAGATTACACTTACGCTACGCTGGCTAATTACTATCGCGAAGACGCTTTCGCCTCTGTGCGCTGTATGCTCCAGGCCGCTGCAGATCGGCTGACCGAGATCCGTGAAGAGGCAAGCGCTGCTGCTCGCCGCGAAGCGCTTGCTAAAGATCTTGCGAAGCTGTCCGGGGCCAAATCATGAAAGCAATTCTGATCGACCCGGAGGAGCGCACTGTTAGCGCTGTCGAACATGGTAACGAGCTGCGTGACTTCTATAGCTTGCTCGACTGTGAGCGAATCGAGTTCATAGATGTTGAACCTGGCATCTCTGTGATCGTTGATGGCGATGCGTTGCTCCGGGATGCGCCGCCGCCACCTTTTCTGTTCGACTATATGCGGGTACTCATTTTCGGCAAAGGCCTGATTGTCGGGATCTGCGGTAGCGATGTAGCAGAGTGCACGATGTCCATGTCAGATGCGTGGCTCAGGACATACTGGACAGATAGTGGCATCGCAGAGTGTGCCGCTGATTATCGGGGGCGGATCTGATGAACCTGTTGTTTTCATATGGTGCTGACCGTGATAACGAGCTGAATGCGCAGGGTCATATTTTTCTGGGCGCAGGTGAAGACTCAAATGAAGGTGAGGTTCACGTGTTTCTAAAGGCCGGCGAAGAGCGACAGCTGCCGGGCGACAATATGGTCCTCAACCTGAGCGCCGAAGCCAATGACTGATGTGGTATGCGGTGTATTCATTGAGTTCACAGAGAACGAGCACTCTGACAAGGAGCTGTCAGCTGGGCCTTTCTTTACCGGCACCCGAGCAGACTGCAGCAGCTGGCTGCACCGGAACTCTGAGCTGATGGAAAAACTGAAGGAAATGGCAATTGGCCTGACAGAGTACGGGTCAAACCAGAACTACAGCTGCGAAGATTTTGACATATTTATTGAGAAGGTAGATGAAAATGGAAAATGGCGTAGTTAATCGAGCGGGGCAGCCTTGGACAGGGCGAGAGGAGGAAGAGCTGCGTGATTTGTTCGATCAAGCTGAGAGCATTACAAATATTGCTTCATGGCATAGACGCTCAATCGGAGCGATCACCAGCCGCCTTGCTCGTTTAAACCTGATTGAGCATAGTCGCCAGGGGTGGCTCCGCAAAGATACCAGCGAAGTCTATTATCGCTGGTTCTGACCCCGACAACCAATCCCCCCCCTAAAAGCCTGCATCATGCAGGCTTTTCTGTTGCTTTCTGATACTGAGAGCAGACCTGTTGAATATGCTGCGCCATGAACGATGTAGAAAATGCCCTTTTTGACTCAGAAGTGTCCCCGGCCAGCCCCAAACTTATCATTGCTGATAGTTGGCCCTTGATATACCCCCGGAATACCCCCAGCGAGTGAAGAGTCATCGCTCGTATTTGCTCAGAAGAAGCGCCAGCTATAACCAGGTCAGCTTCAGCCTGCTGAATGTCTTCCGTTATCTGGTGAGTATCCAGATCCAGACCTGCATATGTCTTACCTCCTCTTTTTTTCATATTTGAGGAGAAGAGACAAGCGGTTGGAGTGTATAGCCGCTTCAGATGCTCCTGGTACGCCGCATGAAGCGTTGGATAGTACTCCACTGTTGAAGTCACTTCATTAGCGTGGCTAGAGCCAGTGTCGCCATAGACTTTTTAAGCATCTGTATTGTCCCTTTGATTCAACGCAGGCCGTATAGTAATTGAATCAACGATCACTTACAAAGACAGTCAGACCAGCATCTCTGCACTACATCGACAGACTCATCTGAAAGCATCGCTGTATCGTCCGCAGAACAGCGCACAGCAAGCGCACACAGAAGATACGAGCAATCACACTGCTCGGCTATTCGGGCGCTCAGAACGCAATACAGAAAGCCGATCCATTCCGCTACCAAAAGCACTGCAGGATACCCAGCTGCCAGCTCTGATCAGCCTGATCCCGCTTGAGAAAATACAAGCGTCACAACGACACACAAGGAGACAAATTATGACCACCTTGAGAATCCCGGTTGAAGCTGCCCGGAAGTTGCTGATGCACTGTGAAAAGATCGGATCGGATCAGCTCGCATTTCATGCGTCAGCAACAGACGGGGCATTCTTCAGCACGGAGCACGATAGTAACCCGCTGTATCATGTGCCGGGCTACGAACCCGGCAGCAAGCATTGGCAGCAAGAGATAGAGGCAACGTTCGGTATCGAGCCTGTTTCTATCAATGTGCCACTGCAGCTGCTGCAGCGCCAGCTCGACAACCATGACACCGGCGTGTTCTCTGTGAGGATAGATCGGGAGAACTCAATCATCACCTAACCTATAAGCAGCGCGATCTGCACCGGTTGTAAATGACCTGATTTTGTAGACCGCGCTGCAACCGAGCACTAACCCGGATACACCCGAAACCGGTACCAGGCTATCACTCCCGTATAACCCCCATACAACCAAATTTAACCTGATCACCGAGAGATCCTCCCCCGCTGTCCATTCAAGGAAAACTCTGACCCCCAGATCAATCAGACACCACATGATTTTTCACGCTACCAATTAAACCAAAATGCCTACCGACACGAGCATTACCCCTCTATAGGGAACCTTCATGCCCGCTATGGGAATTTACGTGGTCAAATGAGCCAAATTGTTTACCAGCACCATCAACACCAATTCCGCTCAAACCCTCATAAACGCTGACACTCCGGCCATTTCTCTCACCACCAACCATACATAGAGCACCATAGAGCCCCTATAGACACATACCATAGAGAAACACACGCCTATAGAGGCAACTATACCCATAGGGACACATACACACGCTCGCACAGGACATACGAACATAGAGGCTCACGCTCGTATAGAGGAGACATAGACCGGTATGGAGACACGCAGGGTACATGTAAGAAAAAGCGTTGGAGCCGGATCGCCAGCTTGCCTCTGTCAACCTTCAAAATATTTTGCTTATGGATAAGCCAGAGGTTCTTGAGTGGTTGACCATGGCCTGCATGCTGACAGGGTGTCCTGTTTACAGAAGGTTCCCCAGCAGAGCCAGTGTTTGAATCAAGGCTCATGGCTGCCATGTCGGTATCTGTGAGGTTATCCATGGCCAGACCAATCACCGGCGGCTTCCCTACAGGATATGACCCATAGAGAGGATCAGGTGACCTGTGTATGGCTGGCAGCCCCTTATCGGTTATGTCCATAGTATTTTGCTCATATAAGTCAGAGCGCTGGGTAGGTTTACCAGAGGCTTGCCCATGGTTGACCTGCTCCAATTGAGCCTATGGGTCACATCCGGATCAGCTTCAGGACGCCATGATTTCGACTGGGGTAGCTGAGCAAAGCCTGACGATGCCATGAGCCATCGCTTAGTAGACCAGCAACTCATCTGTACTATTACTGCATTAGTTAAGCACGGACAAGGACCGTAAGTATGAAACAAGAAGCGATGATTGAACTGATGACTGTGGCTGTGGCGCAAGAGCTGATGGAAGCTGCAGAGGGATTACTGGTGGAGTATGCAGAGGGTAAGGACGTTCTGCACTCTAGCCCGCGCAGTAAGATCCGTCGCCTATCGCGTGCATCCATGTTTGTAGATGCACTGCCGGGTATGGATGGGGCTGCAGTCGGACACATGATCAATGAGCTGGACGATCTGGGAGTGATCGACCGCATGGAGGGCTGTTCAAAGGAACGTGTCGCTGAAGGACTCGTGCTTAGCTAAACCAAATTCTCAGTGTGTGTGAATACTTTTGCCCGGCCATGTGTCGGGCTTTTTAGTTTCACTGCATCATTGTTCTTATAGGCTCCTGCTGCTTTCGTGAACCTCGCGAGCCTGCATCAACGCTGACTTCTGCACTGGAGACGTCATCCTCTGGTGTATGAACTACACCTAATACTCGAAATACTTCCTTGCCTAATGCAACCCCCTCTTGTGGCAGAGGGACACGGGTCAACTCAACTAGCTGGCCGGAGTTATCTGGGAATGCGAGACGTATCTTTACCATCAGTGTAATGCCTGTTTCAGAGTGACATAATGCGAACAGTGTAACGTGACATGAGAGGAGTAGTACATGAGTCACAGCAATCATCCGCTGTACCCAAAGATGAAGGGCCTTGTTTATCACCGTCTTGAAGCCATTACGGCCAAGACAACACCTGACTGTATAGCAGCGGGGCACAAGGACATCTGGGACTGGGTAATGAAGGACACCGACAGCATCGCCTTCGCCATGCTGATTCGGGAGATCCCTGGCATTCTGTCTGAGAAGCAGAGCCAGATCCTCCTGGACGGGCTGGCAGAGGAATACGCCGGGGTAGAGAACTGGGTGGCGTTCGTTGACCAGGAGTGTCAGGACTAACCAGGGAGCCGCAGGGATGCGGTTTTGCCTTCAAATCGGGTAGGTTTACCTTGGCAACACCTCCCAAGACCCTCGCTTCACTGCAGGCAAAGACAGTCTTCCTAAACGTGGCTACGTGCACGTATGAGGTCGTCACAGGATTACCTGCATCATTTGCTGTCTGACAGATCAAGTCCCGTCATATGGCCCCCTATGTGGCTTCTGAGAGGTCTTCCAGCCGCCAGATCTGATTCGCTATAGCAGTGTTGATAAAATGTAAGCTCAAACTTACAAACACATAGAAACTGCTATGAACATGACCAGCATCGACCCTCGCTCTGAGGTGGCAAGATCAACCACGAATCTGGTGGCCCGGATTGACCTGTTGGATCAGGTCAGCTTCGATACCGACGATTTCGAGACATCCAAGCTCCTGTCAGAGGGCGATAGTCCTGACCACCTGCTGTACGACCATTTCCCCTATCTGTATCGAAGCCAGGGCCATTTGGAAGATCCGGAGCGTATAGGGCGCTTGGTGAGTGTGGTCACTTGATGGAGCAGGGTGCAGGGATGCACCTGGTAAGGCCAGACAGGGTAGGTGAACCAGAGGAGTGAGGCAGGTCAACCTTCGGCAATTAGGGCAGCCACAGGTTCGCCAGGATTTGCCATGGCAACATTTTTTTTATAAGGCTCGCCAAACCAGGAATGGTTCGAGGTCTAAAACGGGAAAGGTGCGAAACAGAGGTGCACCTGCGGGCGTCCCGTGATCGGGCGCGGGCGTGCGGGGGCATCGCGTGTCTGCATCGGGGCGTGTGATCCGTACCCGTCTGCGATCAGGCGTGCGGCGCGTTTGTGTGTGGGGTCGGTGTCTGCTGTATCGTTTCGTGTTCTCCGTGTTGCCGTTGACTTAGGAGCTATTCTACAGCATTCGGTTTTCAGCGCAACACTTTTTTAATAAAAATTTGTTGCGCCGCTTTTTAGCAACAGGGGCTTGGCCCCCTTGCCCTTTAGAGAACGTTCCAGTCAAATGCGAACGTTTCGTAATTATGTACCTCTTCGCTGATGCGGTGCCAGTAAACGAAGTGATCCCAGAGCGTCGCTACCTGCGCCTCTCGCATCCCGGTTGCTTCCGCAATCTACTCTGTCGTTTCCAGCGGCCCCCAGATCAGTGCCCGGTGCGCTGCTTTAATTCGCTCCTCTTTGATCCCGGTGCGCTCCGCGATCATAACCGCGTAACGATCAACAACTGTATCTGAAGCGTAAAGGAAGTGGCGAACGCCTTTTTTCAGAGTGGTCATATTCTGTCTCTATATGTGTGTTGTGTCCGGGCACCGTGCCCCGACTGCATGTGCATATTAATAAGCTCTGACTTACTTTGCAACTCTTTTTAGATAAATAAAAAACAAAAAAATATTAAAAAAGTGTTGCGTTAAAAAATGGATTCGGTACTATACATCACATCGGCGACACGGGGAGCACATAGCCCGGCCCGATGTCAAACGTGACCAAAAAACTGAATCAGACAGAGAGTAGAAATTATGACTACTAAAGCAGCAGCTCCAAAACAGACTATCGCTCAGAAACTGGAAGCACTGAATACGGCACTGGAACGCGAAATGCAGTTGCAGAAAGCACGACAGGAAACAGCAGCAGAGAAGCTGGAAAGCGTTCAAGACCCGGAAAGCGTGAAGGAACAAAGCTCAATTATCAGCAACGCTAATCAGCGCATTAAGCGAGTGAGCAAAGTTCAAAAAGGCAGCGATGAATTTAAAAAGACTCTGCTGAAGCACTTCCAGAATATTACAGACCTGGTTGCACCCTCTGACATCTACGCATGGGATACCGCTTTGCTGTACATCAAAGCCGCCGAAAACAAAGCAGACATTAAAGATTGCCTGTGTGACTTTTTTGTTCCATTCAAGCGTAGCCTGACTATCACCGGATCAGAGATTAAAGACCATCTGGCACGCCCTAGCAGCAGCGTTAAGGGATCTGCAAGCCGATGGACCAGTGCACCGGCTTGGGCACTGGAAAAGCTCGGAGCGGCTACCATAGAGCGTAACACGCGAGGCACTGTAGCGGCGGTGACTCTGAACCCACGTAGCAAGCTGATTAAAGCGCTTGTGGAGGGCGCATACATCGGCAATCTGGCCGAAGCGTAACACCGGACAAACAGCGCTCTTTCGGGGGCGCTTCTCTGATTACAGTTCAAGCCCCGGATCATCTGTCAATAGTTTAGATTTTGAACAATATTTGTGACCCTGATGGCGCCATTATGCCAGGGGTTTGGGGGACACCCTTATACTAAGGATTCGACCTGTGGGGACAGTGAAACGTTGGGAGCCTGCACCAGGTAAGGCTTTGGGGATCTGGGACAGTTGGGTCGTTGGGAGGTTTGGATTGTGAGAGGTTGGGGGACGCTGGAAGAAGGAAATCCAACAGGAACATTGGAAATCCCCCTTCCTTATATATGCCGTCTTACACTTTGCCCCGTGGGAGCAGCCCCTGGAGCCCAAGCGGGACTCGGCTTCGCCTCGCCGCTGGCATATTGGGAGCCTGAAGGTCTTCGCTGGAATCGACCACTCGATCTTTGAACAGTGAGGCCGCGATCTGCTGAATCTGAGCCGTGCTCAGGCTGTCAATCGCCAGCTTTGGCATTGTTCTTTCTTCCCTGGACAATCAGGCCACCGAGCCCCAGTACCGCTGTTGCTCCCCACAGCAACTTGATGTGAAACCACGCATCCTTGACCTCGCCGAGTGTGAAGGGCTGGGGTGTGCCGTATAGCTCTGCACTGATGAACTCTTTGACTGTGGGGTATTCCGCCATCATGAAGCCCGCGACTGTGGCCGTGAGGGATGCACCGACGTACAACAAAACGTGCATGTTTTACCGTCTCCTGTTGAATATAAGTCAGAACTGACTTATAGTAGGCTTGTTCCGTTCGGAACGTTCAAAACTGTACTACTCTGTCTGTAGCCACCTGAATAAGGTGGCCCATTTTTTCTGCTTTTGTGCCGTCTCAGTTGCCTGAGAAAGGCGTGATCAGGGCGACTCGCCTTTCTCACCAATCAAAGGGTGCACATGTCGATAGTATGATGACCTGCTGATCTCAAATTCACTGCACACATTGGCAATGGACTCGTCCGGGTTAGCAGAAACATACGCCGCAATTGCGCGACGTCGCTCCTTTGATAGAACTTTGGGGCGCCCACCCACGCGTCCCCTTGCTCTCGCAGATTCCAGACCAGCTTTGGTTCTTTCCTTCAATCGACTCACTTCAAGCTCTGCGAGCGCAGCGAACATATGGAAGATGAACTGGCCTGTTGGTGTGGTGGTATCGAACTTTTCCGTGGTCGATACAAAGTGAAGCTCTCTTCGTTTAAGCTCCATGGTTGTAGACACAAGATCAATGAGCGAACGCCCCAACCGATCCAGTTTCCAAACGACGATGGCGTCCCCGGGTCTTGCAAACTCCAGCATTTCATCAAAGACCTGTCGTGACCAGGTAGAGCTGGTGCCCGTCACCTTCTCTACGAATACTTTCTCAACGCCTTCTCGCTCGAAGGCATCCAGCTGCAAAAGCAACTTCTGGTCGTCAGAAGATACCCTTCCGTACCCGAGCTTCACACGCCGCACCTTTTGAAGATCATCATTTGGGCCAGTTCTTCATTGGTGTATCGGCTCAGTAGCAGGTCCGTTGCGGCCGTTGTTGTTTGGGCAGTGCCTGTCTCTATCATTTTGAGGCTCAAATCGTGAAATAAAATGGTTGTCTCGGGATGCCAGGTAAAGGATCGCAGAGCTTTGGTGATGCCGCTCCTCATCTCGATCAATGCAAAAGACATTACCAGGCGTTCACCCGGTTCTGGCTCTTCGATGCTTCTATCGCTGTCTGGTATCCGCTTCGGGTCGAATGGGCAACAGAACCATACCGAGCGTCCCTTTCTGTCCCGAAACTGAAACATGATGATCATAGCGCCGCCCCGAATCAACAGTCCGATGTCTACCGGGCTTTCGCGAAATGTACGAATCTCTGCTGGTGTCAGATCAGGAAGTCCTGCAACAAACAGGTTGTTTCCGTGATCCAGGAGGTGCAGCTGGGAGAACTCTGGCAATGGCGGGATGATGCCGGGCCACTTCTTACCCAGCTCTATCTTGGTGTAGTCGTCCATGGTGTTTTCTCTGTCTCTGTCTGTACTACAGCCTGATTAGTCTCAGGCTTGACTGTGCACTGTCTCAAAAACGGTAACAGCACCACTCAATTGAAACATAGTTTTTGAGACGGGAAAAGAAACAGGTTTCAGCTACCTATCCATGTATTTCGACTGCCTACTTAATTTGTTTCAAAAACGATCGTTTTTGAGACACGCTTGGCGGCAAATTCATACAGGGAGCGGAAGGGATGTTGTACCGGATTATTGTCGCCAAGGGTGCTAACTATGGCCGGGTGCTGGGAGCCCACGTTTCAGATTCCGCTGCAGGTCGTGCCCTGGGCAAAAACAAGCAGGAGTTTGGAACAGGCTCGGTACTACTAATCGAAACAGACGAGCGACTGGTGCAGGGTGTGTGTTACCCGGATGTTGCCGATCAGGGTATTGCCGATCATCACCATAAGTCAGGTATGCGCCTGATGGAACTGGTCATTAAAAACCGGGCCACCGGTGAAGTGCCGGATTGGGTGATTGCCAGCATCATAGATGAAGGCTGGACGATGGATTCGCTGAGCCAAGAGTTTGGGCCGCTGGTTCACCAGAAAATGGAGCAGGAGCGCCGCGAGCACCAGAAGCGGGCAGAGCGCTCTGCAATGATTCACGCAGGTCGCCTCTGGATGAAGAAAGAGATCGATGACCACGTTATCGAGCTGCCAGCCATTACAGGAACCCAAGCTCGCCGCCAATTCTTCACCGTTCAGATGACTCTGCAGCAGGTTGACCGGCTTTTGACTGCAGATCACAACGATCTGGCCCCTGAAGATCGCAGCCAGCGCAAACTGAACCCGGCACGGGGCAAAAAGCTGGGCGGGTACATTGTTGGGAACCACGACAGCTACGTTCTGCCGGCCATCACCGTCTGTATCGATCCGGATATGACCTTTGACCCGATTGAAGGGTTCGGCGGGGCAGTTGGCACCCTGAAAATACCGGTAACGTCTCTGGTCTATATCATTGACGGCCAGCACCGGCGTGAAGGTATCCGGTGGGCCTTGTCCGCTCAGTCGCTCCGCTGGCAGATGCAGAAGGAGACGATTGCGGTCACCATTTACTACGATGAAGGGCCTGAACGGCGTCAGCAGATGTTCTGTGACATCAACTATCCAGCTGTCCGGGTGTCATCCTCTTTGAACATGCTCTACGACCGCCGAAACTCACTGAACCACTGGATTCTCGATATTTTGGCTAAAAATCAGTCAATTTGGGGTCGAATTGAGCTGGATAGCGCGAGCGTAGGTGCCCAAAGTTCCAAATTGTGGGCCGTAGTCGCCATGAAGAAGGCTCTCCTCACGGTTTTGGGGTTGTCAGAAGTGCAATTTTTCACCAAAACCGATGAAAATCGGGCCGAAATGGAAAAGGTGGTCGATAGGTTCTTCGACACTCTGGCAGAATATCTGCCGCGCTGGGGCATGGTGATAGACCCGGATTGCTCCGCTCCGGACATCAGGAGCGACTATATTGTTGGCCACGCTGTTTTCCTGCAGGCGCTAGCTATCGTTGCCCGCAAAGCCCAGGAAGAAGAGGGCGGCTGGCAGAAGCTGTCCGGGCTGGCCAAGCTCGACGTAGCGCGAGATTCAGAAGTGTGGGAAGGTAAATGTGTCGTCAATGGAAGGATGAACCGGTCGGCAGCCGGGGCCAACGCCACTGCGGCAGAAATTTGTAGCCAGATTGGCATAGAAATGGACTGGAGTTGAGATATGGACACAATAGGCCGAATGGTGTCGCAGTGGGCGACTGAAGATAAGGAACAGATCAATGCGCTGGTTGAGCAGCATGGGGATCTGGTAGTGGAAGTCACCGGTGCCGACGATGGTTGTGTTTATGCCACCGCGGGCACCTATCGTCTGTCTCTGAACCCGGAGGCTGTCAACGAAGAGGTAGACAACAAGTCTATTAGCGACATTCGCCACCTGATCCTGAAAGTGTACCCAACGGTCGATTAGATTGGTAACAATGAAAATCAGAAGACTGAAGATCAACAACTTCCGGGCATTCGGCCAGTTTGAATGCGAGTTCGAGCCTGGGATCACCGTTCTGACAGGGCTGAACAGCTCAGGAAAAACAGCGGTTCTGAAAGCCATCATCGTGGCAGCTGGCCAGGACAGAAAGATTCAGACTTCTGATATTCGCCAGACTCGTTCCTCTGCAGGTTCGGGTCTGATCTCTACAGAGCACCACCTTCCTGTGAACATTGAGGTGTGGGAAGACAGCGACACAGACCCGATCCTGGTCGCATCCCGTCAAAAGCTGAAAGGCAGAACCTCTCAAGCCGGATACATTGGCCCAATCTGCTACTACGACAGTGGCAGGCGGAATATCGACAATCCCTCACCTGAATCCCTGGCCCTGGCCAGACAGGCACTGGACATCGTTCTGGAGCCTGTTGGCTGGAGCAACGTGCGGTACATTCCCGGTATCGATCAGATCTGTGCAGACCATGACGCTCAGGGTACAGCCCCAGTGGCCGCAATAGGTGGAATCGGAAGTGTCATTGATATGGTGGCCGGGATCGCCCAGCAGGGCAGCCAGCTGGCTTTGATCGACGGGATAGATTTACACCTGCACCCCAAATGGCAGCAGATGATCCTGCCTGGTCTGGCAGCGGCCTTTCCCGATCTGCAGCTTATCGTGACGACTCACAGCCCATTAGTGCTGTCTACTGTGAGCCGGAGTCAGATCCGGGTGCTTCCAGATTTCGGAAATGGAGAGTGCGCAACCGTCCCAGCATGTGAGACGCTGGGCAAAGCCTGCGACGACCTGCTCACTGAGGCGATGGGAAATTAACCAAACAGATTACAGCAGGCCAGCGGCTTGACGGCAGCTGCGCTCAAGAATTGTTAATACTTTCACCCCAACCAAAAACCTGCATGGCAGAGTACATTCCGAATATAGAGTCCTCTATCGACCATCGTCAGTGCTCACTTTTTTCTTGCTGGACGAGTCAAGTATCTCTTGGCTCAGTACCGACGTAAATGCACTATAGAAGTCCGCTTCAAACTTGCTCATGTTTGTATCAGCGTCAATGTCCTTTACATTGACACCAACAATAGGCCTGCTTGCAAAAAACTCAAATTTCATCTTTACCTTCCTTTGGTTTGACAAAACAAGCCTCTATGCTCCTACTCAGCTAGATATTTTTCAAGTATCTCTGGTATACCCAGGCTTATAGCCAGCTTCAGAAGGGACTCTTCCAGAACCTCCGGCTCTGCCTTTACTGCGAACTCAACCTTCCGAGCCTTCCAGTCAAAGGTCTGTGGCATGTTGGAAACAACAACGCAGGCCTGGTCCAGATTGTTGACCTTCACCTCTTCAGTGCCACCGTAAATCGAAGTGCTCACCGGCAGCACAGTGGCGCGTCCGGATTTGTTTTGTTCCTTTGTTGAGATAACAAGTGCGGGCCTGCGCTTGCCAATCTCTTTTCCTGCCTTCGGGTCAAACGTCACGATTACTAAATCGCCCTGACCCGGGATGTATCGACTTACCGATCCCATTCTGTCTCCACAGTTTCAAATAGATCGTCAGCCCGAAGGTTAGCCGGAGTCATCCCCGCAATCAGTTCATCCTGAGTGAAGGGAAGTTTATACCTCGGCTTCGCGCGCGGCGTGACAGCCTTAATGATGATCTCAGTACCTTGCGCCGCGATTTCTACTTCAGCGCCTTTTGTGATACCGGCTCTTTTCATCAGCGCAGCGGGCAGCCTAATAGCAGAGCTGTTGCCCCACTGACTGACCTGGCCAATGACCCTTCGGGTTTCTCGTGTCGCCATGAAAATTCTTGCCCATCTGGTTAATGCGGAAAATAGCCCCTGCCAGCGAACAACGCTTCAGGCTATTAATCGGGTCTTTTTAGATCGCCCGACTTGTATATACAAGTATATACGTTTTGATCTTCGGATCAAGAAGAGGTTGATTCTTCCGCATCCGGTATGCGCTGCTCCAGATTCTTGATGGTTGCCAGGTGAGCCCGGATTTCTTCCTTCAATTGATCGACAGTTTCTCTGGCCTGATCCCGCTGGTTTGCTGCGATGTCGAGCCGGGTGTTCAGGCTGCTGATCTGCTCGCTCTGGCTATCGATACGCTCACTGAGACTTTTCTTAACCATCTCGTGACCAGATGTCAGCTCAGCAAGTAGGGTCGCATGAGCGTCTTTGGTTTCGGCAAGGACTTGGCTGTGCATCTCTCTCAGCTCCTCCTTCTGGTCGGTCATGGCCATCTGGCGCTCTGTCTCCAGGGATCTGCAGTGCAGCTCGTGCTTTCCTGTTAGGTCTGCCAATTCATTCCGCGCTACCTGAAGCTGGGCCTCAGCGGTCTGTGCCCTGGCCTGCACCTTGTCGTGCCGCTCGCCCACTGTTTTGAGTTGCCCCTGCAGCTCGCTTATGGTGCGGAGATTGCCGCTCTCTGTACGTTGGAGCGCCTGCACTGCTGCCTCCCGCTCCTCTAACGTTTTGCCAAGGCTGTCTACTTTCGCCTCCAGCTCTGACACTGCATCAGCTGCATCAGAAAGCTCTGCCTCTGCACTCTCTTGCCTCTCGCGTGCATCCTTGACGGCCTCCGTTGTACGCCGCTCAGCGGTCATCACGGCGATATGGTTGACCCGGACTGCCATCGCTCGCATCTGATCGCCCATGCCAGTGACCACTTCCTCAAGCGTCTCCATCACATCGACCGGAAGTTCATGCACCAGTTCAGCTTCTGCAGCTTCGCTGACCTCCCCAGTTTCGTGACCTTCCCAGATAGCCTTGATGCGCTGGACGTTTCCTCCACCCATGTGGTTTCGGATACCAAAAGCGGTGACGCGCTTACCCTCTTGCTGCAGCCGGACTCCGGCCTCCACGATCATGTCATCTGTAAATTCCGCTGGCCGTGCCATTTCTGCCCCCTGAACTAACTAACTAACTAACCAACTAACTAACCAACTAACTGTCATTGAGTGTAATGCCGACGGGAGAGGACAGCTAATTCCCTTGAGAGCGGCTTCTTTCTATCCTTCTACTGCGCTCTATCTCCCAATCATCAACAGGGTCTGACTTTGCCCAAGCATCAAACAGCTTTCGCTGCTTCTTGCTGATTCGAATCCCATACTTCTCTGACATATAAAAATATGTCCGGGCTATATCCCCACGAATGTGGGGGGCTGGCTCAACAATTCTGGACTTGAAGTCAACTTCAACATCGCATGCGCCATATACGCGACGCTCACCCGCGATCATTCCATATCGGTAGTTTGACCGATCACCATTAACTTCACCGATGGCCGGTACTAAATTGTACATGTCAGCCTCCATTTTCTTGAACCGGGCATCTTTCCGACAGGCTTTTCGCCCCCCTTCTTGCCAACACTGTAATTGGTGACCAAATTCCCATGCAGGCACCAAATGCTCCCACTCTATCCGGGCCGCCCTCTTCGCTTGCTTTCGAGGTGTATAACCGCAGCTTTCCCAGTTTGGGGTCAGGTGTTTTCTGGAGCTCCCAGGCTTGTTCTTTAGGGAGTAATCACAGCCACAGTAGAACGAAACTTGATGGTCAGCATATATCTGCTTGGCGAGAATCTTTTTAGACTTAGAAAACGAGGGGTCTGCAGCTACCACTGAAGGTAGAGCAAACAAAATAATGCAGGTAACAATCTTAATCTTCATCCAGCAGCCTTCCCTTATCCGCTCATTAGACAATCCTGTGCTGCAGTATAACCAAACGCGAATGTACTTCGAGCGGGCACAAAAAAGGGGCCTCGCAAGGCCCCGTCAGGAATCGTAATGGCAAATCAGAAACGCATAGCAACAAACATCTGTGGTCGCAGGACTAAATATAAGTCAGTTCTGACTTAGTTTCAAGCGACTTTTGTTGCCTATCAATCTATCGAGAACGTCGAGGAGTCAGACGAACCCCCTGGTCCGCTGCCAGAGCAACTACCAGTCCAACCAGAAGCCCCCAGGGTACATGAAGATTCGCTGGAGCTGCCGGATTCGCTAGCTCGACTGCTGGAGCTATTAGAGGATGGCATTATCCCGGCTGCAACGGAAGCAGTATCCATAACATCATCTTCACGCTGGCTGCGACGCTCCTCCCGCCCCCGGCGGCGTGCCCTCGCCTGTTGCAATTCGGCCTGGCGAGACGCTTCTGCCTTGCGAGCTTTGCGGCCCTTTCGGCTAAAGCGGGACAGTATGAAGCTATTGAGAGCCTGACGCTTCGCACCTGTCTTGTAACACCAGTCCGGATCGGCCTTGTCCTTTCGACTGATGATCCACAGCGCGGTAGCGGCGATAACCCAGAGGCCAACCATGAAGTAAGGCAGTACAGAACCTGGATTAAGTACGGTTTCCATATTATTTCCCTCTTAATGAAATGAGCCTGGCAGTTGGCCCAAGGCACCATACTTGTCGTTGAACCAGCGGGCGACACGAGCCACCGCCGGCTTATCAAGGCGCTTATTGCCAGAGTAGCTCTTCACGGCCTGCTCCAGCAGGTGCATCAGGGACTGCTCCTGGGCAAATTCATCGGGCGCCAGAGGGTCAGGCATTAGCACGACTGGACACTGACCGTACTTTTCAGCGTATTGTTTCGCAATGGCATCGACTGGGTGCGTCTGCGCCTCCTGGGATTCTGGCATGTGCGCCGGTGCTGTTTCGATTGCTTGTGGGTTTTCAATTTCGTTGCTCATAGGCTTTCTCTCAGCTTCTAACTTTGCGAGCAGCCAACTGCTGCATCGCTGATTTCTTGGTGGATTTCTTGACCATGCCAATCACCTTGTCCCGGTGGGGCTTATGTGCCAGGTTGAGCAGGGGCACGTTGCCCAGCTCGGCGACCCGGACCTGAAAGGCGATCTCTTTCGGAGTGGCTGCGGTCAGGGTAGAAATAGAATAGGCCCCGTCAGCCGACCAGATCACGATCATTCGTGAAGGGGCCAGTGTCTCAGGGCCAAAGGTTCGCGCAACGGCAACCCGAGCCAGGCTCCGGTCGGATTCGGACATCTCAACCATGCCAGGGATCATGCGGATTGCCTTCTGGTGTGTACTGGGCGAATCAGCACTCAGAGACAGGAGGTGACTACCCTCCCCGTCTGGAATAATGAAGTGGCCTTCCTGTACCGCGGCTTCCATAGCAGCTTCGCTCATTCGATCAGAACCAGCCCGCAACTGGTAACCACGCTTGCGCATTCGCTCGGCAAAGTGCGCCATCAGCTTTACCAGCTTGTCTGGCGAGCCCTTACTGCTCGCCACGGTGTAGAAGGCCCCACTCATGCGCCCAGGTCGCCAGCAATGAGCCGTTCGATCTGCTCAGGCGTCAGGTTGCTCATGGCACGCTTCACCTGCTCTTGGCGTTGCCGCTCTTTGGCCTTTGATACCTTCAGGCGGGTAACGTGGCGGCGGGCAGCCTCACCCATCTTCTGGGAGTCAGCGATACCGACCAGGAAGTTAAATACCTCGTCATTGGACGGAAAGCCCCAGGCTTCCCGCAGCTCGCCAACCTTGGCTCGGTTGGCTTCGGTGATTCGCAGAGAGGTGCGGTTCTCCTTGCTCATTTCACCACCTTCACCAGCTGATCGAAGCCGCCGATGAACTCGTCATCAACGAAGACTGCAGGGAACGTACTGAAGCCCGGTGTCTTCTGCTGCAGCTCTTCCAGCTGATAGTCTGAGCCCAGCTGCAGGTATGTGTAGTCGAGGTCGCGGATGTCGCAGACCTGCTTTGCATTGTCACAGTACGGGCAAGAGGTCTTGCCGTAGATTTCAATCTTCATATGGTTCCTCAAACGGCCTGGAAGCCGTACTTCTGAAAGTTGAAAGGTGCCTTGACGACGTTTTCGGCAAAGCCCGGTGTAGAGTTGACGATCTCCCGGCGGGCCATTGCGTGGCCTTTCAGGTGCTTGTTGTCGCCATCTTCAAAGTCGATGATGAAGCAGACATTCGGGCCAGACTTCTTCGCTCGAAGGCCACGACCGATACGCTGGCGCATTGCCACTTCTGCTTTGCCACCACCGGCCAGAATCACCATTCCGACAGCAGGCACATCGACACCGACATCCAGGATGGTCGAACCGATCAGGACATCGATCCTTCCGGCTCCCAGATTGTCCAGGGAAGACTGGCGGCTATCCTGCCTGTGCTCACCACTGATGAACTCGGCGTTCAGCCCGGCTGCTTTCAGCATCTTCAGGAGGCGTTTGCCGTGGGCTGTGTGCTGGATCAGGATCATCACTGGCAGGCCGTACTTCTTAGCCCGCTGAGCTTCGGAAACGATGAAGGCATTCCGGCCGTCACTCTCAACCACACCGACCTTATAAGCCCGCTGCCAGGGTGTACCCCGGAACAGGGTTTTAGGTTTTTCAGCGCTGTGGTAGTAGAAATACGGTTTGGCCAGGATGCCTTTGTCGATCAGGTCTTTCTCGCTGATCTGAATGCCGATAGGTCCGGTAACGGCCATAAGGCGCATGTTGGCCTCTTCGTCATCCTTCATGAACGGAGTGGCAGTCAGGGCCATCCTGTAAACAGCGTTATGGCACTGATTCAGGATGTCGTAGAAGCCGTTACCGGATACCTCGTGCGCTTCCTCCAGGGTCACAAACTCCATGGAGCGAAGGAACTCGATAGTTTCGGCACGGCGATCAGCCTGACGTTGGACGGCGGCCTTGGCCTTTTTGGCAATCTCTTCGTGCGGGTACTTCGAGCGAACCTTCTTTTCGATGGACTGACGGTACGCTTTGATCTGATCCCGAATGTGCTGAGGGGCAATCTTCAGGGCCTGATCGGACGTTGGCAGGTTTTTCTTCTTGAAAATGGTTTCGACAGTCTCTGTGACCTCTTTTTCGATGGCCTCCAGCTGCTTATCGACCTCCTTTTCAAAAGTCTTCTTCTCCAGTCGTGATGTCAGCGTATCCACGATGGCGAAGTTGATACCGGCCGGTTCCGGGTTCCACGTTCCGTCACCCAGGATGCCGATCGGTCGATTCTGCTCGCCCATTTGAGCGGCCATCTGGTACATCAGGGACTTCCGGGTCGTGATAAACAGAGTCGGTCGGTAGATGCGAGCACATGCAAGGCGGAAGATGCGGGACTTACCACCACCGGTGGCCACCCGGGCGATCATCGCCTTCAGATTCACCAGACGGCGAACCGTATCGAGCTGATATGCGTAGTTCGGATTCTCCGGGAAGTTATCGACCTTCGGGTTTTCCGGCCCCAGGGGCTCGGGAACCGACTTTCTGACAACCTTCGTGCGAACGCCGCGGGTTTCCAGCTTCTTTTTGATGTAGCGAACGAAGCCCGCCGGGAACGAATCCGTTTTCATCTGATAGAACGAGCTGTGACCGTCCCAGGAGCCGTTACTGAACATACTTGTGTGCTCGGCACCGGCCACCTTGTACGTCAGCAGATCACTGACGAGCAGACGCACATCGCGATCTGGGTTAACCAGCTTGGCGACAACTGCGTTGTGCTTGATTGTGGCGATTTTTCCTTTCATTTCGGGCCTGTCTGGTGTCTGGACGCCTTGCCATTGGAAAGGCTTATAGAAATAATAGTAAGTCAGTCCTTACTTATAGTAAACACATTGTATCGAGTGACATATGGAAAAACTACATCTCACCTACGCAGACCCAGCTGATCTCCAAGAAAATCCATGGAATCCGAACGAAATGGACGCCATCAATGAGGGAAAGCTGGAGAACTCTATCGACGAGCTGGGCTTTGTAAGCCCAATCAAGGTACGAGAGCTGGAAGACGGCACTCTGCAGATCATTGGCGGCCAGCACCGGAGCCGCTACGCCCTGCGCAACAACATGAATCAGGTGCCAGTGATCAACTTTGGCCGAATCAGCGACGACATGGCCCAGAAGATTGGCCTCGTGGATAACGGCCGCTATGGCGAAGACAACCTGGACAAATTGAACGCCTTGTTCGTTGAGGCCGGTTGGTCGCAGGACGAAATCATCAACATCATGCCGATGGATGAATCCGACTTTGAAAACATCTTTGCCCACTCCACCGAAGAGCTGGATCTGGATGACCTGATGGGCGGGATCGAAGACGAGGAGCAGGATGCGGAAGCCGCGGTCATCGACACCGACATGCCAGCTGTGAAAACGCACCAGATCATGCGCTTCAAGGTGCCAGTTGAAGACGCCCCGGCCATCCAGGCTTTCATTTCCCGACTCCAGCGCGAGCAGGGGTTCACCGATTCTGACCAGCTGACCAACGCAGGCGATGCCCTGGTGTATGGCCTTGGTACCCACCCGGAGTTCGACCGTGATTAACCAGAACTATTTCACTGGCTGGCGCCATCAGTGCAGCGACGATACTGACCATGGGGTGTGCGACTATGACTGAGCAGAAAGTAGCTGAAGCCGTCGATCTGCCAATCGAATGGTGGGACATCGACCGGCTGAAGCCATACACCAAAAACGCCAAGAACCACCCGAAGAAGCAGGTTCAGCAACTGGCCAATTCGATGCGCGAGTTTGGCTTTGCTGCCAACAAAGCAATCGAGGTGGAGCCGGATGGCACGATCATCAACGGCCACGGCCGCCGTCTGGGTGCATACGAAGCTGAGCTGAAGAAGGTGCCAATCGTCGTGCGCTCCGATCTGACTCCAACTCAGATTAAGGCTTACCGACTGCTGGACAACCGGGTTGCTGAATCCACATACGACACCGAACTGATGTCTGCCGAGATGATCGAGCTGCAGGCTGACAGTTTCGACCTGACACAGTTCTACGATGAGCGTGACCTGGAATTTCTGGCAGGCGAAGACCTGGGTGCGATCGATCTGGGTGCCATTGGCGCCGACATCGGTGAGGAAGTTCGTGAATACGCGGACGCTACCGATGCTGCAATTCACGAAGAAGACAGTAAGACCGTGCCAGTCAGCAAAGCTCTGGGGTTCACCGGAGTCACTGGCACCCAGCGTCGAGCAATCTCTCTGATGATGACCCATATCGAAGCCATGACTGGTTTGGAGGGCGCTGATGCCCTGGCCAAGTTTGCCCAGGAGACGATTGAACAGTGAAGTACGTCATCAACAAGAAGTTCAACACCTCCGTGCAGCGATCTGGCCGCGTCCTTGAGTGCGCAGAAGCATTTGGCCTGGGGCTGCAGAACAAAGAGTTCGTCGTGTACGACAACCTGGAGCTGGATGTTCACCAGGGCGATGTGGTGTACGTAACGGGCCAGTCCGGCTCTGGCAAGACCCTGATCCTTAAAGAGCTGGCGAAGCAGATCGGCGAGCACACTACTGTTGCCAACATCGACGAGGTAGACCTTGAAGATCGCCCCCTGCTGGATCAGGTCGGTGGCAGCACTGAGGAGGCCGTAAAGATCCTGAACCTGGCGGGTCTGAATGATGCGTACCTTTTTATCCGCCGGCCAGCTGAACTGTCTGATGGCCAGCTGTACCGATTCAAGATTGCCAAGCTGCTGGATTCTGGGGCCAAGGTAATCGCCGCTGATGAATTTGGTGCGGTACTCGACCGTGTTACGGCCAAGGCGGTGGCATTCAGCGTGCAGAAGTTCGTGCGCCTGAAGGGTGCCACGTTGATCGTGGCGACCACACATGAGGATCTCAGGGCCGAGCTGGCACCAGATCTGTATGTTCACAAGCGCTTTCAGGACAAGATCATGGTAGAGGCTGCCAATGACTGACATTCACACTCAGCAGCTGGCAGCCGAGTGTCCGGCCTCCCCTTGGGCGACAGGGGGAGGCGTTGTGCTGGATACCCCGGACATCCTGATTGAGCGCCATGATGCCCCTACTCCGCACTTCAGCCTGCTGGATACCATGTGGATCGAGCGCGGCACACGCGAAGACTGGGAAGAGCTACACGGCCTGCACTACAAAACCGAAGGGATGCCGCCGGGTTCTCGGTACTGGCGCGTGGTGACAGACAACGGCTGTCTGGTCGGTATCGTGATGACCAGTTCAGTGTCTCTGCTGTCCGCTCCGCGTCACCTGGTCTTCCCTCGCCTACGGCCAGGCAACGACACCCACCTGACAAATATTCATCGTGCGAAGTGGCTGAACACCAATATGCGCCGGGCTGCCCGGGTGGTAACTGACACCATGTATCGCGGCGTTGGGGTGAGCTATCGGATGCTGAACCTGACTGCACGTCTGGAAGGGTTCAGATTCATGGAAATTCAGTCATCAATGAGCAAATTCAACCCGTTCGATGCGAAAGCAGGGTTCAGTCACGCACATTTGCGCCCTGCGGCTGCGTATAAGCGCGGTGTAGAGCTTTTCCGTCGTTACTTTGAATCTCACCCGGCTGATCACGAAAACATCGTGAGAGAGCTTACAGCGCTGCCTGAGGGTGTTCAGGTTGGCGTTCTGAAGCCGTTCCGCGAGTTTTATTACAAGAACAGCGCAAAAGAGCAGACCGGTGGCAACCTGCGGGCCGGTAATGGCCGGGTGCAAGCAATGGAGCCCTCTGCCCTGATTCGTGAGCTACAGCAGCTGATTTTTGCCACGCCCGTTTACGGCATCTACGAAAACCCCGATCACAAGCGCGAGCTGCCAGATCGACTACCCCTGCGTGCATTTGACCTCCAGGGCATTAAGGAACCACTGAGACTCGATTTGCTATGAAACTGAATTTGACTACCAAGCAGCGCTGGATTCTGACCGAGCTGATCAAGGGCCACACTGACAAAATCGGTGAGCGCCACGATATGGATCTCGATCAACTGATCGATGCGCTGACGGACAACAAAGCCTACCCGGGTTACGGCCCAACCAAAGCGGCCATCCAGTTCTCGATTCGCTACCTGGTGAAAAAGGGTCTGGCCGAAAAGGGCGACACGGAAAAACGCCGGGGCCGGGCTCGCCGAATCCTTCGTGCCACCCCACTGGGTATTCAGGTCTGCTTGCCGAAATCCACTCCGGGTTCTGCTGCTGAACAGGACGGCGTGATCAGTGAGGGTTTCGACGACGAAGTGTATCTGGTGAGCGCCGCTGACATCTAAACAAAAAAGTGTTTAAAAAGTGTTGCAGCCCCTTATTAACTTATAAGTTATTTTTTTATGAGTTGTATATATAGAGATCTCAGCAAAAACTGCCGCACTTTCGTGGAACACTCCGGAGTGAAGTTTTAACCCTCTAAAATCAGTCAGTTAGCAAGCTAATTGGCAGATGAATGCCGGATGATTCTTCGCTCCATTTTATATGTCAGAACTGACTTACTTTAGCGGTCCGGGGATG
>Ga0193950_1000013_pt1 | contig 100956 bp, 84 predicted proteins | sample BB_1_MG_FD_144485 | JGI IMG/M metagenome (GOLD analysis project Ga0193950, IMG submission 144485) | Microbial mat bacterial communities from the Broadkill River, Lewes, Delaware, United States - BB_1_MG | ecosystem: Environmental > Aquatic > Freshwater > River > Microbial mats | place: USA...
ACACATGCAATTAATTATTGATGTATCGGAGGGTAAGGGCGGCATGTTTTCCTTAGAAAGTAGTGAAGGGAAGCGTTTTATCACCCAATCACGATTATTTACAGAGGAAGAACTGCCCCACCTTGTTGAAATTAATGTAGAGTCATAATGAACTGAAGTTACGTATTCATCAAAAGATAATGGCATCCATAAAACCATAGCGGCGTTGCATGCAACGCTTCATTGCCATTAAGTTAAGGGCTTAATGCAATATTTTCCTCGTTACAACGCTCCGCATCACTGCCATTAAGTTAAGGGTTGTCTAAGTTCTTATGCACCACGTTTTAACAAGGAAAGTGATCTGTAGGGTGGCAATAGCTGCGCCACTGACCCTTCTATTTTAAGGTGAAAATTCACGCAGCGTATTCCACCTTTTTAAGGTTAAGGCTAGTAATCTAAGGCATTCCTTGAAAATGGTGGAATACGCTACGCTATTGCCACCCTACAAAAAATTAGACATTAAGCAAGTACTACTAATCCTTAACTTAATGGCAGTGACGCTCCGCATCCTCTCCCCTAAACTTACACCTTGGTAACTTTAAACAAGATGACGCAAAGCGTCAGGGGCTGGATTCTAAACGTGGAGCGTTGGGGGGAATGAGTTCCAACACAGGAGCATTGGAACCAGAAGAAATCAATAAAATGATAAGACGATTATGTTAACTCGTCTAATTCTGCTTGCTCTAATTTACGGGCTTTTTCAGGTAATAATACGGGGATATCATCATGAATGCTGTAGGCAAGGCGGGATTCTTTACACCATAATTCATTGGTTTTTTTACGGTAAATTAAAGGTGAACCAGAAGTAGGGCAGACGAGAATTTCTAATAAATGTTTATCCATTATGAGACCTGAGCAAGTTGTTCTAAAATTTCATGACCTAATGAAGGATCAAGTTGGGCGCGTATTGGTAAAAACCAATGCTGTGATAAAGCAAAAGATTCACATTTTACCGCGTCTTTTTCAGTCATAATCACAGGCAAGTTATCAGCAAACTGAATATCATTTGCTTGATAATGATGATGATCAGGAAAAGGATGGCAAATAGGCTTAAGACCTTTTTCACGTAATAAGGTAAAAAATTTTTCAGGATGCCCAATCCCTGCCACAGCATGAACCTGCTGCCCTGTAAAACTGTGCAAACTACACGCTTTTATTGTTGCATCAAAAGGGTGTACTGCATCACTGTGATAATGCATAGAAAAAGCATCGGCATGAGGGACTGTGCCATTGACTACCATAAAATCTACCCACTGCAAACGGGTCACAGGTTCACGCAAAGGACCTGCGGGTAAACAGTGCTGATTACCATAACCCCGAACCCCATCAATTACAGCAATTTCAATATCCCGCTCAATGGCGTAATGCTGTAAACCATCATCACAAATAATACAATCACACTGTGGATTTTTAGCTAATACGGCTTGAATGGCTTGCGCACGTTTTGGGGCGATGGCAACAGGGCACCCTGTATGTGTTGCAATTAATAAGGGTTCATCACCTACTTGTTCTGCTGTGCTGTCTACGTTAACAAAAACAGGTGGTGATTTTATCTTCGCGCCATAGCCACGGCTGACAATAGCAGGTTGATAACCATGTTGCTGTAAAAATTGACTCAGCCAAATCACCAATGGGGTTTTTCCCGTACCCCCCACACTGATATTTCCCACCACAATCACAGGTACAGGAGCACGATAACGCTTAAGTTTTCCCGTTTGATATAACCAGCGGCGTGTACAAGCGATTAAGCAAAATAGCCATGAAAAAGGCAGTAATAAAAACCGCAGTGGATGTTGCTGATACCAAATTGCTTCAATAGACATTATTGGGTGGGCGTTTTCTGGTTAATGGCAAAACTAAGGCGATTAAAGCCTAAATCACGTGCGGCTTCCATCGCATTGACCACGGCTTTATGGGTGGCTTGTTCATCTGCGCTGATGACTAAAGCAGGGTTATCATTCCCCCCAGCGGCTTTTTTTAAGGCAGCCGTTAAGGTGCTTAAGTCATTATTTATGACATGATTATCATGTGTATTAATATAATATTCACCTTTGGCATCAATATGCAGGGTAATGCCTTCTACTTTTTCAGCCACCGCCGCGCCTTTGGCTTCGGGTAAATTAATTTGTAATTGTGATTGTTTATCAAAGGTGGTGGTCATCATGAAAAAAACCAACAATAGAAACACGGTATCTATTAATGGGGTTAAATTCATGCGTAAACTGCTACGCTCTTGCGTGCGGCGGAATTTCATGAGCTGATGCTCTCTTTTTCACGATCACCGTGTAATACATCGATTAGTTTTAAAGCTTCTTGTTCCATTGCGACCACAAAACTATCGACTAAACCACGGAAATAACGATAAAAAACAAAGGTCGGAATGGCAACAAATAGCCCCGCAGCGGTGGTAATTAAAGCTTCAGATAAGCCTGTTGATAATACCGCAGGATCACCCAGCCCGACTTCACCCACTGCGGCAAACATTTGAATAATGCCTGTGACGGTACCCAATAAGCCTAATAAAGGGGTAATCTCTGCAATAGTGGCTAAGGTATTTAAATAACGCTCTAATTCATGTACCACTTGATTAGCCACTTCTTCCACGCCTGCTTTCATCATTTCTCTATCATGGTTGATATTGAGTAATCCTGCGGCAAGAATGCGCCCTAATGGGGAGTTTTTACGTAAACCATCTAAACGTTTTTTATCTAATTTCCCTTCTTTACGCCATTGCCACACTTGGCGAACGAGTCCGCGTGGGACAACATTACTACGTCGTAATGTCCAAAAACGTTCAAAAATAATCGCCATAGACAATAAAGAGCAGATAACAATGGGAATCATCACCCAGCCACCCGCAGTCATAATTTCTAACACGAATTGTTTTCCTTTTCTTTTATTCACTCAAGTGATATGCGTGCTTTTTTTATTGCGCCTTATTTTATCTTAAAACCTGCGGCGTTTATAATTGGAGCATACCAATAATTTATTTCTCTATTCTACCACCTTGTTGTATAGGTCTCATAGATGGCAAGCGAATTTGATATTATCACGCAGTTTTTTACCCATACCTTTCCACAACGTGCAGAAGTCTTGCTGGGGATTGGTGATGATGCGGCGGTGTGTCATGTACCTGCTGGGTATCAGTTAGTTATTTCTGTGGATACTTTCGTAGAAGATGTGCATTTTATTGCAGGCACTGATCCTGAAGATATTGCCTATAAAGCCTTGGCAGTTAATTTAAGTGATATGGCTGCGATGGGCGCAACGCCTGCATGGATGACGTTAGCCCTGACTACACCCACAGGGGATGAAAGTTGGTTGCAACGTTTTAGTATGGGCTTACGCAGTTTGGCACAATATCATAATGTGGCGTTAATTGGTGGGGATACCACACGCGGTCATTTAACCATTAGTATTCAGATTATGGGGCTGATTCCTGCTCAACAAGCTTTAAGCCGTGCAGGGGCAAAAGTGGGCGATCAGATTTATGTTACGGGAACGTTAGGGGATGCAGGATTGGGTTTAGCAATTGCACAACAACGACAGCATGTCAGTAATAGCGAGGAAGCTGATTATTTAGTGAATCGCTTGCATCGCCCTACGTCGCGTGTTGAAATTGGTTGTGCCTTGCGTACCATTGCCCACAGTGCAATTGATATTTCTGATGGGCTGGCGGCTGATTTACAGCATATTTTAACTGCAAGTAACGTGGGAGCGACAGTATACGGTGATAAACTACCGCTCTCTACAGCATTAAGAAATAATTTTTCTGATAAAAAAGCTATACATACCGCATTAACGGCTGGTGATGATTATGAGCTGTGTTTTACTGTACCACCTGCTCATTGTGAGAAGCTTGAACAGGCGTTACAGGGGCAACCGTATACCTTGATTGGGGAGATGACAGCATCAAATTCATTACAGTGTGTTGATGAAGAGGGCGCGGTTATCTGTTTAGAAAAAGCAGGCTACCAGCATTTTTAATTATGTTCTGTATTTTACCCCTGATATACATCTCTATTGCTGTAGCGGTATTGAATTTAATATTTTGCCATATTAAATATAATCACAGTGGGGTGATTGGGTATCGGGGTTTGGTGGAATACGCTGCGCTATTGCCACCCTACAAGAATATAAGCATTAAAATAGCGGTGTTGTATGGAATGCCGAGGTTTACCTAAAATTAAAACAAATGATAAGGACATAATACTGTGCAATTAGTAAAAGGGATTAATTATTTACTGCGTGGGGTGGGTTTAGCCACAAAACCACGTATCCGTCGTTTTGTTATTTTACCGTTAATAGTTAATATATTACTGTTTTCTGTTGCGGTGTATTACAGTTGGTTAAAATTCAGTGAATTAACATTCTGGTTAAATAATTGGCTACCGACATGGCTAGAGTGGTTATATTGGTTATTGATTCCACTCTTTGTTGCCTTGGTCGCACTGGTTATTTTTATGACTTTTGCCTTGGTGGCAAATATTATTAGCGCACCTTTCAATGGTTTATTATCTGAAGCGGTAGAAAGTTATTTAACAGGAGAAGCTTTACCTAAAGATGATGCACCTTGGTACAGCATTTTCACCGAAATTGTAAAAAGTATTGGTTTAAGTATTGCGCGCCTGAGCTATTATGCAATGTGGGCACTGATTTTATTAATTATTACCGCTATTCCTGCTGTAAACCTTATTGCGCCTATTTTATGGTTCTTATTTGCGGCGTGGATGTTATGCGTTGATTACAGTAGTGTACCGATGGATAACCATAAAATTAAAAATAAAACACAGCGTAAATTATTGGGTAAAAAACGGGGCTTAAGTTTTGGTTTTGGCAGTGCAACTGTTGGCGGAACGATGATACCGATTGTCAACTTTGTCATTATGCCTATTGCTGTGATTGGTGCGACCATTATGTGGGTAGAGCAGTTTAAAAAAATAGCGACAAAACCAGTGGAAGCAGCACAACGTGAACATTGATCTTAAAAATAAAGCCGATGTATTAGTGCAACTAGCGGAACGGGCACACGGTACAATGACCGCACATTTAGGCATTGAAATCACTGATATTCAAGCGCAAGGGCTCAGTGGGCGTATGCCTGTTGATCAACGCACAATACAACCCACAGGAATTTTACACGGCGGCGCGTCGGTAACTTTTGCGGAAACCTTGGGCAGTATTGCCACCTATTTACTGATTGATCAGACACAGTATTCAGGGGTAGGTTTAGAGATTAATGCCAATCATATTCGTCCTGTGCCACTGGATAATTATGTCTATGGACAAGCTACAGCAATTCATTTAGGGCGTACCACCCATATTTGGAATATCACTATTACCAATGAAGCAGGAAAATTAGTCTGTAGTAGCCGTTTAACCATGGCAATTGTTGAAAAAGCTAAACGTCCTGTTACACCTATTATTTAAGCACCTTAATTATTGGGCTTTGTTCTGCCACACTATACGAAGACGATGCGGAATGTCTGGAACTGGGTGACAACATTAGAATATTGGAACTAGAAGATGAAACGTAGTTAAAATTCCCCCTCATTCCATACGTTTTGCAAAAGCTTTGTATTTTCTTCAAGTAATTGAGAGTTATTTTCATATTTTCCTAAAAAAGGATTTATAAATGAGTGAGCATGATGATAAAGCATTTAGTGTTTCTCTTTTATCACACCCAACAGTACATGGTGTTGTGCAACTCTCATGGAGAAAATACCCTAGTATTACTATTCAAGGAGATACACTTGATATAATTTTACACTCACTTGAAAGAGTTAAAGATACGATACAAGAGGGTGATTATATTGAAGCAATTGACTCGCTTGAATTAATGATTGATGATTTAAAATCATTACAAGAAAGCTATGAATCCGTGATAAAAGCACATGGCATCAACCGCTCATATTAATTAATAAGTTAGTGGGGGTTAGAAATCTTTTGATTTAATTAAAAAAACTCAATATAAAGCAGCCTAACAACAGCCATATACATCTGTGTCACATATGGAGAAAGATAAAAGTATGAATCTACATTTTTATGACCAACATGGCAATCCTGTTGCTTACACTGAAAACAGTGCCTTATATTTTTACTCTGGGCAGCCGATTGCTTATATTGAAGGCAATGCGGTGTATACTTTTTCAGGGCAACATATTGGGTGGTATGAACATGGTTGGATTGCAGATAAACAAGGCTGTTACATTTTGTTTAGTGAGCAGTCCACAGGCGGTATGATGTGTCCTCGTACAGAAATGAAACCTTGGAAACAGATGCGCCAACCCTTACCATTACGTGATAAACCAAAAATGCACGGTGTGAAACCCATTTTTTCATTGATATGGTCAAAACTGCCACCCCGTGAATTTTTTTGTTGTCGCTAGCGGCGTGATAGGTAGGAAAATCACATCATTTCAGCCTGAAATAATGTACAATGCCGCCTATTGCTGAACTCATGCATGAAAGAGAAATTGCACATTATGGAACAATTCCGAGGGACGACAATTTTATCTGTTCGTCGTAATGGACAGGTAGTCATTGGCGGTGACGGTCAGGTCACATTAGGTAATACGGTGATGAAGGGGAACGCCCGCAAAGTCCGCCGTTTATACCAAAATAAAGTATTAGCAGGTTTTGCAGGAGGCACAGCGGATGCCTTCACCTTATTTGAGCGTTTTGAAGCAAAACTCGAAAAGCATCAAGGTCATCTTGTGCGTGCTGCGGTAGAATTAGCTAAAGATTGGCGTACTGATCGCATGTTACGTCGTTTAGAAGCTTTATTAGCGGTTGCTGATCACTCTGCTTCCCTTATGATTTCAGGAAATGGGGATGTCGTGGAGCCAGAAGATAGCTTGATTGCAATTGGGTCAGGCGGGCCTTTTGCTCAATCTGCAGCAAGAGCTTTGCTTGATAACACTGATTTAAGTGCGAAAGATGTGGTGGAAAAAGGTTTACATATCGCTGGAGATATCTGTATTTATACCAACCACAATTTGACTATTGAAACCTTAGACACGCCTTAACCTGCTAAGTGGAAGATTATATGAGTGAAATGACTCCCGTTCAAATTGTCAAAGAATTAGACAAGCATATTATTGGACAAGCCGCAGCAAAACGATCTGTTGCCATTGCTTTGCGTAATCGCTGGCGACGGATGCAAGTCAGTGCTGATTTACGTAATGAAATCACCCCTAAAAATATTTTAATGATTGGGCCAACAGGGGTAGGTAAAACTGAAATTGCACGCCGTTTAGCTAAACTTGCTAATGCCCCTTTTATTAAAATTGAAGCCACAAAATTCACAGAAGTGGGTTATGTGGGGCGTGATGTCGAATCTATTATTCGTGATTTGATTGATGTTGCAGTTAAAATGATTCGTGAAGAGGCGATGGAAAACGTCAAAAACGCCGCCATGGATGCAGCAGAAGAGCGTGTTTTAGATGCGTTATTACCGCCTGCGCGTGATGTAGACAGTAGCGATCAAGAAAATAGTACCCGTCAAAAATTCCGTAAAATGTTGCGTGAAGGTAAGTTAGACGATAAAGATATTGAGATTGAAGTGAATGAAGCCCGTGTTGGGGTGGAGATTATGGCACCTCCGGGGATGGAGGAGATGACCAATCAATTACAAAGCTTATTCCAAAATATGGGTAATTCACGTACTAAAAGCCGTAAGCTACGTGTGAAAGAAGCCCTAAAATTATTACAAGAAGAAGAAGCTGAAAAGCTTATCAATGAAGATGATTTAAAAGCTACCGCGATTGATCGCGTCGAGCAAAATGGGATTGTGTTCTTAGATGAATTAGATAAGGTCACCAAACGCGCTGAAAACAGTGGCGGTGGTGATGTGTCCCGTGAAGGGGTGCAACGTGATTTATTACCGCTTGTTGAAGGCAGTACAGTGAGTACTAAATACGGTATGATTAAAACTGATCATATTTTATTTATTGCTTCAGGTGCATTCCACTTAGCAAAACCGTCTGATTTAATTCCTGAATTACAGGGACGTTTACCAATTCGTGTCGAGTTAAATGCTTTATCCACACAGGATTTTGTACGTATTTTAACAGAACCTGATGCCTCCTTAACAGAACAATACTGTGCATTAATGGAAACGGAAGGCTTATTTTTAAGCTTTGATGAATCAGGTATTTTACGGATTGCTGAAATTGCTTGGGAAGTGAATGAGCGCACTGAAAATATTGGGGCGCGCCGTTTACATACCGTGATGGAATGTTTATTAGAAACAATTTCCTTTGAAGCTTCTGAGCAATGTAATCAAAAAGTGGTGATTGATGCGGATTATGTCAATGAACACTTACAAGATTTAGCTCAAAATGAAGATCTAAGCCAGTACATTTTATAATATCTGTCATTTTGTTTTGTATATAAACCTCAAGAGGTGAGAAGCCGTGAGTCAGCCAATGCCGATCCCAACGGATATTCATTTACATCAACAATCTCGTATCTTAGAAATCACCTTTGATACGGGGGAACGCTTTGAGTTGAGCTGTGAATTTTTACGCGTTTTCTCACCTTCAGCAGAAGTACGTGGGCACGGTGTAGGACAAGAGGTATTACAAGAGGGAAAAATTAATGTCAATATTTCCCAAATTGTGCCTGTAGGAACGTATGCCGTAACCTTACATTTTGATGATGGACATAATACAGGCATTTACTCATGGGAATGGCTGTATAATATTGCGCGTAATCAAGATAAACTTTGGCAAGAGTATTTAGAAAGACTTGCTAAGGAAAGCAAAAGCCGTGAGCCAAGCTAACTTCCTGCTTTAACAAAATTAAAACGCTACCGCTAATTATTACGAGTCATAACGATGAGCACAGAAAAAACCACGCACTTTGGTTATACCCAAGTTCCTGTTGAAGAAAAAGCTGAACGTGTGAGGACTGTGTTTGAGTCGGTTGCCTCAAATTACGATATTATGAATGATGTGATGTCTATGGGTGTGCATCGTTTATGGAAGCGTTTTACTATCAATTTAGCCGCGGTACGCCGTGGGCAAAAAGTATTAGATTTAGCAGGCGGTACAGGGGATTTAGCGGCTAAATTTGCCAATCAAGTTGGCAGTGAAGGACAGGTTGTACTCGCTGATATTAATATTGCCATGTTAGGTGAAGGGCGCGAACGCTTATTAAATATGGGGACAGTGGTTGATTACTGCCAAGTCAATGCAGAATGCTTACCCTTTGCTGAGAATACCTTTGATTTAATTACTATCGCCTTTGGCTTGCGTAATGTCACGGATAAAGATAAAGCCCTTGCTTCCATGCATCGGGTGTTAAAACCGGGTGGGCGTTTATTAGTATTAGAATTCTCCCATGTTACCGTTCCCCCTTTAAAATCAGTGTATGATGTATACTCTTTTAAATTACTGCCTTTTATGGGCAAAGTGATTGCAAAAGATGAAGACAGTTATCGCTATTTAGCAGAATCAATTCGGATGCACCCTGATCAAGAAACCTTAAAATCCATGATGGGTGAAGCAGGTTTTGAACGCTGTGGTTATCATAATTTGACAGGGGGCATTGTTGCATTACATCATGGGTATAAATTATGAAGACAGTCGAGTATGCAGGATTTTGGCGACGTGGTGTCTCAACACTGCTTGATAGCTTGTTAATATCCCTGATTTTAATGCCTTTAGGTATTGCTTTTTTCCAACCTGATTTTTTTGCAGAGAAAGAAAGCTTACAGTTAAGCACGGCAATTATACTAGAACTACTCAGTTGCTTAATTTTTATCTCTTGCTGGCACTACTGGAAAGCCACCCCCGCTAAGTTATTATTAGAGTGTGATGTGGTAGACAGTCGTACAGGTCAACCCTTAAGTTTTGGGCAATCTATCCTACGTTACGTGGGTTACGGATTGGCATTATTACCTTTTGGTCTGGGGATTTTCTGGATACTATTTGATAAACGCCATCAGGGTTGGCATGATAAATTAGCACACAGTATTGTGATCATGCATGATGAAAGTTCCACCTCATTGCAAGAGTTAGAAAAGCGTGTTAACTGAAAGCTACCTATTATTGATTGCAGGGTTTGAGTCACTGATAAACCGTACTTTGCAGCTTGATCCAGATACAAAAAAGCAACTCCCATCTTTAGCAGGGCAACGTTTACATATTGAATTAACAGGGCTTCCTGTTGCTATCACCTTGCTTGCCAGCCCTCAAGGTATTGAATTGCTTGATGGTCATGCGGAGGATGCGGACAGTTGTATTAAGGCTCCACCATTTAGTTTATTACGCCTTGTCTTAACCCCTAATGCATTATTAACCGATTTTCCTGATATCCATTTATCAGGGGATATTCGTACAGCGCAACAGTTTTCTAATTTATTTAAACAGCTAGATATTGATTGGGAAGAACAGTTATCTCATTGGATAGGCGACATCCCCGCCCATGCCATAATGTATCGAGTACGCTCACAGTATACAAAACGCCAACGCAGCTATGATGAAGCCTATCAAAATATAGGTGAATTTTTACAAGAAGAATTACGTACCACCTTAACTCATGCTGAATTAGATACATTCTTAGATGATGTTGATAATTTACGCGACGATGTAGCGCGTTTAACGCAACGCATCCAACGACTGACGCACCCCCATTAAACCTTATTATGTTATATCTTCAGCAGATTATGCGGTTATTTACTATTTACCGCGTTATTGTTCGTTATGGCTTGGATGAACTGCTTTTATCATGGCAGGTACTGCGCCCACTCCGCTTATTTTTATACATCACCCCAGGGTATTGGTTACGTAATAAAACCTTAAACCGTGCAGAACGCATTCGTCTTGCCTTAGAAGATCTGGGGCCTATTTTTATTAAATTTGGGCAAATCCTTTCTACCCGTCGTGATTTACTCCCTGATGATTTTGCTTTTGAATTGGCTAAACTACAAGATAGGGTGAAACCGTTTTGTGGTGATGCGGCACGTCAAATTATTGAGCAAGATTATCGTCGCCCTATCCATGAAATCTTTTCTGAGTTTAATACCACCCCAATGGCAGCCGCTTCAATTGCACAAGTCCATGCCGCCCGCTTGCATGATGGACGTGAAGTCGTGGTTAAAGTGGTGCGCCCTAATATTAAAAAGAAAATCCGCAGCGATATTGCCTTGATGTATTTATTAGCAAAATTTGCCCAACGTTACTGGGCAGATGGAAAACGCTTGCGTCCTGTTGAAGTGGTGGCAGAGTTTGAGCAGCACCTCTATGATGAATTGGATTTATTACAAGAAGCTTCTAATTGTGCCTTGTTACGCCGTAATTTTATGGATTCTCCACTGCTTTATGTGCCAGAAGTGGAATGGGATTACACATTAAAAAATGTAATGGTGCTAGAAAGGATTTCAGGCGTTCCAGTGGGTAATATTGAGGAACTAAAAGCCAAAAATGTTAATTTAAAAAAATTAGCTGAATACGGCGTAGAAATCTTTTTTGCCCAAGTATTTCGGGATAACTTTTTTCATGCGGATATGCACCCCGGGAATATTTTTGTTGATATCAAGGATCCTGAAAATCCCCATTATATTGCCATTGATTTTGGTATCATGGGCACGCTTAGTCATGAAGATCAACGTTATTTAGCAGAAAACTTTCTCGCTTTTTTCCAACGTGATTATCGTCGTGTAGCAGAGTTACATGTGCATTCTGGTTGGGTACCTGAAGGCACCAGTGTTGAGGCCTTTGAGGGCGCAATTCGGACTGTATGTGAACCGATTTTTGATAAGCCTTTGAAAGAAATTTCATTTGGTTTAGTACTATTGCGTTTATTCCAAACTGCACGCCGCTTTAATATGGAAGTACAGCCCCAGCTTGTACTGTTACAAAAAACTTTGCTAAATATTGAAGGCTTAGGGCGACAACTTTACCCTGATTTAGATTTATGGAAAACCGCTAAACCCTTTTTAGAAACATGGATGGCAGAGCGTTTAGGCTGGCGTGCTTTTGCAGACAGTATGAAGCGTAATTTACCCTTATGGGCAGAAAAATTACCTGAATTACCCATATTACTGCATGAACAACTGACCCAACACCAAAAACAGCAGCAACATGCCAAGCATATGGAAGAAGAAATAAAAGGCTTACGTCAACAAATGACGCGCCAAAGTGAACAACATAATCTCACTTTATTGGCAACAGGCTTTATTATTTCCGCCAGTATTTTTCTCTCCTTAGAGGTACAAAGCCCGTGGAACTTAAGCGCGTTGGGCACGATTCTAGGGATTGGCGGTAGTTTTGTATTATTTGTCATCATGTTACGTAGCTAAGCAGGGAGCGGATAAAATGAATCAAGTGGTATTAGCCAGTGGTAACAAGGGAAAAGTGAGAGAGCTGAGTGCCTTACTTGCTGATATGGAATGGGAAGTGATTCCCCAAACCCAGTTTGATGTCTCTTCTGTGGCAGAAACAGGCACAACCTTTGTCGAAAATGCCATTATCAAAGCGCGTCATGCCTCAGCTGAAACAGGCTTACCTGCCATTGCTGATGACTCAGGGATTGAGATTGATGCCTTACAGGGGAGACCGGGGGTGTATTCAGCCCGTTTTGCTGGGGAAGATGCCAGTGATGAAGCCAATATTCAATTGGCATTGGAACAATTAAAAGGGGTGCCTACCGCAGAACGTACTGCACGGTTTCATTGTGTTTTAGTGTTTATGCGCCATGCGGCGGATCCTACGCCGTTGATTTGCCAAGGCGTATGGGAAGGGGTCATTTTAGAGCAATTACAGGGGGAAAATGGCTTTGGTTATGATCCTATTTTCTATGTTCCCACTCATCAATGTAGTGCAGCAGAATTAACAGCAGAAATAAAAAATGCTCTTAGCCACCGTGGGAAAGCCCTGAAAATTCTTCAAAATAAGCTAAACTATTAGTTACGACACGTAGCAAATTTGCAGTACATGAAGGATTTATAATTATGTACCCCCTAAATGTACTGCACTTTTTCTAAAACCCTTACTATGCCCCTTATCCCTTCACCTTAAATTCAGTATTCCCCTAACTTACTGAAATTATACACCCATTAATAGGGTGGCAATAAACGCCGAAAACCATGTGTTAACACTACCAGCATAAAAAAAATATTCCTTAATAGTAGGAAAGGGTAGGGAGCTGAAGGTGGAGAAACTGCTTTATGTTCAGCTATATGTTGATACACACTCTTACTTAAACGTTCCAACCATGTTACTGAACGTGGAAACTCATATAAATTATTAATTAATTGGCTTGGAATACCTTGTCGCCCAACACCTGCCCCAATCAATGCCCCAACAATCGCAGCACACGTATCAGTATCCCCTCCACAACGAATCATTTCTACCACACCTGCATGATAATCATCTTGATGTGTTAACCAGCAATGTAATGCAACAGGAACAGTATGATAACTATACCCTGTAACTCCTTTTTCTAATCCACAGGCGCAGGCAAAATCTGTCGTCTTTTCACCTTTTTCAACGCTTTTACATACTTCTTTAATTAAAAGAGATAACGCTTTTCCTGCTTCATCTTCCTGTAAATAAGCTTGTATTGCCGCATAGTAATCAGAGGATGCTACCCGCACACGCTGTGTACTTAAATGTGCAGCAATCGCAATAGAAAGCGCGGCATAATAGGCTTTATTATCAGTATGGCTGATCACGGTTGCTGCTTTTACATAAGTGGTTAATTTTTCAGCTTGATCCCCATAACACACACCGAGTAATGCAACACGCATTGCAGGTGCATTACCTGCAGAAAATACACCACTTTTCTGGGGAGAAAAACCAATTAATAAACGCAAGCAGGCACGTAAACTTGCCCAGCCAATACCTGCAGGTAAGCCCAGAAACCAAATACGTAAATGATGAGCAAGCTGCTTTTGAAAAACTAGTATATCCCCGTTTGCACTGACAACTGCTGCCGCCACTAAACAAGCATGTTCAGTATCATCCGAGCACATCCCTTTATTAAATAACAAATGATAGCGAGATAAATCAGGAGATAATTTCTGCAAACGGCGACGGCTTAAACCTTCAAAGCTTAAGCCCAGCGCATCCCCCACTGCTGTTCCAAATAAACAGCCTTCGATTGAATCACGAATTGATATAGGCATAATAAACGACTTTTTTAGTTTAAATGATGTTATGTTTTAGTTTAGCATTCCATTATCTCAGGCTTGGTTAAAATTTTTATGCCACCATATTTAGGGTTATTTTCTTTATTATCCCTAGTTCATAAAGCTTGATATGATTAAATTTGCTACTAAGGTGTTGCCTACCACACGACTAGGGTAGACTTTACGCTCAAAATTTTAGATATACTTAACACCAACTATTACTCAGGTGTTACAGTAAGCTAGTATTAACAAAAGAAGAACCGTATTCTTTTCCTAGACCATATGGAGGATTTCATCCATGGAAAAACCCAATTCACCCTTTTTTAACTTTTTTCGTCGTGTATTTGGGCGTGTAGAAGCCCCGCCTCCACCAACTAGTAATAATAGTGTTCCTATTCACCAACAGCCCAGTACACCAAGCCGTACAGGCAAACAGTTTGCGACACATTTTGATCGTGATAACCCAACCATGTTAAAGCAATTGACAGAAGTACGTCGTAATTACCGTCGTTACATTGAAAGTATGGCACAACGTTATAATTTACCCCCTGCTGTGATTTGTGGTATTGGCTCACGAGAATCTCATTGGGGTTTAGCATTAAAACCACTAGGACCAGGGGGGCGGGGTGATTTTGCACGCCGCCCACCACGTGGTATACGCCGTGGCGTGATTCCTAATGACGGTGGGGGCTATGGACGGGGTTTAATGCAAGTTGATTATGACTGGCATGAATTTGCACGCACAGGTAAATGGTACGTACCTGAAGAAAATATTAATTATGCCTGCCAACTCTTAGATCGTTCACGTACATTTTTCCGTAATAAACGTTTAGGCTTAAGTGATGATGATTTATTGCGTGCCATGCTCGCTGCTTATAACGGTGGTAACACTGCTACATTGCGTGCAATTAAAGCAGGTATGGATATCGATGCGAATACCACAGGGCGTGATTATTCTAAAGATGTATTAAATCGTAGTGGTTGGTTCCAATTACACGGTTGGAGTGGTTAACACTGCCTATTTTTGCATTAAAAAGGTGAGAGGATAAGTTGATACAAGGATGTAATGGTATCACTTATCCTCTTTATTTTAAGGTTCAATATATATATTTTATGATGGAAAAAACCTATAGATTAACAATTTCTTGCCCTGATGGGGTGGGAATTGTGGCAGCAGTCAGTCAATTTTTAGCCGATCATGGTGGCTGGATCAGTGAAGCAAATCATCACTCTGACCCCATTACTAAACATTTCTTTATGCGACAAGAGGTTTTAGCTGACTCATTGACATGCAGTATTGAGACATTACGCACTGCCTTTATCCCTATTGCAGAAAAATTTGCGATGGACTGGCAACTTGTTGATGCATCACAACCTAAAAAAGTGGTGCTATGTGTCAGTAAACAAGCTCATTGTCTTAATGATTTATTATACCGCTGGCGCAGTAAAGAACTCTTTTTTGATATTCCCTGTGTCATATCAAATCACGAAGACTTTCGTGATTATGTAGAATGGCATGGTATTCCCTTTCATCATATTCCCGTCACAAAAGATAATAAACAACAGGCCTTTGCCAACATGGCAAAAGTGGTGGATGCGGTACAAGCAGATGTTGTGGTTTTAGCGCGTTATATGCAAATATTCCCCCCTGATTTGTGTGAAAAATATGCCAATAAAATTATTAATATTCATCACAGCTTTTTACCCTCTTTTGTTGGTGCAAGACCTTATCATCAAGCCTCAGAGCGGGGAGTAAAATTAATTGGTGCAACCTGCCATTATGTCACTGAAGAGCTGGATGCAGGGCCTATTATTGAGCAAGATGTATTACGAGTGAATCATGGGGATACCGCACGCGATATGGTACGTTTAGGGCGGGATGTTGAGAAAATGGTGTTATCACGTGGTTTGCGTTACCACTTAGAGGATCGAGTACTTATCCATGATAGGAAAACCGTGGTGTTAAGCTAATTATTGCAATAATATAGGGATAGGATAGATTTATCACTATCCCTATTGCATTAAGCGATTATGGGCATAATGGTGCTAATTGAGGTAAGCTGCGGCGTAACGATGCCCAACCCATACCTAAATTTGCTTTTTTACTAGTAATTAATACAACCAATGCATCAGGTTTTTCAGGGATTAATGTCATAAAGTGGTAAGTATTATCTGTAGTCATTTGAACTTCTTTAATAAGATGTTTTTTTGAGTTACCACGCATGTTAGAAATCATATCTTCTACAGCACTGATAGTGCGCCCTCGGAACATATCCACCGCAGCTGCAGCAACTGCATCAAGGTAGGATTGAGTAAAGTAAGGTACATTATGGGAAACACCCAATAGTAACCCACTATTTAAATCCACTACAGCACATCCTAGTGCAGAGTCAACGCCTTGAATAATATCAGTACAGATATCATTAATGTTCATAGGTATTCTCCAATATCTCTAATTTATTTGTACACACTATTATAATAGTCTTATCACTATTAAATAACTTAAATAGTGATGCATTATATAATAACCCTATTCTTTTTAAAGTTGGGCTCATTATTATATATCATATAATATGCCAACTTATAGAAGCTTATGCTACGTAATGAAATATTATCACTCTTTACTTATTTTAACAGGTAATTGTTTTTTTAACTAACGGCTGGTAAACAAGCGTATATTTAATAATATAAAGAGTGTAGTGTAAGTAATGGTAGGAAGAAAGGCAGGAGAAAATAAATTTTCTAGCACCTTTAAATTAAAATTATTTTAAAGGTGCTAAATGGTATTTTTAGCAAACTTATAAAGCTAAAGTACCTTCAATTTCAATGGCAACATCTTTAGGTAATGATTTCACCCCTACTGCCGCACGGGCTGGGTAAGGTTGTTCAAAATAACGACTCATGACTTCATTCACTTGGGCAAAATTGCTTAAATCTGTTAAATAAATATTTAATTTAACAAAATTTTGCATAGTGCCCCCTGCTGCTTCAGCCACTGCAGATAAGTTCTTAAAAACTTGCTCTGCTTGGGCAACAAATTCCTCACTGACCACTTCCATGGTTTTCGGGTCTAAAGGAATTTGTCCTGATAAAAATACTAAATCCCCCACACGCACTGCTTGAGAGTAAGTGCCAATAGCAGCTGGGGCATTTTCAGTAGAAATAATAATTTTATCGCTCATAATCGCTCTTTTACTTATACAATCTATAAAATAACAAATACCCCAGACACGACACTGAGGTACTTATTACACAAAGGAACTGTTTAATTTTAATGTGTTAGCTGTTTAGACGGCGGGAATACCCTGCCCTGCTGTATTATGTGCACACTTTTTTTCTTTATGTGTGTCATAACGTGCTAAATCTAAACCTGTTGGATCAATATCAGGTTGACGTTTTGATATAACATCTGCTAACAAACGCCCTGAACCACAAGACATTGTCCAACCAAGCGTACCATGTCCTGTATTTAAATATAAGTTACGATAAGCAGTTTCCCCAACAATAGGTGTACCATCTGGTGTCATAGGGCGTAAACCTGTCCACGGTTCAGCTTGTTGAATATCGCCCCCTTGAGGGAATAAATCAGTCACTACATGGGCAATTGTGGCAAGTTGTTTTTTACGCAAGCTTAAATCATAACCTGTTAATTCAGCTGTACCAGCTACACGAATACGATCACCTAAGCGAGTTAACGCCACTTTATGGGTTTCATCCATAATGGTGGACACAGGGGCGTAACGCTCATCAGTAATAGGTAAAGTTAAAGAATAGCCTTTTACAGGGTATACAGGAATATTAATATTAATTTTACGCAGGAATAAAGGAGAATAGCTACCCATAGCCACGACATAGCTATCTGCTTTTAACATACCTTTGTCAGTATTGACCCCAATAATGCGATCATCACGAGTATATAAGTGATGAATTGTGGTGTTGTACTGGAATTTTACCCCTAATTTTTCGGCTTCTTTTGCTAAAGCTTGGGTAAATAAAAAGCAATCCCCTGTCTCATCTAAAGGCAAGCGTAAACCTCCAACAATTTTATTCCGCATCGGGGCTAAACCCGGTTCAGCTTCAATGCAGCCTGCTACATCTAATAATTGATGAGGAATATTACATTCTTTTAAGATAGCGATATCTTTTTGTACCGCATCTAATTGTTTTTGTGTACGGAAAACTTGCAGTGTACCTTGAGTACGTTGATCGTATTGAATACCAATTTCAGCACGTAATTCATTAAAAGCTTCACGACTGTAATCAGCAAGGCGTAACATGCGTTCTTTATTAATACTATAACGATCAGCTGTACAATTACGTAGCATTTGAAAAACCCATTTCCACATATTAGGATCAAGATTAGGACGTACAACTAATGGGGAATGTTTGCTAAACATCCATTTTATGGCTTTTAGAGGAATTCCAGGGGCTGCCCATGGGGCAGAATATCCAGGGGAGACTTGCCCTGCATTGGCAAAACTGGTTTCTAAACCTGCTTCAGCTTGGCGATCCACGACTGTAACTTCATGTCCTTGCTTAGCTAAATAATAAGCGGTTGTGACACCAATAACGCCATTACCTAAAATAACCACTTTCATGATACTACGCCTCCTAAGACGGTCAATTACACAAGTCACCTCCAAAGTATGAGGTACTACAGTACGCCCTTGTGCTACCTGTAACATATTGATTTTTAGCTATTATACGTAATGCCTTACAAAATTATTTTGGGTATTTATAAGTAATTAATCCTTTTTAAAGGTGATTTTACTATTTTTATTTAAAATACAGCAAAATCACCTGTATAGATAAAAATATGCCATAGAGAAAACTTTTAATTTATGATTTAACCATAAATTAGCTAAAATTTTTGATAATTTCTCACGCTAAGCAAGAGGTTTATGATGCTTGATCAGTTTAAATTGTTTGATGCACATCTACATATTATTGATGAACGTTTTCCTTTATTCCCTAACCAAGGCTATTTACCTGAAAATTTTACCTGTGATGACTATTTACAACGCTTAGCTGCTTATGATTTAGCTGGTGGGGCCGTGGTTTCAGGATCATTTCAACAATTTGATACAAGCTATTTAATCGATGCATTGGATAAATTAGGAGAGAACTTTGTAGGCGTGATCAATGCGCCTGCCACGATTTCAGATAATGAATTAATTGCTTTACATCAGGCGGGTGTGCGTGCACTGAGGTTTAATTTAAAACGTGGTGGTTCAGAAGAATGTCAGCATTTGGAAAGTATGGCTAAACGCGTTCATGAATTAACAGCTTGGCATGTAGAAATGTATGTGGATGTTGCAAATCTAGATGATTTATACCACACAATTCTCCGTCTACCTGCTGTGAGTATTGATCACCTAGGTTTATCAAAAGCAGGTTTGCCCACTTTATTAAAACTCATTGAAAAAGATATCAAAGTCAAAGCAACAGGTTTTAGTCGTGTTAACTTTAACGTGGCAACTGTCTTGCGGGATATCTATATAGCAAACCCAAATGCACTTATGTTTGGGACAGACTTACCGTCTACACGTGCCCCAAAACCTTATCATGACAAAGATTTTTTATGTGTAATAGAGAGTTTAGGGGACGCAGCAGCAAACGCTGTTTTTTATGAGAATGCACGTGTATTTTATCAAAAATAAGTGTTACAAATTGAGACAGGTGTTTTAAGCTGTCACAGTGATAATACTGTGTTTTTTGCATAAACCAAAATACAAACTAATAAAATCAATCAATTACCGCTTTGGCATAAGCTATGCTCTATAATAATTAAATAACTATAAAAATGATAAATACTATTCAAATGAGGAAGAGAAGGTTTATGCAAGGAATAACACGAGGTATCTCTTTTACTACAGGTTGTGCTTTATTGTGTCTAAGCCCATTATTAGCGGCAAAACCTCTTGTTGATAGAGAGGATTTAAAAGTCAATTTAAATGGTGAAGCCGTACTGGGGATTTTTAGTAGTGGTGAAGACTATAAAGAAAATAGCCAAGGTGATGCACAGTGGCAAGAAGGCTACCTTAAACTAGGACTTGATTTCACTGCTATTCAATCACAGCAATCCGCTTTATATGGTGGGATTGCAGCACTAGCCAGTGGTACATGGGGAGACGGGGATGCCCTAGGGGGGACAACAGGGGATGAGCGCAGAGTAGCAATAGAAGATGCTTATTTAGGTTGGAAATCAGGCAATCTACTGCCTGCTTTAGGGGAAAATGGTTTAGATATTTCCTTTGGGCGACAAAATTTTGCTATTGGTGATGGTTTTCTTGTTCAAGGTGATTCCTTAAATTTAGGTGAAGGGTTCGGAGAAAATCTAGATCGTGGGGGTGCATATTGGTTAGCTGCCCGTAAATCTTTTGGTAACACTTTTATTGCACGTTTAGGAGACAGCAGTCCGTGGCGTGGGGATATTTTTTGGTTAGAATCTAATAATAAAGCACAAAGTTTAACCGAGGTGGCAGGATTTAATCTAGAGTATCATCAAGAAAATATGGGGCACCTTGGTATCACATGGATACGTGGCTTAAGTGTGGATGAGCAGGTATTTGGTGGTGCACATAACCACCGTGATGGTTTAAATACCTTCAGTATTCGTGGACAAGGCAGTGCAGGTATCCCCAACGTCAACTTGTCATTTGAATATGTCAAACAAAGTAATAGCGGTGAAGGGGTAAAAGATGTTGATGCCTCTGCATGGTATACCGAAGGAACTTATACATTTTCAAACGTACAATGGTCACCCTCTTTAACTTATCGCTACAGTCGTTTTTCTGGGGATGATGCCAATACAAAAGAAAATGAAGCCTTTGATCCTTTATTTTTTGGCTTTAGTCGTGGCTTTGGTACATGGTATCAAGGGGAAGTTGCAGCCAACTATGCCGCGCCTTTTAGCAGTAATAATGATGTGCATCATGTCGCATTAAAAATACAGCCCACAGAAACACTGGGTTTTGGTTTGTTATATTTTAACTTTAATACCTTAGAGACCACAGATAGTGTAAAAGACTATGCCAGTGAGTGGAATTTATACGCGGAATGGGTAGTCAATGATAATTTATTTATCAGTCCTTTAGTGGGTTTTTATCGTCCTGATGAGGGTGCAAAACCTGTACAAGGTAATGATAAAACCAATACTTACATGCAGATATTTGCACTTTATACATTCTAGGTCTGAAATATAATCAAGAAAAATCAATTTTCATTATTCGTTCTTGATGCCGCTTATGAAAATAGGCGGTTTTTTTATGGTATTAAGCTTTCTAGCTAAAATAAAAAAGCAGGTTTTTACCTGCCAATATACTATGTGGGAATAATGATTTTTGAGTATCGGGTTTTCTATCTTTATCAGATCTATACTCTCACCAATATTCCCATAGCATTTTTATGAAATATAAGTAAATGCAAAAGCTTAAGAGGAAACAGATAAATCAACAGGCTGATTATCAAGCAGGACTTCACCCGCTACAAGTTTCACACGCTGTTCTGCAATCCAGTGTACCACTTTAGGGTATAAATGGTGCTCTTCAACTAATAAACGTTGTGCTAAACTCTCTTCATTATCCTCTGCATTAATTTTGATACGTGCTTGTGCTACCACAGGACCTGCATCTAAATCTTCGGTAACAAAATGTACACTGACTCCATGCTCTTTATCCCCTGCTTCTAAAGCGCGGCGATGAGTATGTAAGCCTTTATATTTAGGCAATAAAGAAGGATGAATATTTAATAAACGCCCTTGGTAATGCACAATAAATGGTGCAGATAAAATACGCATGAAGCCTGCTAGGACTACTAAATCAGCTTCGTAGGCATCAATACGTTGTTGCAACACCTGATCAAAGCTTTCACGGCTTTTATATTGCTTATGATCAACGACTTCAGCTGTAATGCCTTTTTCTTCTGCGTAGACTAAACCAGCGGCATCAGGGCGATTACTGATCACTGCTGCAATCTCTACATTAGGGTGTGCTGCTTCAGCAATGGCACGGAAGTTACTCCCCCGCCCAGAGATTAACACAACAATTCGTAACTTCTTCATACTACGCCTGTAAAATAACGCTGTCTTGACCTGTTTTAGCCACGACTTGCCCAATTTCCCATGCTGTTTCGCCTGCCTCAGCTAAGCATGTTAAGGCAGCTTGTTTTTGTTCAGCAGGCACACAAACAATCATCCCCACCCCGCAATTAAAGGTGCGGTACATTTCTGTTGTGGTGACGTTGCCTTGTTCTTGTAACCAATTAAAGATAGCAGGTATTTCCCATGTATTAGTATCAATATCAGCAGCTAGATCATCAGGCAATACACGTGGGATATTCTCTAAAAATCCACCCCCCGTAATATGTGAAATGGCATGAACAGGCGTTGTTTCTAATAATGATAAAATAGATTTTACATAAATGCGGGTAGGGGCTAATAATGCTTCCCCTAAAGTACGTCCATCAAATTCACTGTCTAATTGTGCGCCTGATACTTCAATAATTTTACGAATTAAAGAATAGCCATTAGAGTGTGCACCACTAGAAGCCAAGGCGATTAAGCTATCCCCTGCTTGAACTTTAGAGCCATCAATTAAGGCAGATTTTTCTGCGACACCCACACAGAAACCTGCTAAATCATAATCACCTGCTTGATACATCCCCGGCATTTCAGCTGTTTCACCGCCAGTTAAAGCTGCGCCAGCTTGTTCGCACCCTGTAGCAATTCCTTTGATCACATCCGCTGCCACATCTACATCTAGCGCGCCTGTTGCATAGTAATCTAGGAAATATAAAGGTTCTGCACCACAGACAATGATATCGTTCACACACATGGCAACTAAATCAATACCAATGGTGTCATGTTTATTGAGCTGCATAGCTAATTTTAATTTAGTCCCTACACCATCAGTACCTGATACTAAGACAGGTTGTTTATAGCGATCAGTAGGCAACTCAAATAATGCGCCAAATCCACCTAAACCGCCTAATACGCCTTCACGTTTTGTACGGGCAGTAAAGGGTTTAATACGATCAATGAGGGAATTACCTGCGTCAATATTAACGCCAGCATCTTGATAGCTAAGGGAAGTAGTTTGTTTATCAGTCACGGCTTCTATTTCAAAGTAGGAAGGGAATTAGAGATGATGCAAATCGGGCATTATATCATATTCATAAATCACAATTCTCATCTCATCCTATTTTTTCCTCAATTTGTGCAGTACGAGGAAAGATACGGTAATCACAGCGTTGCATAAAAGGGAGATCAGTCAAGCTATCTCCGACACCTAGTGTTAATGTAGGCTGATGTTGCTTGATTAAATATTCTACAGCATGTGATTTATCACTACATTGTGGAATCAGTGATAGAGAACGCCCATTTGTATGCACAAAATAATCATCAGGGCAGAGTTGTTTTAATTGTTCAAAAAGTTCAGCCGCTATTTTAGGATCACAACCGTGTTCAGCCTTCATTCCCACGTAGTAGCCCCCTACATTGGATAATTTGAATTTTTCCCCATGTTCAAATGCCTGTTTTGCTTCATTCATCTGTGACCACACACTGTCAACAGAGCAGCTTAGTTTTTTATATTGAGCTTGTATTTGTGCTTCCCATGTTTGATCTTTACTGCCTTGTTTTAAAATCACAGCCCCAAAATATAAAATGGCATATTGAATATCCCCCTGCTGGCTTAGGAAAGTATTATTATATTGGCGCAGATCACGAGCAGTTGTGGGAATAATCGATACTTTATTATGCCCTTGTAATAATTCTAAAAATAGAGACTGGTAATCAGTCATATAAGAGATAGAGCTATCGTTAGGGGCTTGCGTGGCAGGGGTGATCCCTTGCTCATTTTTTTGCTTAGTTTGAAATAAAGTGTCGTCTAAATCAACAAAAGCAAAAATACGTTCTTCATTCACAAGGGTTCCTTTTTCCATAATTTTTATGGAATTTAAATTTTCTGTTTAGAGTGTTGAATGATACCTGCTGCTTTATATGGCATGGAAGGGATTTCTTCAATAGGTACATTTTTTTCTTCGGCTAGTACTAGGAAAGGTTGAATGGCTTCCAGTTGTTTATCTTGCACTAAAATTCGTTCAGGGGCACGGCGTAATAACACACGAATAGCTTCCCCTAGCCCCGGTTTTAAGTAGTTCACATGTCCAATACCATAATAATCCATCATTTCTTTGACAAAGTTATGACTAATTTTTTTCCTCTCTAGTCGTGCTTCAGTTGTTGTACAGTGTCGTCGTACTGGGCTTTTAGCTAAATGATGTACTTGTTGCATAATTTCTTTTACATACCAACGTGATAAATCAACATTATGCAATTCATCATAAAAACAACAACCGTGAAAATCTTCGGCTCCAATATAGTCATCATTTAAAATAGAGCGACTGATTAAACCATTAATAGTGGAATTTAATAAGGAAGAGGGGATTAAATAATCCTCTAAGGTGGCAGAGACGGCTGCGGTACCTGATAAATCAGCAAGTACATATAAATCACTAGAAATTTCAGTTTTATTTTCCTGATTAAATAAAGAAATCCATTTTTGTAGCTCGTCCCCGATGACACCTTTACCTGTCCAGCCATCAATAAAAACAATATCGCGCCCTAAGTGATCATGATGATTTAAAATATATTTTAATGCATTGGCATCAATGCCTCGATCTCGAATAATTGAGATTGAATAATGGGGGACATCACGCTGATAAAAGTCACGTAAGGTATGTTTTAGTAAAACGCCTACAGGTGTGCCTGCACGAGCTAAGGAAACCAGTACCACCTCTTTTTTTTGCTGTAAATGATGCGCTAAAGTCAGCACATTATCCGCTAGTGTTTGGCTATTTTGCGTAAATGCATGATGAAAAACCTGCATATAGGAATCAGAAGGTTGGTACTCCTGTACGATCATTTCACTGTAATGGCGTTTTCCTGATTGAATTAAGCGTTCTTTTTCCGTTACATCAGTATTTTCCATTTGAATGGGTTTAAGTAAAAATTGAACATCATCCGCACAGTACGAGCCATGAAAAGAGGGTATATTTAACATTTTTTATAAAACCTAATAATAAAGGAATAGAATTCCCCTAGTTATACGATTATTTTATTCTTTTTCAAGAGCTCAGTGTATTTAAGCTGTAGCCCATGCTTAAGGTAAAGTGTAAAGAATTTTACTTATTAAAAAAACGCCTATAGTAATTTGTAATAATATTGGTATCATTAGATTTTGTACCTGTTTTTTAGTAAAAAGCTAAAATATTGCAAAGTCCATAAAATGAAAACACCTTGTCATATCATCAAAATCATTCAAGAAAATAAAGCACAAAATGATCCTATTTTAGATTTAAAGGATCGCTCTTTATTAGAAGTGCCTGAAGAAATTAGAGCACTCAGTCATTTAAAACAGCTAGTATTAAGTAAAAATATGATTCAGGTTTTACCTAGCTGGTTAAATGAGTTACCAAATATTGAGTATATTCAGCTTAATATGAACCCATTAAATGATTTGGGGAATATTAAAAATTTAGTCATAGATTGGGGGGTATGGTGGCGTTTACGAGATAAGATTGACCCACAACAAGTGGTGGGTTTATGGTTACGTTGGGAAGAAGGGGAAATGCTGGATCAAGCACTGGCTTTGCCTAATTTACGTTGGTTAGATTTGAGTCAGCAATATTTAACAAAACTACCTAGTAAAGTATGTCAGTTGAAACAATTAGAAGTACTGATTTTAAATGATAATGAAATAGAGAAGTTACCTATTCAAATAGGTCAATTATCTAAGCTTTCTCAATTATATCTTAATGATAATAAATTAAGCTCACTCCCCACTGAAATTGGACAATTACAAAAGTTATTCAAGCTTAATTTAAATCAGAATAATCTTAGTAAACTTCCTAGACAAATAGGAAAATTAAAAAACCTATCTATACTTAATTTGAAAAACAATGAACTTTGCAGGCTTCCTATAGAAATAGGGCAATTATTAAACTTATCTATACTTAATTTGAGTGGTAACTGTCTTAGTATGCTGCCAACTAAACTAGGAAAATTAAAAAAACTATATAAAATCAACTTAAACAATAATAAATTTAAAAAATTACCACCTGAACTAGGAAAGATAAAAAATCTTTCCATTTTAACGATAGAAGAGAATAAACTAACTAAATTACCAGCAGAAATTGGACAGTTACAAAAACTATTTAAATTAAATATAAATCTAAATAATATTAGTAAGTTGCCAGTTGAAATAGGACAATTAAAGAATTTATCTCAACTTGACTTGATGGCAAATAACTTTATTAAATTACCTACTGAAATAGGGCAGTTAAAAAACTTATCTCAGCTTGATTTAAGCTGTAATAATTTTAGTAAACTACCTGTAGAGATTGGACAATTACAAATCCTATCCCAGCTTGATTTAAGCTCAAATAATCTTAGTAAACTACCTGTAGAAATTGGACAATTACAAACCCTATCCCAGCTTGACTTAAGTTTAAATAATTTTAGTCAATTCCCAATAGAAATAAGTCAATTAAAAAACTTATCTGAGCTTGATTTAAGCTGGAATAAACTAAAAAAACTACCCCCAGAAATAGGAAAGTTAAAAAAGCTATCTACACTTATTCTTAATAATAATGAGCTTAGTGAGCTAGCTGTAGAAATAAAGCAACTAAAGTCTCTTTCAAAGCTTTACCTGTCAAATAATAATTTGACTAAATTACCTACAGTAATATGGCAATTAAAAAATTTATCTAAACTTTATTTATCAGATAATAAACTTAGCAAGGTATCATCAAAAATAGGACAGCTGAAAAATTTATATCTACTTTGTCTAAGTGATAATGAGCTAACTACCTTGCCTAAAGAAATAGGGAAACTAAGAAATCTATCCTATTTGATTTTAACGAATAATAAGCTTAATACATTACCTGTTGAAATAGGGCAATTGAAAAACCTAGATTCACTTGATTTAGGCTTTAATAATATCAATGCTTTACCCACTGAATTATTTCAATTAAAAAATTTATCTTATCTTGGCTTGAGTAGAAATGTTTTGAATGAGTTACCAAGAGAAATAGCTCAATTACAAAGTCTATCCACTCTCTGGCTAGATGATAATCATCTTAATAGACTTCCTTCAGAAATAGGGCAGTTAAAAAATCTAACTGAACTTAATTTGGGTTTTAACCCACTCAAAAAGCTACCAGTAGAAATAAAGCAGTTACAAAACTTATCTAATCTTGATTTGAATTGGAATAAATTTAAGACATTTCCAATAGAAATAAAGTATTTAAAAAATTTACATTCACTTAGCCTAAGTGGATATAAATTTAAAACATTACCAGCAGAAATAAGGCATTTAAAAAAATTATCACATTTATATTTATGCCATAGTAAGCTTTGTAAACTGCCAGCAGAAATAGGGCAACTACAAAATCTACATTACCTTAATTTAAATGATAGCAAGCTACATTCTTTACCAAAAGAGATAGGGCTATTACATAATTTACATGAGTTACTATTAGAAAATAATCCATTAAAAAAACAGATATTAAAAAGTGTAGCTTTTGGAGGTGATTTTGATGATGAGGTAGATATCACAAAACTCCGTGCTTATCTTCGTAAAAAAGCTAAAAAATGAAAACACCTTTCCATATCCTAGAAATTATTCAACAAAATAAGGTACAAAACGATCCTATTTTAGATTTACAGGAACAGTCTTTATTAGAAATACCTGAAGAAATTAGAGAGCTACCTCACTTAAAACAACTTTTATTAGGTAAAAATGCTATTCAAGTTTTACCTAGCTGGTTAAATGAGTTGCCAAATATTGAATATATCCAGCTGAATATGAACCCATTAAATGATTTGGGGGATATTGAAAATTTAGTTATAGATTGGGGTGTATGGTGGCGTTTACGAGATAAGATTGATTCACAGCAGATAGTGGGTTTATGGTTGCGTTGGGAAGAGGGGGAAATGCTGGATCAGGCACTGGCTTTGCCTAATTTACGCTGGTTAGATTTGAGTCAGCAATATTTAACAAAACTACCTAATAAAGTAGGTCAGCTGAAACAATTAGAAGTGCTGATTTTAAATGATAATAAAATAGAAAAGCTACCTACTCAAATAGGACAATTATCTAAACTTTCTCAATTATATCTCAATGATAATAAATTAAGTTCACTCCCCACAGAAATTGGGCAGTTACAAAAGTTATTTAAGCTTAATTTAAATCAGAATAATCTTAGTAAACTTCCTACAAAAATAGGTCAATTAATAAATTTATCTCTATTTACTTTAGCAAATAATGAGCTTGATAGGCTTCCTATAGAAATAGGGCAATTATTAAACTTATCTGAGCTTAATCTGAGTTCAAACAACCTCAGTAAACTACCTACAGAGATAAGCCAATTACAAAACCTATCAAAGCTTAATCTGAGTGCAAATAATCTCAATGAATTACCTACAGAGATAAGCCAGCTACATAATTTATCTGAGCTTGACCTGAGTTCAAACAACCTCAATAAACTACCTGATGAGATAAGCCAACTACATAATTTATCTATATTTCATGTGGCTGGCAATAATTTTAATATTTTACCTGAACAAATTGGGCAGCTAAAAAAATTATCCGCACTTCATTCAATAGGTAGCGATTACTGTCATACATTTTTTTCTGAGGTAGGAAAATTAAAAAGCCTGTCAATGTTTTCTTTAATGGGAGGTAACTTTAGTGTATTACCTTCAGAAATAGGAGAGATAGAAAAAGTATCAATACTTTATTTAATGAATAACCATATTCATACACTGCCAGCAGAAATAGGACAACTAAAAAAACTTTCTTCTTTTAATTTAGCAACTAATAGCCTCAGTACATTACCTCCAGAAATAGGGCAACTACAAAACCTATCTGAACTAGATTTAAGCCATAATTGTATTAAAAAATTACCAAAAGAAATAAATCAGCTACAGTGTCTATCTCAACTTAACCTAAGTGGGAATGGTCTTAATAATCTACCAGCAGAAATAGGCAGCTTACAAAACCTATCTTACCTTGATTTATATGGGAATAACCTTAGTATATTACCTCCAGAAATAAGTAAATTACAGCATTTATCTGATCTTGACTTAAGTTTTAATCAGCTTAGTAAATTCCCTTCAGAAATAGGGCAGCTGAAAAATTTATCTGAGCTTTACCTAACAGGTAATTACCTTAGTAAACTACCAATAAAAATAGGGCAACTAAAAAAATTATCCTTGCTTTATTTATCAAACAATAAATTTAGTACACTTCCTACACAAATAGGACAATTAGAAAACTTATCTCAACTTAACTTAAGTGGTAATCAATTTGCTATATTACCTTCTCAAATAAAGCCACTAAAAAACCTATCCAATCTTGATTTAAGTTCTAATAAATTGAATACATTATCAGCAGAAATAGGTGAATTAAAAAACCTATCTCAGCTTAATATAAGTTTTAACGAATTGGATTCATTACCAGTAGAAATAAAGCAATTAAAAAGCTTATCTTATCTTAATTTGAGTGATAACCAATTTAAAGTATTTCCCCAAGAGATTGGGCAACTCCAAAATCTATACCAGCTTAATTTAGATTATAATGAATTGAAAACATTACCAAAAGAAATTGGGCAGTTACATGATTTACGTATATTAAGGTTAAGAGATAACCCTCTAATTAATCCATCACTAAAAGCTTTAGGGGTTAAAAGTGAATTTGATGATGATATTGATATCACTAAACTCCGTGCTTATTTTCGTAAAATAAATAAAAAACCTAAAAAATGAAAACACCTTTCCATATCCTAGAAACTATTCAAAAGAATAAAGAAAAAAATGATCCAATATTGGATTTACGGGATCAATCTTTATTAGAAGTACCTGAAGAAATTCGAGAGTTATCTCATTTAAAACTACTTTTATTAGGTAAAAATGTTATTCAAGTTTTACCTAGTTGGCTCAATGAGTTGCCAAACATTGAATATATTCAACTTAACATGAACCCACTAAATAATTTGGGGGATGTTGAAAATTTAGTCATAGATTGGGGTGTATGGTGGCGTTTACGAGATAAGATTGACCCACAACAAGTGGCTGGGCTGTGGCTACGCTGGGAAGAAGGGGAAATGCTGGATCAAGCACTGGCTTTGCCTAATTTGCGTTGGCTAGATTTGAGTGGACAATGTTTAACTGAATTGCCTAGTAAAGTATGTCAATTGCAACAATTAGAGATACTTATTTTAAATGATAATGAAATAGAGAAGCTACCTACCCAAATAGGTCAGTTATACAATTTATCTCAACTTAATTTGAGTAAAAATAGACTTATTTCACTCCCAATAGAAATAGGTCAGTTACATAATTTATCTCAGCTTAACTTAAGTATAAATGAACTTATTGCTCTTCCAGCAGAAATAGGTCAGTTACATAATTTATCTCAGCTTAATTTAAGTATCAATGAACTTATTTCTCTTCCAGCAGAAATAGGTCAGTTACATAATTTATCTCAGCTTGACTTAAGTGAAAATGAACTCATTTCACTTCCTACAGAAATAGGTCAACTAGGAAAATTATCTTGGTTAAATTTAAGTTCTGGCTTGTCTCAAGATAAATTTTTTAAATTAAAATACTTAGAGGCTGTACTTTTAAATAATAATAAAACAGAGCAATTACCTATTCAAATAAGTCAATCGCTTAGTTTATCGCAGCTTAACCTGACTAAAAATGATCTTGCTGCCGTTTCAATAGGAGATGAACAATTACAAAATCTATTTTGGTTAGATTTAAGAACTATTGTAGATTTAGCTTGGAAAAAATCCAATATACCATTAGTTAAAATAGCACAGCTGAAAAATTTAAACTGGCTTGACCTAAGTAGTAATTATTTATATGAATTGCCTAAAGAAATTGGGCTATTGAAAAAACTACACTGGCTTAATTTATCTAGTAATAAATTGCGTACATTACCCACAGAAATTGGGCAGCTAGCAAGCTTATCTATATTTGATATTAGTCGTAATAAATTTGATGAGTTACCAATAGCAGGTATTAAACATTTAAAAAATCTATCTACATTAAGATTATGCTCTAATAATCTTAAGACATTACCTATAGAAATAGGGGAACTACAAAACCTCTCTCAACTTGATCTCAGTTTAAATAAGTTTGATAAATTACCAAAAGAGCTAAAAAAATTAAAAAACTTGTCTCAAGTTGAATTATGTTCTAATGAATCTTGTGAGTCTTCTAATTCTAATACACTTCCTAAAATACCAAGAGAAATTTTAGTTAAACTATCTGAATTTATTCCAAATCTCACTTACCTTAATTTATATGGAAATAACTTGGAGAGTATTCCAAAAGAAATTGGCTTATTAAAAAAACTCTCTCACCTTAATTTATCAAGTAATAATATCACTGAATTGCCTAAAGAAATTGGACAGTTAGAAAGTTTATCCTATATCAATATAAGCAATAATAAGCTTGATACACTCCCAGCAGAAATTAAGACATTACATCATTTATCTACCTTAGATTTAAATAGTAATCGTATTTATAAGTTGCCAAATGAAATAGGAGAGTTAAAAAATCTCACTTATTTTAACTTGAAATATAATCGGCTCAGAGAACAGCCTGTTGCATTAATGCAGCTTCATAAACTGGCTTGGGTAGGTTTAAATGCAAGAATTGTTGGTGAGCTGCTGACAGAAATAGGGGGCTGACAAAATGTATCTCAAGCTGATTTAAGCTGGCACCCATTGGATATTTTTCCAAAAGGAATAGGTACTCTAAAAAACTTATCTCACCTTAATTTAAGTTCTAAAAGACTAGCAAATATACCAAGCGAAATAGGACAGTTAAAAAATCTATTTCAACTTGATCTAGCAAATAATAAACTCAGTATACTCCCTGCACAAATAGGACAGTTAAAAAATTTGGCTCAACTTCATTTACAAAAAAATAATTTTTCCACATTACCAGCAGAAATTGAGCAACTTCAACATTTATCTATATTAAATCTAAGAAATAATAAATTTACCCTATTACCAAATACAATAGGCAAACTAAAATACCTTTCTACGCTTAACCTTGGCTATAACCAATTATGTGAATTACCAATAGAAATAGGGCTGCTAAAAAATTTATATAAGCTTGATTTGAGTGGCAATACCTTCAATGATTTGCCTAAAGAAATAGGACAATTACATGATTTGCGAGAGTTAAGATTAGATGATAATCCTTTAGAAAATTTACCAGCAGAAAGCTTATGTTTTATAGAAAGGGGGTATGGTCAAGTCAATATCACAAAACTCCGTGCTTATCTTCGTAATAGAGCAAAATTAAAATGAGATGCTATAGTAACACAAGTGTATTAGCATTAAATCATGGTATTTTTATCTTTAAATTTGCTATGCCATACGTCTCATCTTTAATTTAAAAGGAATACATTATGCGTCGTATTTTATTTAGCCTACTTTTAATGTTTATCAGTACATTAAGCTATGCCACTGTACAAGGTAAAGCGATGGATTATGTTGTGAATGGTGTGACTTTAAAAGGCTACCTTGCTTTTGATGATGCGATCACGGAAAAGCAAGGAGCGATCTTAGTGGTACATGAATGGTGGGGACATAACGCTTATGCACGTAAACGTGCTGATATGCTGGCGGCATTGGGTTATACAGCTCTTGCAGTGGATATGTATGGTGAAGGTAAAAGTACAGAACATCCTAAAGAAGCAAAAGCTTTTATGAATACTTTTTTTGAAAATGCCTCAGAAGGTAAAGCTCGCTTTTTAGCTGCAATAGAATTACTAAAACAACAAAAACAAGTGGATAGTACTAAAATTGCTGCTGTTGGTTACTGCTTTGGTGGCGGGGTCGTATTAAATATGGCTCGTTCAGGTGTAGATTTAGTTGGGGTTGCCAGTTTTCATGGCAGTTTATCCACAAAAAACCCTGCTCAAAAAGGAGCTGTTAAAGCTAAAATATTAGTTTTACATGGTGCGGATGATAAAATGATCTCTACAGAGCAAGTAGATGCTTTTCATAAAGAAATGGGGAGTGCTAATGTGGATGTAGAATTTATTAGCTATCCTGCAACACAGCATAGTTTTACTAACCCTGATGCAGATAAATTCCAGCAAAAATATGGTTTACCTGTTGCGTATAATGAAAAAGCAGATAAAGCATCATGGGAAAAATTACAGCAATTTTTAACCACTGTGTTTAATCAAAAATAGTTATTTAGTAGGTGCTCATATAGCAAACCTATTTAGTTTTGCTATATGAGCCTAACATTATTAAGCCGTAACCTGTAGCTTTTTAGGCTTCCAAATAGTGGCAATATAAATACCTGAAAAAATGGCTAAAATCCCAAGATAATGATAGCTAGCTAAACGTTCATTTAAAAATATCATAGAAAGTATAACGCCAAAAGCAGGAATTAAATGTAAAAAATGCCCTGCTGTATTGGCTCCAATCTCTTGTACGGCTTGATTCCAACACATATAGGAAATGATTAAAGGAAAAAGAGATATATAGGCTAAACTGCTTAAAATGGTCATATTTATCTCCCACACTCGGCTCCCGCTGCTTTCCCATAAATATAATGGAAATAACATTAATACAGCCAAAGCTATCATAGTGCCCAATAAGCTTAACCAGTGAATACCTTGCGGTTTCCAACGTAAGAAAACGGAATACAGTGCCCATGTAATCACTGCAATCATCACCCACATATCACCAATATTTAAATGTAGGTTTTTTAAAACCTCCCATTCTCCTCGGCTAACAATCATTACCACACCAAGCAGTGATAATACCACCCCCATTAATTGGTAAAATGTGACTTTTGTTTTAAACATAACAAAAGAAAATAAGATAATAAATACAGGGCTGGTAGAGACTAATAATACTGCATTGGTTGCTGTGGTACTTTGTAAGGCAGTATAAGTACAAGCGGTAAAAGCCACCATCCCTAATGCTGTTAATAATGATAACACTTTTATATTTTGTAAAATAATAGGGAAATCACGTTTTATATACGGGTAAGCAAAAGGCATGATAAATACAAAACCCGTTACCAATCGCCAGAATGATAAAGTTAATGGGGGGATTTCAGCTTGAATAGCCCGACCAATAATAAAATTACCCGCCCAAAAAAGCGTTGCTAACACCAGTAATAAATAGGGGGAGCGGTTCTGCATAATAAATCTCTATAGAAATAAAATAGATGTTGATTATGGATAATACGCTGTGGGAGTAAATGGTGTAAACAAGAAAATGTACAAACCAGAGAAGAGGTTTGAAATAGAAAGGTAGAAAATTAGAGATAATAAGTAGAAGGGGCATACTCAAAGAGTATGCCCCCTGCATTATTACCCCCTAGGGGATAATAAGTACCACATTACTTAAAACTACAAAATTAAGTGTTGTGATGTACACGGTTATGGACGTTGAACTTACCTGTTGGTGTTTCTAAGTCTTTAATACGTGCTTTTTCTTCCAGTGTTTTAGCATCGTATACAACGATTTCACCTTTAGAACGGTCACCTGCACCACGTGCCCAGACAGAAACCCATACTTCAGAACCATCTTTGTTGAATTCAAAGTGTGTTGCCACAGCTTTAGGGAATTCAGTTACGCGGATAGTTTTAACTAACTTACGTGTTTTCTTGTCTAACACTTGAACACTTTGTTGTACTTCAGGCTCAGGGTGTTTAGTTTGGTCAAACCATACGTAGTCAGAGTTTGGATGAGTACGCAAGAATAAACCAGGACCATCAGACTCTACGCTGTAACAGATTTTCCATGCTTTATCAGGATGACCAACTGGATCATTACTCCATACAGTCACTTTACCTTCACCTAAGTGAGTGGTTCCTGCAACAGGACCACACTCTGGGTCAACCCAGTTAGCACCAGGACCTGGATGTGGTTTCTTACCAGTTTCAATAGATGCTACACCTTTACGTGTTGTAGTATCCATGATTTCCATGCGGTTAGAAGCGTTGGCTGCAATTTGGAAGTAACGCTGTGTTGGATCAAAGAAACCATCATGTAAGAATTTGTGTGTGTTGACTTGCTCAATACGTAGATTATCTAAATCACTGTAATCAACTTGCCAAATTTGACCTAATTCTTTAATCGCAACAACCCAAGATGGTGCTTTAGGTGTGTTGTAAATCGCTGCAACACGGGCTTCATTGATGTATTCACCATCAACGTTAACACCACGTGTTGAAACCACTTTTAATGGCTCCATTGTTTTAGCATCTAAGATAGCAAAGTGAGGAGGCCAGTATCCACCACCAATCACGTATTTATCTTTGTACTCACCAAAGTGAGATACCGCTACGTCACGTGCATCGTAAGCGACTTGGGTTTCAGCCACAACTTGTGGTGGATCCATCCATAAGTCAATCTTAGTCATCTTACCGTCACGACCTTGGGTGTACCAGAATCGGCCGTCAGAAGATTCTTTAGCAACGTGTACGGCGTAACCTGTATCAATTTTAGCAACCACTTCTTTTGTGTCACCATCAATGATACCCATTTTCCCTGCATCACGTAAAATCACAACAAAGAAGTTTTCCCAGTTGCGGCTATGTGCAGGTTTTGTTGGATAATCTTCTGGTTTAATGAAAGTTTTCCAACGATCTTTCATCATTTGCAATGTCATTTCTGGTGGAGTAGGTGGCTCCATTTGAATGTACGTTGCAACCATGCGGATTTCATCTTTGGTGAAAATATCATCAAAGTTGTTCATTCCACCTTCAGTACCTAAGGTTAAAATACGCTCTAAACGTTTTTGACCTTTTTTACGTGTGCTAGCAGGTTCTAAACTTTTACCTGTAGCGCCTTTACGTAAAACACCATGACAACCAGCACAGCGTTGAAAGTAAAGTTTTTTAGCATGTTCAAATTCTTCAGCGGTTAATGTAGGTTCCGCTTCCGCTTTTTTTGCCGCAGCAGCAGGAAGTGAAACACCTCCTAATGCCAAGCCCATTGCAAGGCTTAATGCGGTAAGACTAAAAACAGATTTTTTCATGGGGATCCCTCGTTTTTATTAAGGTTAGGTGCGCCCATCGGCAGTTAAATAACTTTTAAACTAAAGCATTTTAAGCCTAACTCGATGAGATGCTTCACTCCTTGACTTGTGTCAAGCGCATTTTAAGTGATTAAATTCAATAACTTATTTTAATTGTTTTTTGCAGGTACCTGTAACCAAAAGGTCACAGGCCCTTCATTGACTAAACTTACACGCATATCTGCCCCAAATTCCCCTGTTGCCACCTTATTATGCTGGTGACAAGCTTGTTGATGTAAATAATTGAAAAGCTGCTCACCTGTGGCAGGATCTGCAGCAGGGGTAAAGCTTGGGCGCATCCCTTTTTGAGTATTGGCTGGTAAAGTAAATTGAGGAACTAATAATAAACCACCCTCTATATCCGTCAGGCTTTTATTCATTTTCCCCACTTCATCGCTAAAAATACGATACCCTAATAATCGCTGTAATAAGCGATCAGCATATTGCTCTGTATCGTTTTTTTCGACACCCACTAATACAAGCAATCCCTGCTCTATTTCACCAATGCATACGCCATTCACTTCAACACTGGCATGGCTTACACGCTGTAGCAACCCTATCATTATAGTCCATCCTAATGAATAATTACTTAAATCAAGTATGTTTACTTGTTTATTATTTGATGTGACATATTAACTCTGTTGCAGGGGTATTGCATACAATACCTTGGTATGAAATTGAATCATGCCATGATTGATAAATAATGGCATGATTAAGATCATGAAAAGCTTACATGTAAAGCTATCACAATAGGTTTAAAGGTAATAAATGATTTAAAATCAATGTTGTAGCCTTGATATGCTAAATAATGAAATATTAGTGATAGTGTACAAAAAGAGTATTTTTACATCATTTTCATTACTGTAGGGAGCCATAATGCAATACTTGGAAAAGCGATTAACAGAATAATACGCACCCCATCAGCAAAAATAAAAGGTATAATCCCTCGCATTACAGTACGTAAAGATAAATCAGGAATGACACCTTGAATAATAAAGAGGTTCATGCCAATAGGGGGGGTAATTAGTCCAAGTTCAACAACAGTCACCAGTAAAATACCAAACCAAATCGGATCGTAACCCATAGAAGTGACAACAGGAAAAATAAACGGAACCGTTAATAAAATCATGGATAAGCTATCCATAAAACAACCTAGGATTAAATAAAATACCACTATACAAATCATCACTGTCAGCGGTGTGAATCCTTGTGATTGTAGCCATGTTAAAAGTGTGGTTGGTAGATTGCTGCTTTCAATAAAAAAATTAAATAACGCCGCACCAATAAGAATTAAAAATAACATTCCTGTGATATCAGCAGTTTCTTGTACACAGAGTTTAAATACCTGCCATGTTAATTTTCCCCGTAACCATGTAAATAAAAATGCACCCAAGGCTCCCACGGCTGCCGCTTCAGTGGGGGAGAAAAAACCTGTATAAATTCCACCCATCACCACTGAAAACAATAGCACCACATCCCAAATTTTTAATAATGCCTGTTTACGTGCTGCCCATGAGAGAGCGGGTGTACTGGATTCTTCGCTTAAAAAATGTTGCTGTGCTACCACAGCAAGTAAATATAAACTGATGGCTAATAAACTAGGCAGTAATGCAGCACTGAATAACGCGCCCACAGATTGCTCTGTTAACAAAGCATAGATCACCATAATAATACTGGGTGGAATCAATACCCCTAAAGTCCCCCCTGCTGCCACAGAGGCAGCGGCTAAACTATCAGGATAGCCATGTTTACGCATTTCAGGCATCGCAACTTTTGACATGGTGGCAACGGTGGCAAGGCTGGAGCCACAAATGGCACCAAAAGCGGCGCACGCGCCCACGGTTGCCATTGCTAATCCTCCCCGAAAATGTCCAATAAAAGCATTCACGCCTGTGTATAAATTACGAGATAAACCCGCATGCGCAGCAAAAACGCCCATTAATACAAATAAAGGGATAACAGAAAGGCTATAGGGAAAAACAGCTTCAAATGGCGCGGTAGATAAAATGTAGTGGGTAGTATCCCACCCCATTAAGGGGATGGTGCCAATAATACCAACAGCTCCCATTGCCACCGCAACAGGGACACGTAATATAATGAGAATTAATGCTGCAATAAAACCAATTAAACCAATAAACTCATCCATGTACAGCACGCTCTACTTCTTCATCACTCAAAACATGGGTAAAGCTTTGTAAAGCAATAAAAAGTGTTGCAATACAGGCAAGCCCCCCACCAGATAATAAAAATCCCCAGTAATAAATAAGAGGAATGCCTAAGGTTTGTGATTGATCACCATATTCTAATTGCTGTACAGCTTGCCCCCAACCATAATAAGTAATTAAAGCCAATAAAATACAGCCAAAACAAGCAGCTAAGCCATCTAAAAATTGTTGTGCACGTGGAGATAAATAGTGATCACTCAGTTCAATGGTGACATGAGTACGGCGTAAAAAAGCAAATGGAATTGACCAAAATGCCACAGCCATCACACAAAGCTGGGTAATATCCACCGTGCCTAAAATGGCATAATCAATACTATGGCGCAGAATAATATCAGCAACGACAACTAAAATAGCGATAAATAACATAATGATACCCAGTAATGCAAAAAAGCCTAATACTTGGGTTAATATGCGATACATAAGCCTACTTCCCTTATTCATTTTTGTTATAAAAAATGGATTATAGTATGCCTATATTTTTAGGTGTTAGTAATACAGAGTATAAATATTAATAATTTATGAAAAAAAAGGAGAGTGGAACCACTCTCCGAAAAGGAAGATAATAAAAGATGTTAAAAAAATTAGTCCGCTTCAGGTCTCCAATCTGGCGTTTTAAAGAGGTGGTTGATTTTTTGGCGTACTGTTTTAGCTTGTCGTAACGCACTAAAAAGTTTACCAAATTCATAAAATTGTACGGTAAACGGATTTTTAGAAGTCATTGGAGTCGTTAAGCCGTAGGTTGGGATTTTTTCTTCTTTTTGAAACGTACCAAATATGCGATCAAAGATAATTAAAATGCCCCCAAAATTTTTATCTAAATACTGTTTATCAGAACCATGATGGACTCGGTGATGTGAAGGGGTATTCAGTACCTTTTCTAACACGCCCAGCTTGCCAATAATTTCGTTGTGAATCCAAAATTGATAGGCTTGTACTAAAATTTCTGCAGCAAAAATAAAAATAGGGTGGAAGCCTAATAATAATAAGGGTAAGTGGAAAACAGCAGATACAACAGGATCAAATAAACTAAAACGAAACGCGGTGGCAGTATTCATCATACTGGAGCTGTGATGAACAGAATGGGCTAACCACAGTAAACGTACTTTATGCAGTAAAAAATGTTCTACATAATAAGTAAAATCAGCTAAAAATAAGACAACAAAGAACATCTCAAAGGTAACGGGCATTTTCCATGGAATAAACTCATATAAGGTAAAATAGCCGTATACTGCTAGCGAAAAAACTATAACTTCAGAAAAATAAAAAGGTATTTGGGTTATTAAACTTGATAAGGTTTCTAAAAAGCGTCCTGTTGTGAAACGCTTAGTAAAGGCATCATTGAGTAATTCAAGCATCAAAAATGCAACAGCAAAAACCAGTATCCAGTCATAAACACTAATAGAAAACTGCTCAAAAAAATCTATGATAGAAGTCACTTCTTGAGCAGGCAAAAGATAATAAATAAAACTCTCCATTTTTATTCCTTTTACTCTACGCTCAGGTAGGCTGTTTGTGAGTGAATTGCATACTGTTCATCAAGTTGAATTTGCTCATAATCATATTGATAATTGATATTTACAGCGGGTTTGTTGGCTTGTGCTTGGTACCATGTATCTAGCACACTTTGAGTTTTTAAATATTTGCCAGATGCTAATGTCAGTACATCATAAGGTGAACTGACTTTTTGTGTTTTATCAACAAGATAACCAATTAAAATATCAACTTTATTTTCTGCTGCATTATAATTGCTGTAAATTTGATACACTTCTTTTTCATTTTTTGGGTGTGCTAACCTATTGATATTTTTATCTTGATAAAAATCTTCCCATGCATGATTAAGTAATACTTTATATTGCCCTGATAAAGGTAAACTATAATATTTACCTAACACTATTTTTTGAGGCTGTTGTACTACTGTATTGTCTGTTAACTCAGCATGTACATTTGTTTTTTGCTGAGGTAAATGAAAATATAAAACAGCAGATAAAAAGAAAAACATAAATAGAATAAGTAAGCTATAAAGAATAACTATCATACTATTACGTTTTGGTAAAATTGTATTTTGTACCATTATTAAAATATTCTAATGTTTTAGAAAATAAAAATGTGCTGTATTTATCACAATCAAGCAATGCTCTGGCAAGGGAAAAGGAGAATACTTGCTTGCTATTTTGATAAAAAATAGGATAAATCAGCACATTAACCTGTTTTTAACTAAAATTAGCTAAATTGGGGAATAAAGTAGGCAAACTTTCCCGCTCTACCCCAAACCATACTGCTAATTCTGCATAAAGTTTATCGAGTGGCATGGTAGGAATTAGTACCCCATCTCCAATATCTAAAGGATTATCTGCCCCAAGATTTAATTGAGGATATTCTCCATGAATTTTTCCACCCAGATTAGCTAGCGTGTCACTCATCACAATACAGTTTCCGCCCCAACCATGATCAGTCCCATTTCCATTAGAAGTTAAAGTACGTCCAAAATCTGAGCCTGTGAATGTCATGACTTTATCTGCAACATTCATACTTTCTAATGCGGCTTGAAACTCCCCTAATGCCTTACTTAAAATACCTAGCATTCTGGCATGATTACTTAATAATTCATCATGATGATCCCAACCAATATAACGTACAAAAAAGGTTTGCTGAGGTAAATTTAATTGTTCTGCCGCTTTAATAGATTTTGCCACCATATGCAATTGCTGTGATAAAGGCGTATCTGAAAAAGTAGCGGGGACAGTGACTTGATCAACGGCTTTTTTAAATACCTCATGTTGCGCTTGGGCTTCACGTGTTATAGAGAGGTAAGTTTGTTTAAAAGGGTCGTTGGCATATTCTGTATTAAGTAGATTTTCAAAATTTTCTTCAATCAGCTGATTTAATACACTTCTCTCTGTTACTGCTATTGACTCTTCATTAATCACTAAACCAACGCTACCTTTTTCATTGATGACATAGTGCGTGCTGTTTATCCCATTTTGCAGAATATTGCTACCTGCTAAAGAAATATTCATCGGGATTTGAGAGGTAGCACGATTTACTTGTAAGGTATCAGCAAGATAACCAAACCACCCTTGGTTAATACGATCTTGTGGGCGCGCAGTTTGCCAATGATTAAATTGATCCGCATGAGACATCAACCCTAATGGCAGTTGTACACTATTATTTTGATAAGCTTCTTTAGTAACAGGCTCCACCATCGGCGCAACGTTGGCAATAAATGCTAATTTTTCTTGATTAAATAACTGTTGTACTTCAGGCATACTGTGATGCACCCCAAAGGTACGCCCTTTGTGATCAGTAAAATCAGCAAGTGGGAGCAATTGCTCTTTAGATAAAGCTAAATTACTACGACTGCCTTTATATTCTTCATAGGCAGCTTTTGAAGTGGGCACCAGCATATTAAAGCTATCATTCCCCCCATCGAGCATAATACAAACCAGTGCCCGCCCTGTTGAATTAATTTTTAAAGGTAAAGCTGTATCTGCTTGTGCATGGGGTAAACTAAAACTTGGGGCAATACCTGAAAGCATCACTCCAGCGGTAGCCAATGTACTATTTTTAAGAAAACGGCGACGTGAGGCATTATAAGCATTCATGATTAAGCTTCCAGTACAGTAAATTCAGGAGAAATTGCTAACATAAAGATAACAGTTTGTACCACCCATTCAGGATTATCGGCATAATTTTTAAATGCAGATTTAATCTGCGGCTTAATGGATAGATTTGTTTTTCCTGTGAGTAATAAACTCATTTCATCGATTAAATTATCATGCTGATCAGGAGAGGTAGCTAAGCCCAAAGCCCGATCAAAATTAAATTTTAATTGGTTAGCAGCATGAGTACGTAAGCGTTCTGGCTCTAACTCTGGTGCATTCAATACTCCCGGTTTGGTGCTGATAGAGGTACTGACCCACGGATAATATTCTCCAAAGAGCCAATAATACATAGTATTCACCCATGCAATAGAGGTTGCCGCTGTATGTAGTTCAAACTCTGGTGCCACTAAATCCATTCTTTCTAGTTCACCATGTGGTACAAAGGCAGGTTTATAAAAATTAAATACTGTTGGTGAAGAAAGTGGATGTTGTGCCAACATTTCCTGAATATCATCCCCAATCAGCCATAACTTTCCTGATTCATTACTCACATTAAAAGCCCGTAAAAGCTGAGTCACACGTAATAACGGGGATTTTAATTTTTGGGATTGTACAGATTTACCATTTTCAACGGTTGCAGACGCAAAGCTGACCCCTGATACTGGATTGGTTAGGGGAAAAGTTAAAATTTCTTCAACAGCAGCTTTTAAATTTCCTTGTGTACCAAATTTTTGTGCAACACGTTCCACATATTGCGGAGAAGGGTTAGAGGTGACTAACTGGTTAATTAAATGGCGCGCAATAAAGGGGGCGGTACTGGAGTGGCTCACTAAACGTTCCACAACATGGCGAATTTCTTCTTCACCCGTTTGTCCACCCGCTAAACTAATATGTCCGCCCAACAACTGTTTTGCCTCTCTATCATGGAAATCTTCTTCCACAATCATCGGCTTGGTCATGGTCACATAAGGAATACGCTTATAGGTCTTATCAATGCCATCACTAAAGCTGATAGGGTGCCCGTTATATTCCTTACGCCAAAAATCATTTTCCCATTCAAATTCAAAATGCTGGGCCTTTAATCCTGTGAATACACGCGCTAAGGCTTTAATATCATCATTATCATAAGTAGGAATATCACGTCCTTGGCTGTCTTTTTTACGTGTCCCATCACTATTAAGTTCGTATAAACCAATAGAAAACAGCTGCATGATTTCTCGTGCATAGTTTTCATCAGGATGAATATGACGCGCAGGATCGGCTTTTTCATTATTCATATGTGATAAATACACGCCCATACAAGGGTGCATTGATACATCGTAAAGTAAATCAGTATAGCTACCAAAAGCATGTTTATAGAGCAAGTCATAATAATTTGCCATGCCTATTGCATCTAACTCTAAAGAAGAGTTATCAGAAATCACTAAAATTTCACTTAATGCTTGGGCAACTCGTTGGCGCAAAGTATGTTCACGATCAGCTAAAGTGTGTTGCCACCATGCCATATGAAAATACCATTTATAGGGCAACGCAGGATTATTACCACTGCCATTAATTGCTTTTTCACCATGTGCTGCAACAAGTTTCCCACGGAATTCTTGCCAAATATCATGAGTTAAACTTTGAAAGGTATCAGTACGTGTTAAAGGGCGGTTTAGCTCCTCATTGAGCCATGTAGTTGCCCCCTTTTCTGCTACATTTTTGATAAGGGCATCATCAGCACCAAGGCTGGCCTGCATTAAAAAACGGCTCGTATGAGCTAAATTTTCCATAACTTATTTCCTATATTCCTATGTTAATGAAAGACAAAATGATATTCACCAATAAAAACAAGAAATGGCAACAGCAAACCAAAGCAATAAAGTACTCCAATATGCCCACGGCTCTTCATTACGACGAAATTCACGATGTAACCAAACTTGACCACTAAACAGATCAAATAAAGCCCATAACAGCAATACGCTTCCTAATAATGCCGTCCAACCCATGTTATTATTCCTTAGGTTTCTCCAGCGGGATTAATAATTGTTTCGCCGCTTGATATGCCAATTGTCGATAATCCTCACTTTTTCCTAATGGGGTTAATGAATCCACATTAAAATAAAGTGAAATAATACCAAATGCGGTCGCCTGTAATGTTGTCACGTCTACATTTGGGTAATCTTGTTGTAAAACTTGCCTGATTCCCTCAACAAAATGATGAAACCAGTCTTGCATTAGCTGTTTTAGTTCGGGGTCTCGCCCTGCAGAAAAAATTAATGATTCCATCACCAAGGTAAATTCTGCATCACTGTTATCACTGCCAAATAAGCCTTCTAGTAACCATGGTACCGCATTTTCTTCGGGGAGTTGCTGTAAAAAATCATCCCAATATTGGTTTAATTGCTCAATGACCCAATGTGCCATTTTTTTCATTAATTCATCGCGGTTACCGACAAAGTGACGCACTAGACTACGTCTTAATTTTGCCTCTTCTGCAATACGTTCTAAGGTGCTGCCTTCAACACCGTAGCGAGCGACACAACGAAAACATGCGCGTAATATTTCTTCGGTACGTTCTGCTTTTTTGCTTGTTCTTGGCATTTTTACACCTCTTATCATGTGGACAGATTACGTTAATAAGAACGGGCTAAATTGACTACAAATTTAGCCGCGTCAACTCTAACATAATGTAAAAGTTTCATTGCGCTTATTTATTTGCAATGACATGATGAAAAAATGCGTAAAAAAGAGGTGTTATCAATAAAAGAAAGATGTATTTGAGTAATTAACGGTTAGTGACTCCTTTAGTTTGAATAAATCATTTGAATGGTTTGTTGTGTATTGCCCCCAACTTTTAATTTAGCTTCATTAAAGCTAGGTGTTTTTGTTTTACCCACATTATTAGTAAACCCATAACCTTCTAACATCTTGGTGCCTTTTATATTAAAGGTGGCATCATTATTTTTGTCATGGTGAATAAATGCAGCATAGCTTCCTGCTTTTAAGTTAGGAAATACAAATTTCATATTGCCTTGGCGCGTATTTTGTGAAGTCAATGCAACCGCTCCAATGGCTGTTTGCTTACTAAATGCACTCTCTTTATCATATAAAGAAACTGTCACATTCCCCTGCGAATTATTGATCCCTTGAATAGATAAGGTTAATTCAGCAGCAAAAACAGGGGCACTCATCATTAAAGCAGTCCCTAATACAATTGATTTAATCATGGTTTAATCTCCATAAAATTTAAAATATGTTGTTGAAATTCTTGAATAGCAGCTTCTTGATAACGTGCAGTGGCACCGATAGAAAAAAGCGGTGATTGCAATGCCTTTTGCTGTTGTTCGCAAGCAAACACATCTTCAAGCATAAAATCACCACTTTCCATCGGGTCATCTTCTTGTAAAGGTTGGTCATATTTACTGCGTTGACTGGAATAGTAAGCCCAGCTGCGTGATGCTTGCTTTGCAAATTCCCAATCAGATACAGGCATTAAACGTGTACGTGTAATGACTCGTGTCACTTCAGGCGTGAGTGGGATGACATGAAAAATAGACCAAGAAGATTCGGTTGCAGCAATCCCTAAATTAGGGAAAAACATCGGTACATAGGCACCAATGGGCTGTTCATCTGTAAAGTGCTCAATGAGTGGAAACGGACTCATTTTTTTTAAATTGTGTTTAAATTTATCTGATAAAGGCTCATAAAACGCAAAGTGTGAGCCGACAAATTGACTATGTTGTTGTTGATGGTTATACATATCTAAGGTATTAGAATGTAAATGGGATAAGTGATAACCATCAATATAGTTTTCGACAATAATTTTCCAATTGGCTTTAATATCATGTTGTGTTGCGGTATCAGGGTATTCCACCAATTCATCAACACGATGGGGGCCAACGGCTTTTTGTGCTTCCCCTAACCAATCAAAGAAAAAGGGGGCATTCGGATCGACATGTACCCAAATCATACCTAGCCACTCCTTGACCGCCGCTTTATGTAAGCCTAAGCGTGATTTATCTAACTCAGGAAATTCTATTTTTTCCTGTGGGACAGCAATCAGCTCTCCTTCTAAGGAGTAACTCCAATCATGATAAGGACAGGTAATAGTTTTCTTTTTCTTACCGCAAGTTCGTAATAATTGTGTGCCACGATGGCGGCATAAATTATGATAGGCACGTAATTGTTGCTGTGCATTCTTTAAAATAATCAGGTTACAACGCCCCACTTGTACCGTCAGGAAGTTCTCCTTTAGATCTTCAATAAAGCCTGCAAATTGCCAATTTTTTTCAAAAATTAAGGCTTGTTCTTGCTTAAACCATGACTCAGAGAGATAAGCATCTTTAGGTAAAAGCATGACTTTTTCTAATTTTTTATTCATGTTATCCCTCTTCTAAACCAAGAAATGGACTGAGCAACATATAAATACCAACACCTAACCAAGAAAGACAAATAAGCCAAAATAAAACAGGGTTTTGGTGACGGGTAACCAGTTCAAACAAATGGGTATTACCACGGCGTATATCAGGGATAATCCAGATTAAACATATCAAGCCCCATAACCACGTGAGTTTAAAAATCGTGGCTATATAAACAGCTAATAATCCAATTGTTGCGCGCCATTTCATGGTTTTCATAGTAAAAATCTCAGTTAAAGATTAAAGGTAACTACTATGGAATAAACCTAAATTACGAACTTGTGTGAACTGACGTTTGATACTACGCCCTGTACTGTTATATTTGTCATAAAACCATTGCACCCCCTCTGTAAGCTGCTCTGCTGTCATTTGTGCAGGTTGAAAGACAACATGATTACAATCATATTTTGACCAATCACGGGTTAATAACCTGTTTTCACGTTCTAACTGTGCAAATAAAGCCGTCCCAGGGAAAGGGGTTAAGGTGACAGAATGGCAAACATCTAGCTCAATATCTTCAACAAAATCAAGTGATTCTTCAAAAATTGATTCATCATGCTGATCGAAGCCAAAAATCATGGCAGAGTCCACGGCAATCTCGTAATGATGTAAGGTTTGAATATATTCCTTTGCTTTTTCAACTTTGATAAACCCTTTACCCGCTGCTTTCAGTGCAGCACGTGAAGAAGTTTCTAAGCCTACTAATAAATAAAATAGACCACTTTCTGCTGCTACTTGCAAAATATCTTCATGTTCTGCAATATTTAAGGTGGCTTCTGCCAGCCATTTAATATTTAAAGGCTTCAATGCCTCACAGAGTTCTAGTGCATATTCTCGATCTGCAATTAAATTATCTGCATGAAGTTCTACATAACTTAAGCCAGAACGTTTAATTTCATCAACAATATCTCCAACAGGACGCGCTTGAAATTTAGGGAAAAATTCATGTACCGTACAAAAATTACATTTAAATTTACACCCACGTGATACCATCACAGACCCTAAGCCGTTATAGGGGGTTAAATCCATATACTCATGGGGATAGCCTTGACTTTGTTGTAGTAAAACAGGCTGTTTATTCTCATAAATACGCTTTAATTTACCTGCTTGAAAATCTGCCAATAACTGTGGCCAGTGGTGTTCTGTTTCTCCACACATCACTGCATCACCATGCTGTAAAGCTTCTTCTGGTAAAAAAGAGGCATGTAATCCACCAAATACCACCGTAATCCCTCGGCGACGAAATGCTTCAGCTAATTGATAGCCGCGTTTTGCATCAGGAGTAGACATAAAAATCGCCACAATATTGGCTTGATAATTTATGTCTGCTTCCCCTTCTGAGGTTTCATCAATCAAATCAATATCAATGTACTCAGGGGTAACGGCTGCCAATGAATAAATACTTTGGGGGGGTGCGCCCATAAAGCGTTTGTAATCTTTAAACAAGCTATTGGCAGAGGCTTTGATAACGTAAACTTTCATCTGGATTTTTACCCTATAAATTCTTGCTAATTTTAGTGCTAATCATTAACAAGAATATTTGTATGAAAAGCACTCTTTCAAAATTGTCATGTTTGACAGTTTATAGCGAGATTTATAAATTGTCAAACATGACAATTTATAAAAAATAAAATACCCAATATTTTTTTTATAAAGAAAAAGAGAGAAAAGTAGGTTAATTATTTGTATTAACAGTATTTATTTTTATTTTATAGCGAATTAAAAGACAGATAAAAAATATCAGCTGCTTTATTTTAGACTATAAATAGCGAACAAAAAGGAGAGGAAAGATATAAAACAGGGGGAAAAAGAGAGGGAGATATCCCCTCTCTTTTAAGATAATTTATTAAGCGGTTATAGATAATTTTTGTTTACGACGACGTTGTAAAGCAATAATGAATGCTAAACATAGAAGAGCAGGAATATAAAATAATTCCTTCCAAGGTTGTGATTGAGGAATGTGAACTTCTGCAATCACTTGATCAAAATCTAAGCCTGCTTTTTGTGCGGGGCTATCATAACCTACCCCATCAATAATTAATTTATCATCTTGATTAAGTAGTTCTAAACCTAATTGTGTGAGCTTTTCTGCACCATTTACACCCTCTGGAACTTGAAGTAAGGCAACAAATTCACGCGGGTTACCAATATCATCCTCTCCTTGAATTTTTAACTTAATTTTACCTTCTGCCTCTAATTCATTTAAGGCACTACTGAATTGTTGGGCAGGAATAGTTTTATAAGGTTCAACGGTTAAATCCATCCAGAATCCAGGGCGGAATAAAGTAAATGCGACTAATAGCAATAAAGCCGATTCATATAATTTACTGCGGGTAAGGAAATAGCCTTGGGTTGCAGAAGCAAAAATCAGCATGGCAATTGTGGCAGTGATAAAAATGAAAATACCATGTAAAAAATCAACATTTATCAATAACAAATCTGTGTTAAAGATAAATAAGAAGGGAAGGGCGGCTGTGCGTAAGCTATAAAAGAAGGCTTGAAACCCTGTACGTATTGGATCCCCCCCTGACACAGCGGCGGCTGCAAAGGAGGCAAGCCCAACGGGGGGCGTGACATCAGCCATAATACCAAAATAAAATACAAATAAATGTACCGCAATTAACGGCACAATCAGCCCTGACTCTTGTCCCAAAGTAACAATGACAGGCGCGAGCAAGGAAGACACCACAATATAATTTGCCGTAGTGGGTAAGCCCATCCCTAAAATTAAACTCAGTACAGCAGTTAAACTAAGCATCAATAAAATATTACCCATTGATAATAGTTCTACCAGATCAGCCAATACCAGCCCAACTCCTGTTTGAGAGACACAGCCAACGATAATCCCAGCTGTTGCAGTGGCAATACCGATTCCAATCATATTGCGTGCCCCTGTAGCAAGAGCTAATAAAAAATCATCTCCACCTTGCTTAAGTGCACATAAAAAATTACCTTGAGAACGAAATAAGGCAAGTAGAGGACGTTGAGTAATGATAATAATCATCATTAAGACGCATGCCCAAAAAGCAGATAATCCAGGGGAAAGTCGTTCGACCATTAAACACCAAACTAATACAAAAACAGGCAATAAATAATGTAAACCTGCTTTAATCGTCATACTGGGATCAGGTAAATGTTCAATGGGTTTATTGGGATCATCCAATTCCAAAGGGGGAACGGTAGAGGCTAGCCAAATTAGATATAAATAAGCAACGCTTAACAGTGAAATAATCACTATTTGTGCATTGTCTCCAAAGGTGGGTTTTATCCAGCCAATTAAATAATAGATACTGATTGCAGCAATTGCGGTGATAAGGAAACCAAAAAGTACTCCAATTATTTTTTGTAACCACGGTTTAGGGGCATGAGCAGGGGGCAAGCCTTTCATATTGGCTTTTAAGGCTTCTAAATGCACAATATAGACTAGGGCAATATAGGAAATTAGCGCAGGCAGAAAGGCATGAGTAATGACTTCAAAATAAGAAATACCGATATATTCCACCATTAAAAATGCTGCGGCTCCCATCACAGGTGGCATGATTTGCCCATTGACAGAAGAAGCGACTTCTACTGCACCTGCTTTTTCAGCAGAAAACCCTACGCGTTTCATCATAGGAATGGTAAATGTACCGGTGGTGACTACATTAGCAATAGAAGACCCCGAGATTAAGCCTGTTAAACCTGAAGAGACGACTGCCGCTTTAGCAGGCCCCCCGCGATAATGCCCTAATAATGAGAACGCTACTTTAATAAAATAATTACCTGCCCCCGCTTTATCGAGCATGGCACCAAATAGGACAAATAAAAATACAAAGCTGGTCGATACACCTAACGCAATCCCAAAAACCCCTTCTGTTGTAATCCATTGGTGATTAACAATTTCTTCTAAAGTCGCGCCTTTGTGGGCGATGATATCGGGCATGTACTGCCCTGTGAAGGTGTAGACTAAGAAAATGATAGCAATGGTCATTAATGGCGGCCCTAAGGTACGGCGCGTCGCTTCTAAGAGTAACGCCCCTCCAATACAGGCAATGATGACATCCATAAAAATCGGTGCACCGGGGCGTAATGATAATTGCTCATAAAAAATAAATAAGTAAGTGGCACAAAAACAACCCGCAATTGCTAATATCCAATCTACCCACGGAATAGTGCGGCGGGGAGAATGTGTAAAGGCAGGAAAGGCTAAAAATGCGAGTAAAACTGCAAAACCAAGGTGGATAGAGCGTGCTTCAGTATCATTAAAAATACCAAGCCCAAACTCAAAGGGTAAAGGAGAGGCAATCCAGAGTTGAAATAATGACCATATAATGGCAATAGTAAAGAGTAAGTGTTTTACAAAACCTGATGGGATACGTGCGCCTGTATCAGCTTCTGCAACCATATCATCAAGGTGTTCTGGGGGGGCTACGGGAGAGGCTTGCGTCATATAAAAGTTCCTTAGTTATCACACCTTATTATCATAGTTATTAGTAGAATATTGTGATAACTATGTTGTTATAGCTTGGCAACATAGCAAGATAGGTGTGTATCGTTTTAAGTGAATGTGTGCTTATTTTTATTCTATTTTTTAATAAAACACCGACAGCATTTTTTAGACGGTTATTGTTTATTTTTAGTTATTATAAGGATTGTGTCTATATCATGACAAACTCTCAACAGAGCTGTAAAGCGTAAGTCAGTTATTTATTGATACAGCTCAACATATAAGTAAAGCATTTTTGTTTTGATAACAAAAGGTCAGGTTTGTTTAAGTGGAGTGATTTAGATTCTCAAAATGTTGGGCTTCCTGATACTAATCCCATACCAATATAAATAATATTATGTACCCCTTTGCCTAATGCTAACAGAAAATCATTACCTTCTGAAATTATCCAGTTTTAGTTTATAAACAGTTGCTTAAGCTAACTAAGTTAAATGTAATGAGGTAATTGAGAAGTAGTACATTAGCAATATTTTTAGTGATTTTTGTAATGATATATTGCTTGATATTTGAAAAAAAGAAGCTCTTCCATTTATTCAGAGATAGCATATTCCCTTATGAGCTTCTAAGTTATATTTATGTGCCCAATCCATCACTGTATAATTGGCATTATCAATCTAGACGGGGTTTAGATAGGGGGTAGATAATAGAAATAAAAAAGGGGAAGATAGTATTATCTTCCCCTTTTTTATATTTATAAACAGTACATTATTATGTACTTTACTTTATTGCTCAAGCGGCTGCTTTTTTCTCAGCAAAATAATCTTTTGTCATTTTAATTACAACAGGACTTAATAATAATAAAGCAATTAAGTTAGGCAATGCCATAAATGCATTTAAAGTATCAGAGAGTAACCAGATGAATTTTAATTCAACTAATGCCCCGATTGGAATGGCTAACACCCATAAAACACGGAAGATTTTAACAGATTTGTAACCAAATAAATATTGAACACATTTCTCACCGTAGAAACTCCAACCAAGAATCGTGGTAAATGCAAAGATAGCTAAACCTAGTGTTACTACATAACTTCCAACCCCAGGAAAGGAGGTCTCAAACGCAGTGGAGGATAATACCGCCCCACTTGCCCCTGATGTCCATGCACCTGATGTAATAATGACTAAGGCAGTAATGGTACAAATAATGATAGTATCAATAAATGTTCCTAACATGGCGATAATGCCTTGTTGTACTGGGTTGTTCGTTTTTGCAGCCGCATGTGCAATCGGTGCACTACCTAAACCTGCTTCGTTAGAGAATACACCACGTGCTACCCCAAATTGAATCGCCGCAGCAACACCAGCCCCAGCAAAACCACCGACAGCAGCAGTTGGGTTAAATGCATGATGGAAGATTAAGCCAAATGCAGCAGGAATTTCGCTGGCATTCATAGCTAAAATAACTACACCACCGACGACATAGAAAATAGCCATTAAAGGAACTAATTTACCAGCCACTTCCCCAATACGTTTAATCCCACCTAGTAATACTAAACCGACTAATATCATCACAACAATAGCAGAAGCAAGTTTAGGGACACCAAATGTATCTTCAAATAAGGCAACCATAGAGTTAACTTGTGTACCATTACCGATACCAAAGCCTGCAATCATACCGAAGAATGCAAAAGCACCACCTAACCATGCCCATTGGCTACCTAGTCCATTTTTGATGTAGTACATAGGCCCCCCAATATGGTTGCCTCCCTCATCTACTTCACGATATTTAACCGCACATACCGCTTCACTATATTTTGTTGCCATCCCCACTAATGCAGTACACCACATCCAGAAAACAGCACCGGGCCCCCCTAAAAAAATAGCCGTTGCAACCCCTGCAATATTCCCTGTACCCACTGTTGCAGAGAGCGAGGTCATTAAGGCATTAAAAGGGCTAATATCCCCTTCTTCTGTACTTTTTCTTCCATTCCATAAGGTTTTAAAGCCTAAGCCGATATTCAGCAGCGGCATAAACCCTAAACGTACCATTAAAAATAAACCTGTACCAAGAATCAGTACAAGCATGGGGACACCCCATACAATACCGTTAACTTGTCCGACTAAATTACTAATGAACTCCACGTAATGTCCTCCACATTATTTGTCTTTCATATTGATCATTGTTTATGTAGTGTCATGCAGTGGTAAGCATAAACAATTCTCATTGTTATTTCATTGAGAGATATCAACTTAATATTCTCTCTCTTTTCATGATAAAGAAAGAGATTTCTACTGTATGTTATTATTTATCTTAAAAATAAGATAAATGTTTACATAGCTTCGATGGTTTTTTGTAACTGATAGTATACTACTATACAGTGTACACGCTAATAGGACATGCTTAAGTGCCCTATCTGTTATAAAATTCCTTACAAAAATTCGACAAGTAAGGAAGAGTAAAAAATACAATTTAGCTTAAAAAATATACACCGTTTATATTTTTATTAGATATAAATGTTAACACCTTGTTTAAATTAAACATAAAGGGTGATATACAAACTATATTTGGTAGTCCTGCATAAGTAGTGCAAAAATTTTAACTAAGCCTGAATTATTGGGATACGAGCTTTTTAGTAGCACTACATTTTCAGGACTACCCTATATTTTATGTGTATATTTTAATTTTCTACCTTGTATTTATGTCTGATTTAGTGATAAAACACATTGATTATTATTGAATTTATAATAAATCTGTATTTTAACCACTATCTCATTAACATTCGATAATATTAACGGCTAAACCGCCACGGGCTGTTTCTTTATATTTTGTTTTCATATCAGCCCCTGTTTCTCGCATTGTTTTAATCACTTTATCAAGAGAAACATGATGTTGCCCATCACCATTTAATGCCATACGTGCGGCATTGATGGCTTTGACAGCCCCCATTGCATTACGTTCAATACAAGGCACTTGTACTAAGCCACCAATTGGATCACAGGTTAATCCTAAATTATGCTCCATACCAATTTCAGCAGCATTTTCAACTTGTTCAGGTGTTCCCCCTAATACTTCAGCTAAAGCCCCCGCAGCCATAGAACAGGCGACACCAACTTCACCTTGGCAACCCACTTCTGCACCTGAAATAGAGGCATTTTCTTTATATAAAATGCCAATGGCAGCAGCGACTAATAAGAAGCGGATAACCCCTTCATCATTTGCCCCTGTACAGAAATTTTTATAATAGTGTAATACAGCGGGGATAATACCTGCTGCCCCATTAGTTGGAGCAGTCACAACACGCCCGCCTGCTGCATTTTCTTCATTTACAGCTAAAGCATATAAAGTCACCCAATCAATCACTGATAAAGGATCACCATAGCCTTGCTGAGGTAAGTTACTCAGCTTACGATGCAATAAAGTTGCACGTCGTTTAACTTTCATGCCTCCCGGTAAAATGCCTTCAGTTTGGCAACCACGGGTTACACAATCTTGCATTACTTGCCAAATATTAAGTAAAGCATCACGGGTTTCTTCTTCTGTACGCCATGTTTTTTCATTTTCCATCATCAATTGGCTGATTGACCAACCTTGTTCATGACAGTGGCGCAAGAGTTCATTGGCAGAAGGAATAGGGTAAGGTAAGACAGTTACATCTGCCTGAATAGATTTTTCACCCATTTTATTTTCATTGACAACAAATCCCCCCCCTACAGAATAGTAGACTTTTTGGAGAATTTCTTCACCTGTTTCATTAAAAGCAGTAAAACGCATTCCATTAGAATGCAAAGGTAAACTACGACGCTTATATAAAACGAGGTCTTCTTTTTCGTTAAATTGGAGCTTTTGCCCTGTAGGTAGGGTAATATTTTTTTCAGTGCGAATACGCGCAAGGCGGGCGGCTACTTTAGTGGTATCTGTGGTATCAGGGCTTTCACCTTCTAAACCAAGTAAAACAGCCGTATCACTACCATGCCCTTTACCTGTTGCCCCTAATGAGCCAAATAATTCAGTTTTAATACGATGAATACTAGATACATCTTGTTTTGCTAAGCTTTTTAAAAAATAAGCCGCTGCACGCATAGGGCCTACAGTATGCGAGCTAGAGGGACCAATCCCTATTTTAAATAAATCAAAAATACTTACAGCCATAATGACTACCTCCCTCCACTTTACTTTTCTCTATTTTAGTTAAAAAAAATACGGGCTACTTAAATAACATCACAATACACGTTTGGTTAATACTGATAGATTTCATATTTTCACTGCATTTCAATCTATAAGTTGTAGCCACGTAATAAAAGGAGAGAAAAATATAAGGAGAAACTGGGTTAATCGACCTTATGCATAAACAGGGAACTGTTCACATAATACGAGGATATCTTGTTTAACTCGCTCAATAACCTCGGCGTTTTCAGCATCATCCATCACATCACAGACAAGATGAGCCAATTTTGTCACCTCGGCTTCTTTTAAGCCGCGTGTAGTGACCGCAGGGGTACCAATACGGATACCACTGGTTACAAAAGGAGATTTAGGATCGTTAGGGACTGCATTTTTATTCACTGTAATATGGGCTTTACCTAATGCAGCATCGACTAATTTACCTGTTAAGCCTTTATCAACTAAATCAACAAGGAATAAATGATTGTCAGTACCATCAGACACAATATTATAGCCACGCTCTTTTATCACCTTAACCATAGTGCGTGCATTAATCACTACTTGTTTTTGGTACTCTGTAAAGGCAGGATCTAAAGCCTCTTTAAATGCTACCGCTTTAGCTGCGATCACATGCATTAAAGGCCCACCTTGAATACCAGGGAAAACTAATGAATTGAATTTTTTTTCTAATTTAGGATTAGATTTTGCGAGAATTAATCCACCACGAGGACCGCGCAAGGTTTTATGTGTAGTGGTAGTGACCACATCTGCAAAAGGAATTGGGTTAGGGTATTCTCCTGCGGCAACAAGTCCTGCTACGTGTGCCATATCAACAAATAGGTAAGCCCCTATTTTATCAGCAATTTCACGGAATTTTTCCCAATTAATAACACGAGAGTAAGCAGAGAAACCTGCCACGATCATACGAGGTTTATGCTCTAAAGCAAGGGCTTCCACTTGCGCATAATCAATTTCCCCTGTATCCTCGTCAAGTCCATATTGGATAGCATTATAGATTTTACCTGAAAAGTTAACCGATGCTCCGTGAGTTAAATGTCCACCGTGAGCAAGACTCATACCTAAAATGGTATCATGGGGTTCTAATAATGCCATGTATACCGCAGCGTTTGCTTGTGAACCTGAATGAGGTTGAACATTCGCATAGTCTGCACCAAATAATTCTTTGGCGCGATCAATAGCAAGTTGTTCTACTTTATCAACGTGTTCACAACCACCATAATAACGCTTACGAGGATATCCTTCTGCGTATTTATTGGTGAGGACACTGCCTTGAGCTTGTAATACCCGTGGGCTAGCATAGTTTTCAGAAGCAATCAGTTCTATTTCTTGTTCTTGGCGTTCTGTTTCTTGGGTGATAGCATCCCATAATGCGGAATCAATATCAGCAATAGTATCTGTTTTACGAAACATGTGTAAACTCTCCAGAGTCAGGTGGTTATTTCCGTGTGGCGCGGAAAAAATCATCTTGTGTTATTATTTTAGGCAAACGTACCCTATTCCTTAAACGTGTTCCTTTAAGGAAAGGTTTATATAATGCGTTTTATTCAGTTCCTACCGCCTACTTATATTTCTTGTGGCGAGAAAAAGTAGGCGGTTTCTTAAAACTATTTTTTAGTTACTCAGCGTCAGGCTGCCAACGTAAAATTGGTTTACGTGCGGCATTCACTTCATCCATACGACGACGTGGTGTATGACGTGGTGCATCTGCAAACCATTCAGCTGCTTCACCTGATTTTGCGAGTTTTGCCATTTTCAGCATCACCTCAGCAAAATCATCTAAATTGCCTTTTGTTTCAGTTTCTGTTGGCTCAATTAATAAAGCCCCTGTCACAACCAATGGGAAGTACATGGTCATTGGGTGGTAACCTTCGTCAACCAAGGCTTTAGCAATATCAAGTGTAGTCACACCTGTATCTTTTAAGAAACGATCATCAAATAAGCACTCATGCATATAAGGCCCTTCAAAAGATAGCGTTAACTCATCTTTTAAACGACTGGCTAAGTAGTTTGCATTCAGTACAGCATCTTCAGACACTTGACGTAATCCATCAGAACCGTGGCTGTACATATAGGCTAATGCACGGGTAAACATGCCCATTTGACCATGAAAAGCTTTTAAGCGACCAAAAGCTTGTTCACCTGCCCCATGTTCACCTTGACGTTCCACTAAATGGAAACCATTTTCATCTGCCACAACCCAAGGTAAGGGTGCAAAAGGTGCTAAAGCATCACTTAATACAACAGGTCCAGCCCCCGGTCCACCCCCACCATGTGGTGTAGAGAAAGTTTTATGGATATTGATGTGCATACAATCCACACCTAAATCCCCAGGGCGTGCTTTCCCCATGATGGCGTTAAAGTTTGCCCCATCACAGTAAAAGTAACCACCAATTGCATGAACTGCTTCAGCAATTTCAATAATATCAGATTCAAATAAACCACAAGTATTTGGGTTAGTCAGCATAATCCCAGCAACATCGGAATCTAGTTTTGCTTTTAATGCTGCTACATCAACACGCCCATCTGCTGTGGCAGGAATAGACTCGACTTTATAGCCACATGCTGCGGCTGTTGCAGGGTTAGTACCATGTGCAGATTCAGGCACTAAAACACGTGCACGTTTTTCACCACGTGCTTCTAATGCTGCTTGAATACACATCATCCCACATAGTTCACCATGTGCTCCTGCGGCAGGAGACATCGCAACTGCTGCCATACCTGTAATGGTTTTTAACCAATGCGCAGTGGTATCAAGTAGCTCTAACGCCCCTTGGATAGTTTTTTCAGGTTGTAACGGGTGTAAATGTGCAAACCCTGGTAAACGTGCGATTTTTTCATTAATCCGTGGGTTGTGCTTCATAGTGCACGAACCAAGTGGATAGAAACCTGTATCAATCCCGTAGTTTTTTTGGCTTAAACGGGTATAATGACGCACAACTTGTGGTTCAGCCAAGCCAGGTAAGCCGATTTCATCATCACGAGTTAAGCCGCCAAGGCAGTCCTCAACTTCATCAGGTTCAGGTAAATCAACTCCACAACGCCCAACTTCACCTAATTCAAAAATTAAAGGCTCATCTACCATTAAGCCACGGTTACCTGTTAAGGTTTCCGCATCGTGATTTTTACCAGCTTTAAAGCTGCTTAATGCATTGCTCCATGATGTCATACGAGCACCTCCTTCAAGCCAGAAATTAAGGCATTCATATCTTCATCACTGTTGAGTTCTGTCACAGCAACTAATAATAAATTGGCAGCATCGGCTTCATTAGGATATAAACGTGAAGCAGAAACCCCTGCTAAAATATCCATATCCGCTAAAGTTGATACAACAGTTGCAGCAGGTTTACTTAATTTAACGGTAAACTCATTAAAGAAAGTTTTATTTAAGACTTCAACACCATCTAAAGCATTCAGCTCTTTTGCCAGACGGACTGCACGACCGTGATTAATTTTAGCTAATTTTTTGAAACCCACCTCACCTAATAAAGAAAGATGAATACTAAATGCTAAAGCACATAAACCCGCATTAGTACAAATATTACTGGTCGCTTTTTCACGGCGGATATGTTGCTCACGGGTGGATAAAGTTAATACCCAGCCTCGTTTACCTTCTGCATCCACTGATTGCCCAGTTAAACGCCCTGGCATTTGACGCATATATTTTTTACGGGTGGCGAATAAGCCCACATAGGGGCCACCGAAGTTCACAGGATTACCGATTGATTGCCCCTCTGCAACCACGATATCTGCACCCATTTCACCTGGGGACATCACCAACCCAAGAGAAACAACCTCGGTGACAACAACTATTAATAATACTTTGTTAGCTTGGCATACTTTGGCAAGTTCACGTAAATCCCGTAAATGCCCAAAGGTAGAGGGATTTTGTACGACTACACAGGAAAGTTCTTTGGAAACTTGAGAAATTAAATCCTCTTCCCCTGCAAAATCAACTGCTGCACATTCACTTTCAAAGCCATGAGATTTACCATGCGTGGTGACAATCTCTTTATACATCGGGTGTAAACCACCTGATAATAAAGCTTTGTTACGACGGCTAATACGGTTAGCCATCATCACTGCTTCAACACATCCAGTAGAGCCGTCATACATAGACGCATTAGATACATCCATGCCTGTAATCATGCTAACTTGTGTTTGAAACTCATATAAATATTGTAAAGTACCTTGTGATACTTCAGGTTGATAAGGCGTATAAGCAGTTAAAAACTCACCACGCTGAATTAAATGATCCACAGATGCTGGAACGTGATGACGGTAAGCACCTGCACCTAAAAAGCTAGGTACTTCACTGGCAGGTGTATTACGTGCTGCCATCGCGCTTAAGCGGTGATCAACTTCCATTTCACCCATATGGGTTGGTAAATCGACCAACTCTTTTAGACGGGCTTGTTCAGGAATATCTTTAAACAGGTCATCAACAGATGAAACACCGATTTCTTTCAGCATTTCCTCACGATCAGCTGTCGTTAAAGGAAGATAACGCATTAATGATCATCCTCTTCAGCAACAAATGCATCGTAAGCCGCTTTATCCATCAACTCATCTAATTCACTTGTATCACTCAGTTGAATTTTAAATAACCAGCCATCTTCTTCAGCTGATTCATTTACAGTTTCAGGTGCATCTTCTAAGTCTTCATTCACAGCAATCACTGTTCCTGAAACAGGTGCAAAGACATCACTGGCTGCTTTAACTGATTCAACGACAGCAATAGAATCTTCTTTTGCCACGTCAGCATCTACTTCAGGTGCTTCAACATAAACAATTTCACCTAATAACTCTTGGGCATGATCAGTAATACCAATCACTGCAATGTTATCAGCTTCAACGCGAATCCATTCATGTTCTTTAGAAAATTTTGTAGTGCTCATATCATTCTCTCCTTAAAGCCTTAACCACGGTAGTAGCGTTGTGGTACAAAAGGTGTTTTTGCAACAATCATTGGACGGGATTTACCACGTACCATAGCATATAATTCAGTGCCTACTTTTGAGTAAGCTTTGGTAACATACCCCATTGCAACAGGGCTACCATAGGTGGGGGCAAAGCTACCACTGGTAATTTTACCAATGACTTCCCCCTCTGCGGTACAAATTTCTGCGCCTTCTCGAATCGGAGCGCGCCCTTCTACTTTAAAGCCAACACGTTTACGTGTGATACCTTCTTCCATATGCTTATACACAGCTTCGGCACCAAGGAACCCTCCAGCACGTGCGCCTTTGGGGCGACGTATTTTAGAAATACCCCATAATAGGCTGCCTTCAATTGGGCTGGTAGTATCATCAATATCATGACCGTATAAACATAAGCCTGCTTCTAAACGTAAAGAATCACGTGCTCCTAAACCAATCGGTTCCAGTTCATCTTCAGCTAATAAAGCACGGGCAATTTTTTCAGCATGATCAGCTGGGATGGAAATTTCAAAACCGTCTTCTCCAGTATAGCCTGAACGACTAATAAAGCATTCTACACCGAGTAAATTAACAGGTTTAACCTTCATAAAAGTCATTTCAGCCACTTCAGGGGCAAAGCGTGCGACAACATCAATTGCCTTAGGGCCTTGTATCGCTAATAAAGCACGGTCAGTTAATTCTTCAATGGTGCAACGGTCGCCAATATGTTGGCGGAGGTGGGCAATATCTTGAGCTTTACACGCAGCATTGACAACAACAAAAAGGTGATCGCCAGCATTGGCAACCATTAAATCATCAAGGATATTTCCTTCTTCATTAGTAAAGAAGGCATAGCGTTGCATACCTGCGGGTAAGTCAATGATATCAACGGGAACGAGGGTTTCTAAGGCAGCGGCGGCATCAGCACCAGTAATACGTAATTGTCCCATGTGTGAGACATCAAAAAGTCCAGCACTGTCACGGGTTTGATTGTGTTCTTTTAGTACACCGGCGGGATATTGTACAGGCATTTCGTAGCCTGCAAAGGGTACCATTTTTGCGCCTAGTTCAACATGTAGATCATGTAGTGGCGTTTGTGCTAATGCTTCTGTACTCTGGCTCATGAATCACGTCCTCTGACAAAATTAAGGTGTAACTATCTTCAACTAACTATAGTTGATAGTTACCCCCTCTGTCGTCAGACCTGAAAGATTGATCAACATACAGCATCGCATAGCAAATAACAGATATGCTGTGTTGACTTTCCTCTTCGGTGAGAACACATAAAATAAATGCATTCTGCTTTCCAGAGTATCTTCGCCCTGCAGTCCTGAGACCTGAGAGTTTGTGGGGTGTTTGCTCCTTCGGTGTAAGCAATATTTAAATACTTGCTTACGTCTCCCACAGGGTTCATAAGATTTAGGGTGCAAGTCTACACAAGATAAATTTATGCTGTCAACAAATAAAATAAAATAAGGGCTTTTTTTATACTTTTCTTTTAATTACTTAGAAGTGTTAATTTTACAGAATATGCAACATTATTTTAGTATGAAGGCACTTATACCCTAATCAAATATATATTAAGCTACATTTCATATCTCAAATATTTATAATTAATAACAGTTACTTATAATGTTTTTATACTAATAGGTATTATAATTTTTATTACCAGCTAATAATGTACCAAAATTTAATTTAATTAAAAAAATAGTACTTTATTATAATATATTTTACAGTTATATAGTTTATTTTTCTAATCTAGTAAATAGATTTTGGGTTTTACTTTTCCAACTAAACCTTATCCAAATTGATATAGATAATGGGTTAAGTTAAGGATGTAAAGCAATATTTTCCTTATTCCCTACTCTGTATTGTACTGCTTGGCTTAGTACTCTATTTTTTATAGGCTGTAAAAATATAGTGTACTCTAGCATTTTAAAGGAATACTTTAGATTATTAGCTTTAAGCTTGTGTGAGTTTTCACCTTAAAATATAAGGCACAGTGGCACAGCTAGTCCATCCTATGGGTTCATTGCTATTAAGTCCATTAAGTTAAGGCTTATCTAGCTCTAATGCTTCACGTTTGGAATTCAATCCCTAACGCTCTGCATCATCTTGCTTAAAGTGCTACGGTGTTAGTTTAGAAGGGAGGAGGATGCGGAACTTCCTTGGCTACATTACAATGCAGAATGTTGTAACGAGGAAAGTATGGCTTTTAAGCCTTGCAACATTTGGCACTGAACTCAATTCAGTCATGATTTATGACAGAGTGGGGTGTGATAAATAGAGCTTTATTTTGTTAAATCCAATCATGTGAATATCATGGATTTTATTATAATAGCTATGAATCAATCATTGTGGAATGATTGAGATTACAAGGGTATTATGTGTAATACCACTATAATATACAAGATAATTGCACCCGTAAAATGATAGTTTACAAATTTTCACATAATCTGAAAAGTGATCTAATCACAACTATCTAAGCTATAACAACTCAAGTACCATAGATATTTTAAATAGTGGGTAGTGGGTAGTGGGTAAAATCAGTGTAAAATTAAAGGAAGCATAACAGCATAATTTATGTACACGGATTTCACCACACTCTATTTTCTTATCTGCTATAAGTTATAAATAAATACAATCAATACAGCAATTGGGGTGACATAGCGAATTAAGAAACGCCAAATAGCATATCCATCACCCATGTTTAACTCTTCACGGGTAGAGGCTTGGCTCATACCCCAGCCTACAAATAAAGCAGCTAATAAACCAGCAAGGGGTAACATCACATTAGCAGTAAAGAAATCAAGCAAATCAAAAACGGTCTTACCTTCAAAGGCAGAAATAAAGCCTAATGGAGCAACATCTGCCCAAATATTTAAAGATAATACAGAAGCTAAACCAACTAACCATGCCAATACACCAATAATAATGGCAGAGGCTTTACGTGGTATACCTTGTTTTTCTTCAAACCATTCAACAACAGGCTCTAATAAAGAAATAGCAGAAGTCCATGCAGCAAAGATTAATAAGATAAAGAATAAGCTGGCAAAGAAAATTCCCCCAGGCATTTTACTAAAAGCAAGTGGTAAAGTTTGGAAAATTAGCCCCGGCCCTGCGCTGGCTTCTAGACCATTACTAAATACAATAGGGAAAATAGCAATCCCTGCCATCAAGGCAACCACTGTGTCCATAATAGCAACAATAATAGAGGTTTTAACAATAGAAGTATCTTGTGGTACATAAGAACCGTAAGCAAGCATAACCCCCATACCTAAACTTAAGGTAAAGAAAGCATGACCCATTGCCACTAAAATACCTTCAGTGGTAAGTTTAGAAAAATCAGGTTTAAATAAAAACTCTAAACCTTGACCAAAGCCTGATGTGGTCATAGAGTAACCAACCAGTAAAACCATTAATACAAACATTAATGGCATTAAAATCATCACGGCACGCTCTAAACCAGCCTTAATACCCCCTGCAACAACCGTAATCACCAATGCAATAAATAACGTATGCCATGCGGTTAATACAATCGGATCAGCAAGGAAAGTACCAAATATATTGCCAACACTGTCAGCACTTAAACCATTAAAGGCACCTGTTACTGCTTTGCCTGCATAAGCAATTGCCCACCCACCAATGACACTGTAAAACGATAAAATTAAAAAAGCAGCTAATACTGAAACCCATGCTAATGATGCCCATGCTGGGGATTTTTTTTCTTGTTTTGCAATTGTGCTGACACTAAAAATCGGGTTTTGTCGTCCACGACGACCAATTAAAATTTCTGCCATCATGATGGGAATCCCAATCACGGCAATACAGACTAAATAAACCAGTACAAATGCACCGCCTCCGTTTTCCCCTGTGATATACGGGAATTTCCAAATATTTCCTAAACCGACTGCTGATCCTGTGGCAGCAAGAATAAACGCTAGACGCGAAGACCACATCGTTGTGGCGTGCCCTTGTGCTGAACTCATTAGCTGGTAGCTCCTTAAATGGTAGTCATTTTATTTCTATTGTTAGTGCACCTCATCCTTGAGGTCATGATCTATCCGTGCGGTGTTATACGCTTATAGAGCGATTAAAATAGTACTCATATAAAAGGTGAGAGAACCTTTTTTCTCTTTAAATTATTAAAATGAGAAATATGAAAACTATTTTCGCTGTAAACTTTAATACATGGTCAATATTCCGTGATGAAGGGAGTATTTTGATACATAAATTCACAGCGAAAATAATTTAATTTTATGTAAAAAAGAGGTAAATAAGGACATGATCTATTTACCTCAATACGCTCAAACATAATCAGTTAAGCAGAGAGTTTAAATATCATCTCTCTACTTTTAATCAGCTTAATTAAGGTAAATAATTAGAATCGTTCTCGTGCCACTTCATCAGCAATAATGCCTGTTGGGGTTTTGGTTTCTGTGGCACGTTGGAAAATTTCACTTAAGGTATCACCAATACCTTCAACATGTGCTAATAACACATCACGATTGAAATTTTTCTCATATTCGTAGGAGACATCAATAATACCCCCAGCATTAATGACATAATCAGGGGCGTATAAAATGCCACGCTGCTGTAAGGCTTCATCATGGCGGGCTTCGGCTAATTGATTATTAGACGCACCTGCAACCACTTTGGCTTGTAATTGAGGAATGGTGGTGTCGTTGATAATGGCACCTAATGCACACGGTGCAAACACATCGACATCTAAAGAGAAAATTTCTTCTTGGCTGACTGCGGTCGCGCCTAATTCTTTCACAGCACGATTAACTTGCTCATCATAAATATCGGTCACCCATAATTTAGCGCCTTGCTCATGCAAGTGTTCAGCTAAACGATAGCCCACATTCCCCACCCCTTGGATAGCAACTTTTAAGCCTTCTAAATCATCCCGCCCAAACTTATGCTTAACTGCGGCTTTTAAACCAACAAAAGTACCGTAAGCTGTGGCAGGAGATGGATCACCATTACGAACATGTCCATCAGCGGCAGCTTTTTCTTCTACCCCTGCAACAAAACGCGTCACTGTTGACATTTTTTTCAAATCATCAACACAGGTACCTGAATCTTCTGCGGCGATATAACGCCCACTTAAACCTTCTAAATATTCGCCCATTGCAAGCAATAATTCATCGGTTTTTTCAGTGCGTGAGTTACCAATAATGACGGATTTACCGCCGCCTAAATTTAGATTTGCCACCGCTGATTTATACGTCATGCCGCGTGATAAACGCAATACATCAGTTAAAGCTTCTTCACTGCTGGCATACGGCCACATACGGCAGCCACCTAAAGCGGGGCCACGATTTGTGTTATGTACGGCAATAATAGCTTTTAAGCCTGATTTTTTATCATGGCAAAAAACCACTTGTTCATGGTTATCAAATTCACGGTGTTCAAAAATACTCATTTGCGTTATTCCTCAATGGTGTGAGTGTGTCCTCTCTCTGTTTAAGAGCTTAGGCTGTATCCTGATTGATTACTCTTGTGGAGGATCAATCAGGGATCACACAGCCTAACAATAGGACGATAACTAAAAATTTATCTTGTTTTTATTAGCGTGCATTGGCAGCAAATTTAACAGGCTTTACTGTACCATGTGCTGCACTGGGGTTATCAAATAAGCGTTTTAATTCCGCTTCACGCTCAGCGGCTTTGTCTGCATTAGCGTGTTTGACATGCCCAAATCCTCGGATTTTCTCAGGTAAACGGGCTAATTCCACTGCATAAGCATAGTTCTTTGCAGTCAAATCAGTGAGCAAACTATTAATAGTCTGTTCGTAGTTATTGAGTAATTGGCGTTCTAATTTACGATCAGCGGTATAAGAGAAAATATCTAAGGCAGTACCACGTAAACATTTGAATTTTGCCAATTGTTTAAATACAGGTAATATCCATGCCCCAAATTCACGTTTTTTTGCTTCCCCTGTGTGGGGGTCACGTTTGGATAATAAAGGCGGTGCTAAGTAAAATTTTAGCTGAAAATCCCCTTCAAATTGCTGGTGTAGTTTTTCAGTAAAACTGGCATCACTGTATAAACGCGCCACTTCATATTCATCTTTATAAGCTAATAACTTGGCGTAGTTCTCTGCTACCGCTTTTGTTAAGGCTTCATGCTGTTGGCTTACTGTATCAACCGCGCGTACTTTTGCGACAAAATCAGCATAGCGTTGGGCATACTTAGCATTTTGATAAGCGGTTAAATGGACTTTACGACGTTCAATCAAGCTATCAAGGGTTAATGGGATGACTTCCGCATCTGTTGTAGTTTGTGGGGTAGCTAATTTTTTCACCGCAGCTAAATCATGTGCGGCACGTCGTCCCCATAAGAAAGCTTGCTTATTACTGGCTACCGCCACAGCATTAATTTCAATGGCTTTTTCAATCGCTTCAGCAGATAAAGGTAATAAACCTTTTTGGTATGCGTAACCGACCATAAATAAGTTTGAAGCAATCGAGTCACCCATTAAATCAGTAGCAATACGGGTTGCATCAATAAATTCTGCCCGTTCTTTACTGGTGGCATCAATCACTGCCTGTTCCATGTCATTACGTGGGAATTGTAAATCAGGGTTTTTAGTAAAGGCGGCGGGCATGGAGGCATGGCTGTTAACGACTGCATAGGTATCATCGCTGTTTAATTTTGCGAGGGCTTCATAATTGGCCGCCACCACTAAATCACAGCCTAATAATAAGTTTGCTCGTCCTGCGGCAATACGTACCGCATGAATCGCTTCAGGTATATCTGCAATGCGTACATGACTGACCACCGCGCCAAATTTTTGCGCTAAACCTGTCATATCTAATACAGAACAGCCTTTACCTTCTAAATGGGCTGCCATACCAAGTAAAGCCCCGATAGTCACAACACCTGTTCCGCCTACCCCTGTGATTACAATGCCATATGGATTTTCTGTGCTCGGTAATTTTGGGGTGGGTAAATCAGGAAAATCAGAATTTTCACCACTGGTTTTAGGTTTCACTAATTGCCCACCGTGTACGGTGACAAAGCTTGGGCAGAAACCATTCACACAACTGAAATCTTTGTTACAGGCAGATTGATCAATGGTTCGTTTTCGTCCAAGTTCAGTTTCTAGTGGCAAAATAGATAAGCAGTTGGATTTAATGCCACAATCACCACAGCCTTCACACACGGCTTCATTAATATAAGCACGTTTAGGCGGATCAACCATAATGCCTTTTTTACGACGACGGCGTTTTTCAGCAGCACAAACTTGATCATAAATCAGCACCGAAGTCCCTTTAACTTCGCGTAATTGGCGTTGCACATGATCTAATTCATCACGGTGGAAAAATTCCACCCCTTTTGCAAAGATGCTGTGATCAGTATGACGTTTTGGATCATCACTGACAATCACAATACGACGTATGCCTTCGCCATAAAGTTGATGGGTAATCTGATGCAGGCTTAAAGTCCCATCTACAGGCTGTCCCCCTGTCATGGCAACGGCATCATTGTATAAAATTTTATAGGTAATATTGACCTTAGCAGCAATGGCAGCACGAATAGCTAAGGAACCAGAGTGGAAATAAGTCCCATCTCCTAAGTTTTGGAAAATATGCTTGGTATCAGTAAAAGTAGATTGTCCAATCCACGTTACCCCTTCGCCGCCCATTTGGGTAAAGGTATCCGTGCCACGATCCATCCATGTTGCCATATAGTGACAACCAATCCCCCCTAAGGCGCGGCTGCCTTCAGGAAGTTGAGTAGAGGTATTATGGGGACAGCCTGAACAAAAATGAGGGGTGCGCTCAATAATAGCGCGAGGTTTTGCTAAAGCAGCTTCTTTGGCTTCTAAAAAGGCTAAACGTTTTTCAATACGTTCGCTGGTGAAATAAGTGCCAATTCGTTTGGCAATCACACGGGCGATTTGTGCAGGAGTCAGTTCACCTGTGGAAGGTAAAATCCAGTCACGGGTTTCATCAAATTTACCCACAACACGCGGACGTACATTTTCATCCCAGTTATAAAGTTGCTCTTTTAACTGGTTTTCAATCACACCGCGTTTTTCTTCAACCACTAACACTTCTTCTAAGCCACGGGCAAATTCACGCACCCCCGAACTTTCTAGTGGCCAGCTCATCCCCACTTTATAAACACGTAAACCAATTTCAGCGGCTAAGTGCTCATCAATACCTAAATCATCTAAGGCTTGGCAAACATCTAAATACGCTTTTCCTGTGGTAACGATCCCAAAACGAGGCTGTGGGCTGTCAATCACGACGCGATCTAATTTATTCGCTTTAGCAAAAGCTAAGGCTGCGTATAATTTATACTTTTGTAAACGGTATTCTTGTTCTAAGGGTTTATCAGGCCAGCGGCAATGCAAGCCATCTTCAGGTAATTCAAAATTATCAGGAATAACGATATCAACCCGATTCGGGTCAACATAAGCGGAGAAAGAGGAATCAACCGTTTCAGCAATGGTTTTTAAGGCAACCCAGCAACCACAATAACGGGATAATTCCCAGCCAAAAATACCTAAATCTAAAATTTCTTGTACACCTGATGGATTGAGCACAGGCATCATTGCATCCATAAAGGTGTATTCACTTTGATGCGGTAAGGTCGATGATTTACAGGCATGATCATCCCCTGCAATCACTAATACGCCACCATGTTTAGAGGTACCTGCCGCATTAGCATGTTTAAAAACATCCCCTGTACGATCAATCCCTGGCCCTTTACCGTACCACATGCCAAATACGCCATCATATTTTGCGCCTTGGAACATGTTCACCTGTTGACTACCCCATACAGCAGTCGCTCCGAGGTCTTCATTGACCCCCGGTTGAAAATAAATATTGTATTTTTCTAAATGTTTTTTAGCTTTCCATAATGCCTGATCAAAGCCCCCTAAGGGTGATCCACGATAACCTGAGATAAAACAGGCCGTTTTAATCCCTGCGTTGTCATCACGTTGGCGTTGTAACATGGGAAGGCGGGCAAGTGCTTGTGTCCCTGTAAGGTAAACACGCCCTGATTCTAATTCGTATTTGTCATCAAGCGTTACATGTGCGAGCGTCATAAATGATTCTCCTTCGCATCTTGCCTGCATACATTAAGCATAATAAGGAATGCAGCACAGTACAAGTTAACTAAAATAAATAGCAAAACAGCACACTAAAAAAGTGCTATGACAGAAAAATTAACTTGTTTGTAACGAGAGTATAGGAAAATTAGAATACGCCATACACAGCGGTGTAGGGATTAAATAGGATAATTGATGGGATAATGCTAACATTGCTGTTCTCCTCCAGGGTAGGATCACTACCAGAACATAATCTTAAACAAAGTGGTTGGCTCTTGTGGAGTAACCACCCTATAGTGCGTCAAATTCTTGTGGATTGACGTTATTATTATTCCCCAATAGGTTGAATGGGGAGTTAAGGAAAAATATGCTATATGAAAATAAAAAAAATGTCTAGTAAAAAATTTTTTTTAATATTCTTTATAATAGACGTTATGTATATCAATATTATATCAGACTAAGGTGTGACTATTTTTCTCCTAAAATAAGCATCAATTAAAGTATCTACTTAGATAGATGGTTTTATATAATATTTATCTGTTTTATGTGGCTAGGTATATGTTTTTACTATCTTTAATATTTTGTTATGTCACTATACTATAGTCATGGTTAAATGAATTATAGTAAATATCTTATGTATGCCTTAATAATTAACTATTATTAACATATCCAGTCTATACATTATAGTAGGAAATAATCTGTATTTTATATGACAATATTAAATAAGGTATCAATATTTTTATATACTATGAGACGATAGTGTAAGTAAGGTAGGTAATACGATAAGATAAAATATAGTGTTTATACATCTATTTTATTTTTTCGTTTATATATCAATTTAAATCAGGATTCACGGCATTTTTATCAAAATTAGGGTATATTTATGAAAAAGATAATAATGTCTACCTCCCTCTACGTTTTACTTAATTGCTTATGTTAACATTATGGAAAAAATTCTTAAATTTTAGTTTATGCAGCCAACTCACATTTTTGACCAGTTTTCTTGGTGGGTTGATGCTAATATTATTTATGGTTGATATTGCACATCAACACAAAAAAAATGGGCAAAAAAATGTGCTGAAGCAAGTACAAAATAGTGCTTATGTACTGGCTATTAATGCAAAAGAAAGCCTTAATAATAAAAATTATAATGTATTAAAAAAAATTGTTTTAACCCAAAAAAACTATCCCCAATTGCACCATGCTATGGTGTTATCCCCACAGGGTAAAATCCTTGCTCATAGTGATCCTGATATCTGCCAATGCTTAGGGACTTTTGTTCCCCAAGATATTCAACGTCGCTTATATCGAACCCCTTATACCACCCCCCAGCTGTTGATGCAGCACCCTCAATTAATTGATGTTGCCGTGCCAATTATCGTTAATAAAAGAACCATAGGTTGGTCTCGTATAGCCTTATCACAAAAAAACTTTATTCAAGATAATGCTAGCTTTCTTTATCATATTTTTATTTACCTTACATTGGGCTTATTATTTTTAATTTTACTCATTCGTTATTTAGCACAACACAGCCAACGTAAATTGCAACATTATGCAGATATTTTTGAGCAAGTGCGTTTAGGACAGCGTGCTTTACGTATTGAACAAACAAATCATGAAGACTATCAAGCTTTAGTACAAAGTATTAATGATATGCTGGATACAATACAGCATTCTGAGAATAAACATTTTCAACATGAAGAACGATTAAACCTTGCTTTACAAGGCAGTCGGGATAGTATTTGGGATTGGGATTTAAGTCAGCAAAGTATTTATTTTTCTTCTACATGGGGGGATATGCTAGGGATTCATACCCAAGAGATTGGTAATGGGTTTTCTGTATGGCGACAACGTATTCACCCTGATGATTTAGCGCAGGTGATGAATAATATTGAGCAGCATTTAGAAGGTAAAACGGCTTATTTTGATAATATCCATCGTTTACGTCATGCTAAAGGACACTATATTTGGATACATGTGAGAGGACAAGCCTGCTTTGATGAGCAGCAACAGGCACAACGTATTGTTGGAACATGCATTGATTTAACAGAACAAAAGCGTTTAGAACACTGTTTCCTTGTTCTGACTCAGCAAGCACTTTATAACTCAGATGTATTTATCCAAAACTGCTTATTACAACTGACTAGTACATTTAAGATGGAATATGGAATTCTTGGCTTATTCAGTGATAATGAGCAACGTGTTGTCAAAACAGTTGTGGTCTTACAATCAGGGCAATTAGTTGAAAACTTTGAATATTTACTTGCCAACACCCCTTGTGCAGATGCTATACAAAATAATAGTGTTTTAATTTCAGAATGTACTGCTGATCATTATCCACAAGATAAAATGCTGCAAGAATTTAATGTTGAAAGTTATTTTGGTATTGGTTTACGTTCTAATGTGACAGGAAAGAAAATAGGTGTACTAAGCGTGATGGGTACAAAGGTGATTGAGCCTGCTATATGGTTCAAGCCTTTATTGGAAATTTATGCTAATTATATTGCCTTTGAGTTAGAGCGGGAAAATATCACGCGTATCATTAATTTATCTGAACAATCTCAACCTTTTCATGCTAATACAGATAATAACCCCTTAAGTCAAATGCATCAGGTGTTACAAATTCCATTGGCCCATATGCTGAATCATGTAGAATTATTGCATACAACAAACTTAACTGAACAGCAAAACCACTCTACACAAGAGTTATATACCACAACAGAACACCTCCAAGATATTTTAAGTCGTTTGTTAGATTATTCTCAACTCAATGCTAATGCATTTTATCTGCATCAAACAGATTTTAACTTGTGTCAGCTTATTGATACGATAATTCAAGATTTTACCCCTGCTATTAAGGTAAAAAATATTGAGTTATTACATTATATCTCTGCCCAAATACCCTGTGATATACACGGTGACTTAAGCCGTTTGCAACAAATCATCACCAGTTTGCTCATCAATGCCATACGGTTTACGCAACAAGGTGAAATATATATAAAGATTTATCGATTAGAAGATAAAACAAACTCTGTAAAGCTTCGTTTTGAAATTGAAGATACGGGTATCGGCTTAACAGAAGATCAACAAAATATTTTATTAATGATGTTGCAACAATCTCACCCTTTTACAATACATAGTAACAATCAAATTGGTTTGGGGCTTATTGTTGCCCAAATGTTGACTAAAAAAATGGGGGGGGAGCTGGGTTTTAAAACGATTGCAGATAAAGGCAGTACCTTTTGGTTTACAGTGCAATTAAAAAAAACCCTACAGAAAAAGCAAGTACCTTTAGTCCATTTTAATTATCAGTATAACTGTATTATTGTTGCGAATAATGCAGCACAACGAACAATATTACAACAACAACTTAATGCATGGGGAATACAGGTTTTATTTACAGAAAATAATCATAGTGCATTACATTTATTATTGCATAATCAACAAATTATTCATTTTGCGTTTATTGATTATACAATGCCTGATATGGATGGCTTAACATTTATTCACACTTATCAAGCTGAAAATGCAAGCTATAAATTTCCTGTTATATTACTGAATACAGGTGATCATGCAGCAGAATCTAATTTACTACAGCCCTATAATGTCATAACAGTACTAGATAAGCCTTTAGTTTACAGTGAAATCTATCATGCAGTATGTACTGCGTTGAAGGTAACGCCTCAAATTTCTATAGGCTTACCTACCCAGAAAAAAATTGAAGAAATACCTGCAGAAGTACAGATCTTACCCGTACAAGCTTGTATACTTATTGTTGAAGACAGCCCACTAAATCGTGATGTAATTTGTGATATGCTAGATAAGTTAGGCTATTACCCTGATTTGGTCACCAATGGTAAGGAAGCCGTCGAGGCAGTGACAAAAAAATCCTATGATTTAGTATTTATGGACTGCGAAATGCCTGTAATGGATGGTTATACTGCAGCAAAAAATATTCGGGAATATGAAAAAGATCATCACTTACCTCATACACCGATTGTGGCATTAACAGCGCACGCCATGCAGGAACATAAAATAAAAAGTCAAGAATCAGGTATGGATGATCACTTAACAAAACCATTGCGCTTACAAACCCTGCGTTCTGTATTGCAACAATGGCTACCCGTGATGGAACAAAAAACGGTGACACCTTCCCTGACTGCACATTCTGATTCTAAAGTAATAGAAAATGATAAGCCCCCTTCTTTACGTAAAACAACAGAAGCTAAAAACAGCAAAGATTCTGAATATGTAGCAGAAGCACAAGAACACACTGTTATTGATTATAAAATGCTCGATCATTTGCGTCATGTTATGGGGGGAGATATCTCACCTTTATTACAGCAGTTTATTGCCTATGCAAAAGAGCAAATTGATGGTATAAAAAAAGCGTTAGATCAGCAAGATGCTGAAGATGTACGACGCAAAGCACATCAATTTAAAGGAGAAAGTTTGCAGCTAGGTGCCAATCATTTAGGCTATTTATGCAAAGATATTGAGATGTTAGCAAAAGACAGTAAGCTTGAGCATATTCCTGTGTATATAATAAAATTAGAGCGTGAATTGACACAGGTTAAAACAGCACTAGCACAGGCGGAAAAACATGAGTAATAGCTCTGCCCGTATTTTAGTTGTTGATGATGCGCCCTTAATACGTGGCTTGTTAGTACAAGTATTACGTAAATATGGCTATGAGGTTGAAACAGCTGAAGATGGTAAACAGGCGATTGAGTTTTTTATTAAATACCGTCCTGATTTAATTTTAATGGATGCGGATATGCCTGTATTAGATGGGGTGGCTGCGTGTTCACGCATTCGTGCCTTGCCTGAAGCAAAGTATCTGCCCATTATTATTGTCACTGCATTTGTAGAGCGAGAATGGGTTGATCGTGCCTATGCAGCGGGTGCAACAGATTATGTAACCAAACCTGTTAACTGGGATGTATTGCGTAATCGAATCCATTATATTTTGCAAGCAAAACATGCTGAAGAAGCTTTATTTGACGAGAAAGAAAAAGCACAAGTAACGCTTGCCTCTATTGGGGATGGGGTGATTACCACAGATGCAAAAGGGCATGTTGAATATTTAAACCCTGTTGCCAGTAAATTAACAGGATGGAAAATAGAAGAAGCTTATAATCGCCCCTTAAGTGATGTCTTTGCAATTATTGATGAAGCCACACACGAGCCTTTAGTGTTCCCTGTTTTACAATGCTTACAGGATGGTCAAGTGGTTGAACTGTCTCATAACATTGTATTATTGCATCGTCATGGTAATAAGCGTTTTGCCATTGAAGATTCTGCTGCCCCGATTAAAGACAGAAATGGGCAAATTATTGGGGTGGTATTAGTTTTTCATGATGTGACTGAAAACCGTAAGCTCACCCAAGAACTTGCTTATCAAGCAAAGCATGATGCCTTAACAGGCTTGTTTAATCTCCATGAATTTAATGCACGGCTGAACACCGTTTTACGTGATCGGGATAGTACACAGCAACATTATTTGCTGTATATGGATTTAGACCAATTTAAAATTGTCAATGATACCTGTGGGCATGAGGCAGGAGATCAACTGTTAAAGAATGTTGCCTTAATTTTACAAGAAACCATTCATAGTGAAAAACATTACCAACATGCTACCTTAGCGCGTTTAGGGGGGGATGAGTTTGGTTTATTATTAGAAAGCTGTCAATTAGATGATGCGACTTATATTGCCGATCGCATTCGTAACAGTATTGAGCAATTTCGTTTTTATTGGCAAGGGGATAAAAATGAAAAAAATATCTTTTCTATTGGCGTGAGTATTGGACTTGTTCCTATTAACTTAACAGAACAAGCGATTAATCAAGAAAGTATTTTAGCCATGGCAGATGCTGCCTGTTATGCGGCTAAAAATGCAGGACGGAATAATGTGCATGTGTATCATGCCAATGATTTAGATCAGAAAATTGAATGGCTTGCCTTATTAAAAACCAGTTTATCAACTGAAAATCAAAAGCTAAAAGGTTTCCAATTATTTCAGCAACCTATTATTTCTACACATGATGTAGATACAGGGCAACAACGCTGTGAAATTTTATTACGCTTATATGAAGAATCAGGGCAGCTTGCTCGCCCCGGCGCTTTTCTTTCTGCAGCAGAACGTTATAGTCTAATGCCTGATTTAGATCGCTGGGTGTTGTCAAATTTATTACAATGGTTAGAGCAGTTACCAAAGGAAAATATTGAGTTATTAGATTTTACTGCTATTAATGTTTCAGGTTACTCTTTAAATGATAAAAGTTTTTTAAATTTTGTTGAAACGGCATTAAGAAATAGCCCCAATCTAAGTGAAAAAGTCTGTTTTGAGATTCCTGAAACCATCGCTATCACAAATTTAACCGCCACATTTAATTTTATGAAGGTCATTAAAAATTTTGGTTGCCGCTTTAGTATTGATAATTTTGGTTCAGGGCTTTCTTCATTTAAATATTTAACTAATTTACCTTTTGATTTTCTTAAAATTGATACCCATTTAATACAACATATGTCTGAAAACCCTATGGATTTAGCGACTACTAAAGCCATTAATGAGATTGCACGTATTATGCAAATAAAAACCATTGCAAATGGTATTGAGTCTCAACATATATTAAATCAAGTCAAACATTTACATATTGATTATGCACAAGGTTACCTGATTGGTAAGCCTACAACCATTGATGACTAAATACGCTTAATTTATATTCAGCTTTCTATCATGAAAGGCTTAATAAAGAGCCATACTGATCTTTATAATTGAGAATAAAAGATCTGAATTCTTCTTTAGGCATTGGCTTACCGAATAAATAACCTTGAACATGATCACATTGATGTTCTAATAAAAATTGTAATTGCTCAGGTGTTTCCACCCCTTCAGCCACAACACTTAAATTTAAATTATGTGCCATGGCGATAATAGCAGTGACTAAAGCAGCATCATCACTGTTTTCATGAATATCTCGAATAAATGATTGATCAATTTTTAAGGTATCAATAGGAAAACGTTTTAAATAGCTCAATGATGAGTAACCTGTTCCAAAGTCATCAATAGAAATCTGTACCCCTAAACGCTTCAGCTCTTGTAAAGTATCTACCGTATCTTCTGCATTTGGCATAATCAAGCTTTCAGTGAGCTCCAGCTCTAAATGCTGTGGATTCATATTTAATTCACACATCAGTTTTTCAATGCTGCTATGTAAATTTTCTTGAATAAATTGACGTGCTGATAGGTTTACAGATACATGTAAATCACTTCCCCCTTCTTTTTGCCAACGTATATTTTCCTCACAGGCAGTACGCAATACCCATTCACCAATAGGAATAATAAGCCCTGTATCTTCTGCCAGAGGGATAAATTGAGCAGGGGGGACAAGATTAAAATCAGGACTACGCCAGCGGACTAAAGCCTCTGCCCCGACAATTTTACCCTCTGTAATACAAAAACGCGGTTGGTACCAGACTTCAAACTCATCACATTCCAAAGCTTGGCGCAATTTATTTTCCATGCTTAAACGAGCTGCAGAGGCTAAATTGGCACTGGAAGTATAATAGCGGTAATTATTACGTCCTTGTTTTTTTGCCATATACATGCCTGCATCAGCATTCTTCATCAAACTCACCACATCATTTCCATCTTTGGGGTACATGCTGATGCCAATACTAGGGGTAATATAAAACTCTTGCTGATGAAAATGTAGCGGTGTTGTCAGTACTTTCAGAATTTTTTCTGCCACCATGCCTGCATCTAAAGGCTCTTTAATATCTCGTAATAATAGGGTGAATTCATCCCCCCCCAATCGCGCAACAGTATCCTCTGGTAAGCGGGTACAGGTTAATAAACGTTCTGCCACGCCTTGTAATAAACGATCACCCGCTGCATGTCCCAGCGTATCATTGATGTATTTAAAGCGATCTAAATCAATAAATAAAATACCTAAAGATTCATTGTTATGCTCTGCATATTCAATGGCTTGCTCTACACGCTTGATAAATAATGCACGATTAGGTAAATTTGTTAAGGCATCATGATAGGCTTGGTAGGTTAGTTTTAAATTAAGTTTTTTTAATTCTGCCGTCCGAATCGCAACTGTTCGCTCTAAATGTTCCTTGTGTTGCTCTAATTTATCGTCACGCTCTTCCACTGCCTCCAGCATTTCATTAAAACCTTGAAATAGCTGACCAATTTCATCGTATTGAGCAATATGTGCACGTAATGAATAATTTTTTTCTTCTGATACGGTATGAGTTAATTCAGCAAGTTCTGAAATAGGACGGGTAATAATGCGCTGTAAGCGAGTTGAAAGAAAAATAGCGAATAATAAAGAAACGGTAATAATTAGGATCACAACCATCGTATACCACAAAATACGATCATAAATAGCTTGTCTATCTAGTAATAAAACCAATAGCCCCACATTATCACCATTAGGTGAGACAACAATTTGTGAACACTGTATAAAATCACGAGAACTGACTATTTGTGGTTGTTCAAAATCACCTAAAAGTGTAGGCAAAGGAGTTTGTTTACGTAAGTACATAGCAAAAGGAATCGTGGTATTATTAGCACTGTACACTTGTGCTAATACAATATCACTGTCTTCAGCAAGTGAGGCAAGTATCTCGGTTGCATCACGTGGGTCATCAAACTGTAAAGGAGAGACAATATTTAAGCCTGTCACCGCAGTTTGTACCTTTAACTTACGCTCTAAGTTTTTCTGTAATGACCATAAATCGTGCAGCATAAATGCCATACTGGATAGTACTAAAACTACAAGGCTAATAAAAAGAATAATAGCCACTAATTTATAGCGAATTGACAGATGTTTAAAATACATGTTTTAGATAACTCCAACGCATATTCAGATTACTTTCTCTGTAATTTAAGCAACTGCGAACGGATTTTTATACCTGCTTTCAATGCAGCACTCTGATTAATGGTAAATTTAACACGTTTATTTTTAGTGAAAAAATAAATCATCCCTCCCCGTTTCGTAAATCCTTTGATTTCACTGACGGTTAAGATACCTCTTGATTTCACCACTGCTGCTATATTTTTTTTCTGGTTTTTGCTTAGATAAAGTATATGACAGCTTTTTAATGATGAAACAGAGTTTATATGGGTAAAATGCAATGTCTTTTCATTAATTTTTTTGTTTTTTATTCTATTTTTAAGTATATTACCAAAGTGATTTTGACCTAAAACACAAAAGTTTAGCTTTTTCTGTTTTCGAGGCCAGTTAACATATTGTGCAAATTTATATAAAAAATCAGCCTGTACTGTATAATTGCTTGCAAATACTGCCGTACTCTCCCCCATCAGCATAATGGCTAGCAAGAACTGTACCTTCACTATTTTTTGGTGTACATTCATTGAGCTTTCATCACTAGTTTTTTATCATTTGCGGTCGTAAGCAGTGTGATTCTAAAGAATGCATAGTGCAACGAGAAATGAACCAATGCAAAGAATTTATAAATTTTAGGGTTCAATATAATTATATGCGTTTTATTAGGTCTTTGTTGGTATGAGCTATGGTATTGATAGTGAATTTTTTATGTTGCACTATCATCCTGTTACTCTAATTTTATTCACTCCATATAAAAGCCGCAATAATTAATATGCACGATAGAAACATAATCGTGTTCATATATTATCAATTATCATCATGACTATATCAAAAGCAAGTGAGCGAATCACACGTACTCGTGTTAAAATCTGTGGTATCACACGCCCTGAAGATGCACGTTTTGCCGCCTTATCAGGGGTTGATGCCATTGGACTAGTATTTTATGAACCTAGTCCACGTGCCGTATCAATTAAACAAGCACAGCAAATTATTTATGCACTGCCTGCTTTTACAAGTGTTGTTGGATTATTTGTTAATGCCAGTACAGAGTATATTAATCATGTACTAGCCCATGTCCCATTAGATGTACTCCAATTCCATGGTGATGAATCAGCTGCCTTTTGTCAGCAGTTTTATCGTCCTTATATTAAAGCAATACGTATGGAAGAAGGTGTTGATCTTGTCAACTATGCCCATGAGTATGCCGATGCGCAAGCTTTATTATTAGATACCTATGTAAAAGGTGTACAAGGTGGAACAGGGACATGTTTTGATTGGCAACGCGTTCCGACAAATTTATCAAAGCCTATTATTTTAGCAGGGGGACTCACTCCGCAAAATATCACCACTGCAATCAATACAGTGCATCCTTATGCCGTTGATATCAGTGGAGGGGTTGAACAAGCAAAAGGTATCAAAGATGCGGACAAAGTGACCGCATTTATAAGAGGTGTCTCCATGGCAACAACTGGATTATTGAGCCAAAGTACAACCAAAGAAATTGATGATTTACCTGATACAAACGGGTATTTTGGTCAATATGGTGGCTGCTTTGTATCTGAAACGCTGATGCAACCGCTAGAGGAATTGCGTGCAGCCTATGCCCATTATTCAAAAGATTCAGAGTTTTTAGCTGAACTGAATGATGATTTGCATCATTTTGTCGGTCGTCCCTCTGCACTATATTATGCCAAACGTTGGTCAAAGAACCTCGGTGGTGCACGTGTTTATTTAAAACGTGAAGATTTAAACCATACGGGTGCACATAAAATTAACAGTGCACTAGGTCAAGGCTTATTAGCTAAACGTATGGGAAAAACCCGTATTATTGCTGAAACAGGGGCAGGACAACATGGTGTTGCCACCGCAACCATTGCTGCGCGTCTTGGCATGGAATGCGTTGTTTATATGGGTGCTGAAGATATTAAACGCCAAGCGATTAATGTCTATAGAATGCGCTTATTAGGGGCAGAAGTGCGTGCAGTGGAATCAGGGTCTAAAACCTTGAAAGATGCATTAAACGAAGCCATGCGTGATTGGGTCGCTAATGTAGACAATACTTTTTATATTATTGGTACTGTGGCAGGTCCTCACCCCTATCCGCAAATGGTACGTGACTTTCAAACTGTGATTGGGCGTGAAGCACGTCAGCAGTTAAAAAATCAAGCTGGTTGCTTACCTGATGCCTTAGTTGCCTGTGTAGGTGGTGGTTCAAATGCGATTGGTCTCTTCCATCCTTTTTTAGAAGATGAAAACGTTAAAATATACGGTGTAGAAGCTGCAGGTGAAGGGGTTGATACAGATCGACATGCGGCACCACTTTGTGCTGGTAAATCAGGCGTATTACATGGTAACCGCACCTATTTAATGAGTGATGAAGATGGGCAGATTATTGAAACACATTCTATTTCTGCCGGACTGGATTACCCTGGGGTAGGTCCTGAACACTCTTATCTTAAAGATACAGGACGTGTTAATTATGTTGCCATTACAGATAATGAAGCACTTGATGCCTTTCATGATCTCACCCGTACAGAAGGTATTATCCCTGCATTAGAATCCAGTCATGCCTTAGCTTACTGCAAAAAACTCGCGCCGACTATGACAAAAGAGCAAGTCATTATTGTTAACTTATCAGGGCGTGGTGATAAGGATATTCATACTGTCGCAGATTTGGAAGGCATAAAAATATGAGTCGTTTAAGCCACTGTTTTACACAACTAAAAGCACAGCAACGTAAAGCCCTAATTCCTTTTATTACAGCAGGTGATCCTAGTGCTGATATCACATTAGATATTATGCATGGTTTAGTTGAAAAAGGGGCGGATGTGATTGAATTAGGGATGCCCTTCTCTGACCCAATGGCTGATGGAACCGTAATTCAACGTGCCAGTGAACGCGCCCTAGAAGCTGGGACACGCTTACGTCATGTTTTTGATATTGTCGAAAAATTTCGCCAAACTAACACTAAAACACCAATTGTATTGATGGGGTATTTAAACCCTGTGGAAATAATGGGCTATGAAGCCTTTGCTGTACGTTCTCAAGAAGTGGGTGTCGATGGGGTATTATTGGTTGATTTACCGCCTGAAGAAATGAAAAATATAGAACCTATCTTTAATCGTTATGAGCTTGCCCCCATCTTCTTGCTAGCCCCAACAACAACTGCTGAGCGTATGGCACAAATCTGCCAACATGCACAAGGTTATGTGTATTATGTCTCTGTAAAAGGGGTGACAGGTAGTCAAAAAATTGATCCACAAGCCGTTGCAGATAAAGTCGCTGAAATTCGCCAATATACTGATTTGCCTATTGGGGTTGGTTTTGGTATCAGTGATGCAGAAACAGCGGCGGCAATTGGGCAAGTCAGTGATGCAGTGATTGTTGGTAGCGCGCTAGTGAAGCATGTAGAAACACATAATGCAGAAGAACTAGCCACAGTAATGCCGCAATTTCTTGCAGGGCTACGCCACGCATTGGATGCGGTATAATACACTCATACCCACCATAGAATATTAAACAAGGGTTCTGTATTAAATTATACAGCTTATTTTTTATAAATAGGTTGTATAGTAACTATTATTAAGGATATTGCCTGATAAATAGGTCGCATTACTTTTTATGTTATGAGTCATTTTTTATCAACTATTTATAAAAATACAGAACACTATGCATTAGATAGGTGTGAGATATCTATACTTTTGTACTTAATTTAACCATCCTTGTAAATCACCAATAATAAGGTGTTATTTACCTTTTAATACTTAATGATAAAAGACAGTTCTAACAAACATGACAAACATGAGTTGGTTTGAAAAATTATTACCTTCCCGTATCCGTACAGAAGGGAAAAAAAGTGGTACTGTACCTGAAGGTTTATGGAGCAAATGCCCTGTATGCCAAGCAGTGTTATATAAAGCAGAACTAGAACGCCATTTAAATGTGTGCCCAAAATGTAATCACCATTTACGTATTAATGCGCGTCAACGTTTAGAGAGCTTTTTTGATGCAGACAGTTTCAGCGAAATTGGTGCAGAACTTAGCCCTATTGACCGTTTAAAATTTCGTGATAGCAAAAAATACAAAGATCGTCTTGCTCAAGCGCAAAAAAGCACTGGGGAAAATGATGCCTTAATCGTCATGCAAGGAACTGTTAATCAACTGCCTTTAGTTGCCTCTGCCTTTGAATTTGAATTTATGGGTGGTTCAATGGGAACAGTTGTGGGAGAGCGTTTTGTACGGGGTGCACAAGCCGCAATTGAAGCTAATTCAGCCTATGTCTGTTTTGCTGCCAGTGGTGGTGCACGGATGCAAGAAGCTTTATTTTCTCTAATGCAAATGGCAAAAACCAGTGCCATTTTAAATCGTATGGGACAAAAAGGACTGCCTTTTATTTCAGTACTGACTGATCCAACTATGGGCGGTGTCTCTGCCAGTTTTGCCATGTTAGGAGATATTAATATTGCTGAGCCTAAAGCCCTAATCGGTTTTGCAGGTCCTCGCGTAATTGAGCAAACTGTGCGTGAAACCTTACCTGAAGGTTTCCAACGTAGCGAATTTTTATTGCAACATGGTGCCATTGATATGATTGTTGATCGCCGTGAAATGCGTGATCGTATTAGTTCACTTTTAAGCATGTTAGCGCGTAAACCTGCCCCTAACAGTGATAAAAACTAATCTCATTTATATTAAGTACTTTTCCCCCTTGTGAATCACGTTATCACAAGGGGAACTCATCTTGAAAAATTGCATTTTTCTATGCACAACCTTACTGCTTGTCATGGCATAATCTGCCTGAAAAAATCAAAAAAATTTTTCCTAACACTTACAATAAATTAAGAATTTAAACCCTTTTGTATCAGTATCTTACAAAGCACCTGCTGTCATGGTATTTTGTAAGGCACTGCTGTATTATTAAAGATAATTCCATTTTTTAATCTCGATTTTGCTCTTGGGCACTACTTGAGGAGTCACTATGCAATCTGATGTACCTGCTATGCCGAATACGTCTGACGAAGAATTACCATCACATTTAGAAACCAGTAGCACATGGGATAGTGCTGCACTGAGTCAATACCGCGTGATTCGCCGTAACGGGCAATTAACCGCTTTTAATGCTGAAAAAATTGTCGCGGCAATGAATAAAGCATTTTTAGCTGTTGAAGGTAATAATGCCCAAAATTCCAGTCGTATTCATAGTGGTGTCAGACAACTCACCCAGCAGGTGATTGACGGCTTATCAGCTAAATTAAATGACACAGGCACTGTCCACATTGAAAATATTCAAGATCAAGTTGAAATGGCACTGATGCGTGCTGAACACCACAAAGTGGCACGCGCTTATGTGTTATACCGTGAAGAACATGCACATCAACGTGAACAACAACACCCTGTGAAAAATGTATTGCATGTTGTCGACAGTACAGGACATCATCACCCATTGGATGAGCAACGTATTCATATTCTTGTTGAAGAAGCTTGTGAAGGTTTATCAGGGGTGAATGCTGAAATCATTGTTAAAGAATGTTTACGTAATATCTTTGACGGGATTCCAGAGCGTGATTTAAATCATGCTTTAGTCATGAGTGCTCGTACACAAGTTGAACGTGAACCAAACTATACTTATGTTGCAGCGCGTTTATTACTGGATCAACTCCGTCATGAAGCACTGAATTGTGTGGAGTTTAAAACCACCCATGCAACAGGAAAAGAAATGCAGGCACTGTATGCCGAGTATTTCCATGACTACATTGAAAAAGGCATTGAACATGAGCTGATTGATCCTGTACTACGTGATTTTGATTTAGATCGCTTAGGTAAAGAGTTACTCGCTGATCGTGATTTCCAATTTAATTATCTTGGTTTACAAACTTTATACGACCGTTATTTCTTGCATTGGGATGAAGTGCGCTTTGAATTACCCCAAGCATTTTTCATGCGCGTGGCAATGGGTTTATCGGTCAATGAAGAGGATATCAATGCACGCGCCATTGAATTCTATCGTCTGTTATCCAGCTTTGATTTCATGAGCAGTACCCCGACATTATTTAATTCAGGTACATTACGCCCACAATTATCAAGCTGTTACCTGACAACAGTCCCTGATGATTTAGAAGGTATTTATAATGCTATTAAAGATAATGCCTTGTTATCTAAATTTGCAGGCGGTTTAGGTAATGACTGGACATCTGTACGCGGTATGGGCTCTCACATTAAGGGCACAAATGGTAAATCACAAGGGGTAATCCCCTTTCTAAAAGTCGCTAATGATACCCTTGTTGCAGTGAACCAAGGCGGTCGCCGTAAAGGTTCAGGCTGTGCTTATTTAGAAAGCTGGCATATTGATATTGAAGAGTTTTTAGAGCTGCGTAAAAATACTGGGGATGAGCGTCGCCGTACTCATGATATGAATACCTGCAACTGGATTCCTGATGAGTTTATGCGTCGTGTGCATGAAAATAAATCGTGGACACTGTTTTCACCAAATGAAGCCCCTGATTTGCATGAAGTCTTTGGTGAAGAGTTTGATAAACTCTATCTTGCTTATGAAGAAAAAGCACGCCAAGGGCAAATCAAAATTTGGAAAACCATTAATGCCGTTGATTTATGGCGTAAAATGCTCACCTTATTATTTGAAACAGGGCACCCATGGTTAACATTTAAAGATCCTTGTAATGTACGCAGCCCACAACAGCATGTCGGTGTGGTGCATTCAAGTAACTTATGCACAGAAATTACCTTAAATACCTCTGTTGATGAAATTGCGGTGTGTAACCTTGGTTCTATCAATTTACCTGCGCATATTATTGACGGTAAACTCAATACAGAAAAATTACAAGCAACTATCACCACCGCTATGCGGATGTTAGATAACGTTATTGATATTAATTACTACTCTGTTCCACAGGCGCGCCGTTCTAATTTACGTCACCGTCCTATTGGTATGGGGATCATGGGTTTCCAAGATGCCTTATATAAAATAAATGTGCCGTATGCGTCTCAAGATGCTGTGGAATTTGCCGATACAGTGATGGAACAAATCAGCTATCGTGCTATTTCAACTTCCAGTGATCTTGCAGCAGAGCGTGGCACTTATGAAACCTTTGATGGCTCTTTATGGAGTCAAGGTATTCTGCCTATTGATAGCTTAAATCAGCTTATTAAACAACGTGGTGAGTACTTACAAACAGATACCACAGAACGCTTAGATTGGGAAAGCTTACGCGAGAAAGTGAAAACTACAGGAATGCGTAACTCTAATACCATGGCGATTGCCCCCACGGCGACCATTTCTAATATTTGTGGTGTCTCACAGTCAATTGAACCGACTTACCAAAACTTATTTGTTAAATCAAATTTATCTGGGGAATTTACGATTGTTAACCAATATCTCGTAAACGAGCTGAAAGCCCGTGATTTATGGGATGAGGTGATGGTAAATGACCTAAAATACTACGATGGCAGTGTGAGTCAGATTGCACGAATTCCAGCAGATATTCGTGCCTTGTACGCCACTGCGTTTGAAATTGACCCCACATGGTTAGTGGAAGCGGCAGCACGTCGTCAAAAATGGATTGATCAAGCCCAATCATTAAATCTCTATATGGCAGAACCTTCTGGTCGAAAATTAGATAGTCTGTACAAATTAGCATGGTTACGTGGTTTGAAGACGACTTATTACTTACGCAGTATGGGCGCAACCCATGTTGAAAAAACCAGTATTCACGATGGACGTTTAAACGCTGTCCAAACAGGGGGTTATGACAGTGCACCTAAAGCGTGCTCGCTGGATGATCCTGATTGTGAAGCCTGTCAATAAGTAGTCAATATACCCTGTTTACAAAATGACAGGGTGTGTAAAACGTGTAAGATACCGTACATTTTATCTTTTACTAAACAGCAATTAACCCCTTCATTATTATAATGAAAAATTGGCTTGATGTGATTCAAGCCAATATGGTATGTAATGCGCTGTGCATAAGTAACACCAGATTTTATTAGGAGCAACAACTACTATGTTAGATTTTGATGAACCTCTTTCTGATAACAATGATGATAACACCACAGCCGTCTATCATGCTCCACAAGAAGGGCATGCAACAGGCTTAGAAAATGTGGAAATGGGCGCAAATCGTATTTCAGTTGATGATAAAAAGATTATTAACTGCCGTGCAGATTTAAATCAATTAGTTCCCTTTAAATACCATTGGGCATGGGAAAAATATAAAGCCGCATGTGCTAACCATTGGATGCCTGAAGAAATTAACATGAGTGCAGATGTTGCCTTATGGAAATCACGCGATGGATTAACTGATGATGAACGCTTAATTATTAAACGTAATATTGGTTTTTTCTCCACAGCAGATTCTTTAGTGGCAAATAACCTTGTACTGGCTGTATACCGTCATATTACTAACCCAGAATGCCGCCAATATTTATTACGCCAAGCTTTTGAAGAAGCATTACATACACATGCCTACCAATATTGTGTAGAATCCATGGGTATGGATGAAGCGGAATTATTTAATATGTATCGTGAAGTCCCTGCTGTACATGATAAAGCAGCATGGTCATTAAAATATACACAAAGTATCTCTGATCCAACTTTTAACACTGGGACAATTGAAGACGACCAGCGTTTATTACGTGATTTAGTCGCATTTTATCCAGTATTTGAAGGGATTTTCTTCTTTGTTGGTTTCACCCAGTTATTAAGTATGGGTCGCCGTAACAAGATGAAAGGCACCGCAGAGCAGTTTGAGTACATTCTTCGTGATGAATCTATGCACTTAAACTTTGGGATTGATTTAATTAATACGATTAAGGCAGAAAATCCACATTTATGGACACCTGAGTTACAAGAAGAATTAGTCATCATGATTCGTGAAGCCGTAGACTTAGAAATTGCCTATGCTTATGACACCATGCCACGTGGTGTATTAGGTTTAAATGCAGAAATGTTTGTGAGCTATTTACAATACATTGCTAACCGTCGTTGTGTACAAATTGGCTTACCTGAGCAATATGCAGGTGCAGTAAATACCTTCCCGTGGATGAGTGAAATCATTGACCTGAAAAAAGAGAAAAATTTCTTTGAAACCCGCGTGACTGAATATCAAACAGGTGGTGCGTTAAGCTGGGAGTAACTTAGTAAGGTGTGTATCTATAAAAAGATACGCTATTGTTTTGGCGTTGTATACAACGCCTTTTCATTCCAGTATTAGCTTAAGGTGTCAATACGCTTTAACCCTACCTATAAAAAATAGAGAATAAATGCTATTAAGCATGACACCCTGTATTTATTTGGTTATATCTATTACCCATTAAATACATCCCGTTGGTTTAGGTAATCCTGCAAAACGACAGGCTTGTTTTGCAGGACCCTGCGGGAATAATTCATATAAATACTGTGTATTACCTTTATCCTTACCCAAACGTTTTGCCACTGCTTTAACCAGCATCCGCACAGCGGGTGCCATTTGGTACTCTTCATAATATTCACGTAAAAAGTTAATAATTTCCCAATGCTCATTTGTGAGTTCGATATCATCTTGACGCGCTAAATATGCCGCCACTTGCTCATTCCAATCATCCAACTGTAATAAATAGCCTTCTTCATTGGTTTCAATACATACATCATTTACATCAAATGTCATGGGGTTACCTTATTTATAAAAAAATGAGTGTGCTGTACTTATTGTACAAGGTTTATCGAAGCTAAAAAATAGCCTCATTTGCACATCATTTAAAGTCTATTTATAAATAGTTAGGCTATTTTTAAAATACTTTTCTCATTTCACCCTGTTTTAAATTTCGTACTTTAATCAAAAATTGCAAAAAGGCTAAGCGTCGACAACAAAATGGACAATATTTATCTCTCATAAAACGAGATGAAATAACCTGTATAATTGGCATCGTTCGATAATCTAAAGGGTAATAATCAGGTAAACCGAAATAAATGGGGCAATAACCATTAAAATTAATACGACATAAAGGGCATAAAGTTAAATGAATCCCTGAAATAACCTCTATTTCTTTGAATTCACAACTTTTATCAGATAGGTTGTCATGGTGATTAGGTTCTCCTCCGCAATCCATGCAAGGCGTGACAGTACGGTCTTCTAGTGGCGTACAGCAAATAGGACAAAGCGTATCATTGTTCATACACTTACCCTCCTTCTAATAATACATTTCTCTATAAATACCTGATTGTATTTATGTATTAGTCATGTTTTATTTTCACTTGCATCCTGTCAGCATACTCTCGTATTTTATAAACAGGCTTACTATAAAGTATTAGCACAGAGTAAAGTAAGTGCAATTTATTCTGTGGTAATCATTATCACTAAGCAAAATTTACACCGTTTATAATTAATAGGGTAAGGCTAATGAAAAGGATTAAAAAGGGCGTATTGTATTAATAAAGCCTATCAATAAAGATTATTATCATTATTTATCAAAAGGTGCTTGTTCTCTGTCCTCAATACTGTAATCACGCACGACTTTTGCCACACGAATACGGTAGTTTGAGAAAAGCTGCTGCCTGCCTTTTTGCTGTGCTTGGCTATGTTCTTGATGATTACGCCAATTGATAATGGCTTCCTCCGATTCCCAAAAAGATAAAGAAACCAGCTTACCCTCATTAACTAAGCTTTGAAATCGCTCAATAGAGATAAACCCCTCTAAATTTTCTAATTCTTTCCGAAGTTTTGCCGCAATAGCAAGATACTCCTCTTTTCCTTCCGCCTTAACTTCTACTTCAAAAATAACAGCATACATGATTTAATTTCCTTTTATACATTTCTTAAAATATAAGATAGCCCTAAAATAAAATGCTTTACTTTAAGGCTACACAGAAATAAAGAGAGGCTAACTTATAAGCCTTTTTGACGACGAATAGTGATTGACTCGCCTGCAATGCCCCAATTATCTGTTTCCACCTCATCAATCACTACAACAGTCGTGGCAGGGTTCTTATTTAAGACGCGTTGTAACAAACTTGTCACCCCCTCAATCAACTCCGCTTTTTGTTCAGTGGTTACCCCTTCTTGGGTAATTTTAATGTTAACGTAAGGCATAAAAAACTCCTGATATTTATCTTAATTAAGCAGATTGTGGTACTAATGGAGGATTAAATAAGTGGCATAGTTTACCCACTAACAGCAATAACATACCTCCTGCAACAATACAGCCTGCTGCGACTAAAGGTAAAACAATATCCCCTGTTTGGCGGGTTAAATAATCCGCTAATAATGGACCAATGACTTGCCCAACACTATATACAGCCGTTGCAAAGCTAATAATAAAAGTGGTATGTGAGGTCGCTAATTGTTTTGCTAATTTAAAAGTTAACATCACAATACCGATAAAGGTGCCACCAAAAGTGACGGCGGCAATAATGCCTGCAATAGGGTGTGTTGATAAAGCAGGTAAAGCAATTCCAACTGCTTGAATAGCATAGGCTAAAATCAAAGCACGACTATAACTTAAACGCTGTCCTAAATACGCCCAAAAAATAGAAGAAGGAATAGCAGCGACCCCAACGATGACCCATGACCAATAACTGATAGCATTCAACTCTGGGATTTGGTGTAAAATATTGACTAAAAATGTACCGCTAATAATGTAGCCAGTACCCTCTAGAAAATAAGCCGTAATTAATAACAATAAAGGTAAATTAAAATAGGGTGTTTTTTCCTCTGTTTCTTCATGATGGTGAGTCATGACTTGATCAGGACGCGCCATAAAAAACCAGCAAGGTAAAATAAATACTAAGCTAATAATCCCTAATGAAATCCAATGATATTGCCATGTTACACTATTTTGCAGGCTTAAAACTATTGCACCTGATAAAGCAATACCAACGCCAATACCACTATATAGCCAACCTGCTAACTGGGGTTTATTTTGTTTAAACAATTGGTCTAAGGCGATACCTGACGCTAATAAGAAAATACCTGCACTGGCAACTCCTGACAGTAGGCGCAATATTACCCATAATATTGGGATTTCAGTAAATCCCATTGCTAATGTGCTGGTTGCACTGACAAATAAGCTGAGTTTCAATAAAAAAATACGGGTACGTGTGTAATGTACAAAAGTACAAATAATTGCCCCGAGTAAATAACCTAGGTAATTATAAGCGGCTAGTTTTGCTGCCACATGCTCTGTTAACACTTGTGCTTCTAACATTGTGGTTAAAATGGGTGTATAGGCAAAACGCCCAATACCCATTGCTACAGCAAAAGCCAAGATTGTTGCAATAATTAATAATGCATTGTTACCTTGAGAGTTTTGCATAATATATCCCCTTTTTCTTATTTGTTCGTCACTAGTATGCCTTGCTTTTAATTTCATTAAAAACGATTATTTTTGATATTTGAGTTCGTTTTTAGAGATGGTAAAAGTAATAATAGTTCTCCCTCTCTATTTTTATATTAGACTCAGGTTAAAATAACGCCTATTTTTACACTAACTTGATTTATATCTTTTCTATTTTTATGAGATTTTCACAAATGCGTTTAAAAGAACAGCAAGGGGTATTTATACTCATAGGCTTATGTTTTCTGGTAGGGATGCTGGCGCGTTTGTACCCATTGACTCAAGAAGCACGCCTATTATCTGCGATATCTGAAGATGGATATTTAATGATGACCATTGCACGTAATATAGCCTTAGGCTTAGGCATGAGTACTGCCGAGGGAACGATTGCAACCAATGGCACACAGCCCTTTGTTACAGGGATCTGGACACTGATTTATTCATTTTTTGATGGAGATAAAATCCGTAGTATTTGGGCAATTTGGGGTGTGCATTTATTGATCAGCATTGCCACGATGATGATGATTGCTCATGTTGTACACCAATTTTTCAGTGATCACCCTCAAGTACAACTGATGGCATGGATTGCACCAGCGGTATGGTTTATCAGTCCGACTGTATTACCCATGACCTATAATGGATTAGAAACAGGTTTTTATGCACTGTGGGCATTGGGACTGACTTATGTAGTGAGTTTTCATTATCGAGATTTAAATCTAAAACTAGCATTAGGTTTAGGGGTATTGCTTGGTGCAGTATTTTGGATACGTAATGATGCCGTATTTTTAATTCTCGCAATTTGCTTAAGTTATGCAGTATTTAATGGTTGGAAAATAAAAAACCTGCTGATTATTTCTGTGATGGGGCTGACCTCTATCGCTGTCGCTTCCCCTTGGTTAATTTATAATAAAACCCAATTTGGCAGCCTGATGCCTATTAGTGGCTCTGCTCAAGCTTTGACAGCAAAATTAGGTGATAATTTTATTCATGTCCCCGCCGCTTTATTTGAGTACATTAATCTTATCCTCGCCATCCCCGAAAAATTTAAGCTCCATACTGTCATTGTTATTATCACCAGTATAATTGCTGTGCTTTTATACAGTAGTTTATTGTATGTTGTAAAAAAATATGCCCAGCCTGCTCAGCAACGTTTTATTAGTATCTTCATATTTTATAGTATTTGTTTAATGTTGTTTTACGGCTTATATTTTGGAGCAGCTTATTTTATCCCACGTTATTTTTTAGTATTTACAGGCTTTTTTGCTATTTTATGGGCATGGCTTGCGATCACATTTATTCCTCGTTTACCTTTTTCTTTCCTACGTTATTCAGTGGTGGGGTTGTGTTTTGTTATCGCTACAGGTTTAATCATACGTTACGAACGATTACTTGACACACGTACTAATGGACATTTTCAAGTTGTGAATTGGATAGCTGAAAATGTACCCTCTGAGGCATGGGTAGGTGCGGTACAAACTGGGACGATTGGTTATTTTCATGATCGCACTATTAACTTAGATGGTAAGGTAAATCCTTATGCTTATTATGCCCGTCGTGATGATCAGCTGGTAGAATATATTTTAGACTGTACAAATAAAATTGATTACATTGCAGATTGGTACAAAATCAAAGAGTGGTTAGTTTCATACCCTGAGTTAGCAAATGCTTTTAGTTTACCTTATAGTAATGAAGCAGAAAATATCAGTGTGTTACAGCGTATTCATAGTTGTCAGAAGTAATTTTTATTCTCTTCCCTACAGGATAGAAAATCCTCCTGTAGGGAAAACTAGCATCATGAACCTATTTCTTTTACTCTTATGTACAATATGTAATGGCGATAGTTAGCTTAAATAGGAAAGGGGTATTATTCTAACAAAACAATGGATTATACGTAAGCATCTTAGTGTAACCCATTATTTTAACTAAATCTTTCCTAAATAAACTTTATTGGTTTGTAGCTTGAATACTTGATGGATTTAATTGCAAGCCATCCACCCCATTTTGTGTACTATCAGGCAACCACGGTGCAAGGCAAATAGGATCTTTAATGCATGGATCCGTTAAACTGAGTAAGAATGCTTTGAGTTGTTGCTGTTGTTCCTTAGAGATATTAATAGGCTGAATAACAGGGATTATATTTTTTACCTGTAACTGTTGTAAATGTGTCAGGGCAGCTTGTGTATTTTGCTCTGCATGAGGTGAAAAGAATACTTGAGGAACTTGAGGAAGATGATTTAAGCTAAAATCATAAGCTGCAATAGCCTGCTCAGGATTGATATGATGTGCAATAATACCCTCCAAATTCGCATAGGCACCATCATGACCATATGGTGCAGTCATTTCTACATTAATTAGGCTTGGTGTCCGAAAAGCATAACGATCATCAGGCTGCTGTGTGACTAAAAAACGCCCTAAATCATCATGAGGCTGCTCTCCATCACGCTGCCCTCTTCCTATTTGAGGAAGAGCTAATACATGAAAACCTTCATCTGTAAAAAAATCCCCTTGGTGACAACGCACACATTCCGCGCCCCCTTCTGCAATAGGGGTATAAAAAAGTAAAGCACCTTGTTTTGCTTCTTCACTTAAAGCATTAATATCTCCCTCAATATAGGCTTTCCACGGTGTATTAATAAACACTTGTGATCGCTCATAAGCACTGATTGCTTCTGCTGCATTGTCATAAGTAACTAATGTTTCAGCAGCTTCTTGATTATTAAATGCCTGTTGAAATTCTGCTAGCCATGTATTAGGGATCTGCTGTTGATTTAAGCGTTGCATCAGGGCATCACGTACTTGTTGTGTTGTCTGTCCTTCCGCAAAACTAAAGCCTCGCATTTCTTCTGCAGAAGTGACAGGAAAGCGTGCTTGTGCTGTACTTAAATATACGCCTGCCAGTGGATCAGCCACAGTAAAAGGTGTATCAGGAGTACGAATATCTGTTTCTTCGCCATGTTTAGAAGGTGTTTTTTGTATGCTTTCAATACGCCCATCATGGAAAAGTACCTGATCCCATAAGGCAATATTAAATGTGGTCGGCGCATTTCTTGGCACAGGAGGAGTCCCATCAAAATGGGGAGCAACAGAAGAATGCTCTCGCTCAACCCCTAATACATCAGGTAAAACGGCTCCTACACCAATAGATAAAGATAAAGCATCTCCACCGCCTAAAAACGGATGATGACAACTCACACAAGCCGTATCAACATCTCCTCCTAAAGCTTTTGTAAAAAAAAGCTTTAAGCCTAATTGAGCTAAAGGGCTATTTATTGCAGGAATGTCACGGTTTTTGCTTGGATCACCAGAAAGTTGATATTGTTGAATCAATTGGTTTAATTTTTTATCATTTTCAGATTCAATATTATAACTACTGTTATTACCTTTGCAGGCAGTTAAACAGCAAAAAAAGAAAAAAAGTTTTAATATACCTTGTTGCATAAATTCGTTAATATATCGATGGTAAATAAAGGTGGAAAGAAATCGCCATTACTATGCTAAACATCACAGTGTATTACTAAATTATACTATAAAGTAGTATACTAATGTGATTATCTATAGGTGCTATAATTTAAATTAAATAGCTATAAAATCATTAAATTACATAATTTCATTTTTATTGAAATAATGTGATTACTCACTTAAGTCATTTGTGTTTATATGGATAAAATTATTTTTACAGGCCCGATGGGAGCAGGAAAAACAACTGCTATCAGTACGATTAGTGAAGTACCCCCTATCTCTACAGATGTAAAATGCTCAGATGATGAAGGTAAACAACGTAAGAAAAATACAACGGTTGCCATGGATTATGGCTATATTACGCTTGCAGATAAATCAAGAGTTCACCTTTATGGTACGCCAGGGCAAGAGCGTTTTAACTATATGTGGACAATTCTTTCACAAGGAGGGATTGGTTTAGTGTTACTATTAGATAACGTACGTCCTGATCCCTTGGCTGATTTAGAATTTTATCTCCAATCATTTAAAGAATTTATTAATGAAACAGGGGTTGTCATTGGTGTGACACGTATGGATGTTAATAATAAGGTAACATTAGAAAATTATCGGAATTATTTACATACACACAACTATCACTATCCCCTTTTTGAGATTGATGCGCGCCAAGAAAATGATATTAAAATTCTTATTCATGCCCTACTGACTATTTTATAAATAGGGAAATGGCTTTTATAGTATGTTATTTTTTAGTCTGTATTCACTAAATCATATATGCCTATTATTAAAAAGTTATTCTTACACTCTTAGTATTACTGCCAGCAATCATGACGATTAACTATCATGCAATACACGATATCAATTAAATCATTAGACAAACGTGATGCTGTGCTTTTTGAATCTATGTTACAACTTATTCATATGCAGCTTGACGCTGAATGGTGTGTAAGTGAAACAGCTAACATTATAGTTGTTGACACAGATAAACAAGAAGGCGAACATTTTTGTATAACACATAATAATGCCCATATTATTATTTCTTATGCTAAAACAAATCAGCTTGATACCAAATATCATTTATCCAAACCTTTACGTGTACAGCCTTTAGTTAAACTTCTTAATACTATTGTTGCATTAGAAACCACTGCTGTGCGTGCAGAAGAAGCTGCCGTAATACAAGATAAAAGTGTATTACAAAAACGTTTATCTAATGCACTCTCTCACGCCTTAGAAAAAAATGAAGCTAAAAAACGGGAAAGTCATAATACATCCACTTCACCTGACACAACACAAATTAAAATAGAGTATAATAGTGAGCATACCTTTGATCCTCAACACTATTTAATAGGTATTTTGCAAAATGCAGTCAAGGCACAAAAAGTACAACGTATAGGCTGTGCAGGGCTACCTAGTATTTATATTTACCCCACTAAACAAATTTGTTTTACTGATAATATTATGATTGGGCAGCTTAGTTCCTCTCAAAAAATGCTCTATAGCACCTTAGTGGAACATTTAGAGGTTGAAGATCTAAATCAAACAACCATTCTTGATATTGTTGAACAAAATAAATTACAGCATTACCCTATTGATACATTATTATGGTTAACTGCACTACAGGCATCACAAGGACGCTTATTAAACTGCCTAGATCAAGAAGATCATTTTTTCCTACAGCAATGGCCAAATTTTGCAACACTGCCTCCACAACCTGCTCATATGAATTTATCGGCATTTATGCTAAAAAACAAAGCTAGCTTATCTATTATTGCTGAAAAAACAAATACTTCAGTCATTGACACCATTAATTTTGTAAATGCCTGTTACATCGTTAACTTATTGCGTACCAGTACAGAATCTTCTATACAAGATAAAACCTTATCGCATCCTAAACGGCATATTTTTCAAAGTATCTTAAAACGGTTACTGAATTAAGCTTATGAGTGAAATAAAAATTGTCTTTACAGGTAGTATGGGGGCAGGAAAAACCACTGCAATTGAAACCATCAGTGAAATTCCTGTCATTAATACAGATGTCCATGCGACCGATACAGCGACACAAGCCCGTAAAGAAAAAACAACCGTCGCAATGGATTATGGTGAAATCACCCTAGAAGAAGGAGTGAAGCTACGCCTATACGGTACCCCCGGTCAACAACGTTTTGATTACATGTGGAAAATATTAACCAAAGGTGCTTTAGGTTTAGTTATCTTAGTAGATAATGCAGGCTCTGATCCCATTGGGGATTTAGCTCGTTATTTAGATAACTTTAGTGAGTTCATTAAAGAAACAGGTGCTGTAATTGGTGTAACCCGTATGGATATTAAAGCTGATCCCACTTTACAATTTTATTATGATTATTTAAATGAACGTGGGTTACAACTGCCTGTTTTTCCCATTGATGCACGTTCTGCCGACCATGTCGTTATGTTAATACAATCATTGATAGCATCACTTGAATTTGGTTAAAAAGGAAAATATTACACTGCTATGCTGTCTTCACAACAAACAAAACAATTAGAAATACGCCTAGAAAAATTATTAGAGGATTGTGCAGCTATTGATGCAAGTGTGGTCTCAACACTTGATGGACATATGTGTGCAATGAAACAACGTCATGAACGTTATTCTTTAGAACGCTTAGCCACCATGGGGAGTACCCTCATGTCGTTAGGTGATACAATTACTGCTGAATTAGCAATGGGTACTTGTGACAATATTATTTCTGAAAATAAAAATGGGATTGTTGCTTTTATGCATATAAATGAAGAGCTTGTTCTCGTGACTGTCACAACAGAAAAAAATGCACTGGGTATGTTACTCAGTCATGCCCGTCGATGTGCTGCAGACATGATCCAACTTTTGGATTAATTTATATAAAATACCTGATTTAAACCTTATCTATATTAAAAACGCACGTTTTTTCTCTAAAATTAAGTTACACTGCCATTTAAAGATCATTACTTTATAAAAAACGTGCTAAAGCACTTGTAATCATTTTCGTGCTCATGTCTGTGCAGCAGGAGCAAAAAAAACTTGGACAGGTTGAAAATTTACTTGAAGGTATACAAACATAGCAGAGTGCTTAAATACAGTGGCAGAAATGCTGCCTATGTGTACAGCCCTTGCAAAACTAGCCGCTTACAAATCCACCCATCTCGTTGCTTTAGCAAAAGTATGTATTGATGTGTGTGAAGCTTGTGAAAAAGAATGTCGTAAACATGAAAAACACCATGCTGCATGTAAAGCGTGTGCAGAATCATGTGCTGATTGCATCAAAGAATGTAAAAAAATTATTGCTTAAAACCTTGAGAGACAATGTGCTGGGCTTCCTGTATCAGCCCCAGCTTACATTTTCTCTTTATCCCAATAATATTATTAATTAATAACGCATCCCCAAACGCGCTTCAATTAACCAACGTGCTGCACGTTTCACAGGCTGTAATTTAGGTGTTGGGTAAGAACAAAAGCCTTCATTATTGATAAATATCAGTGGTGTATCCAACCATGATAAGCCGATAATACTGTGATAATCAGATTGAATCACTAAATCATACTGTCCACGCATTTTCCAGTATTGCCAAATACGCTTCACACGATTATTCACCAAATGAATAAAACGGTTACGGGGTAATTGAAAAACAGGGGCTGTTTTAGGCGGTACAATAAAATCAATTTCTAAATCAGGGCGTTGAATCAGTAATTTAGATAAACTATTTTGAATTTCAACAGCCTGTAAATCTACTGCATGAGAAATCAAAATACGCTTAATTTTCGGATTACGTAAGACATCACTTAATTCATTGGTGGGTTTATACGGTGCTGATAATTTAATATCTTTCTTACCAAAACGTTTTGCATAATAATCATCTACGGCTAATTTATGCAATACGCTGATATCTGCCTTACCTAATAACGCGTAACGTAATCCACGTTTTAAGATTTGATAGGTGGCATTTTTGATAATGGCTGGGTTATTAGTGTGTGTCTCTAATAAAGATAAAATATTACGGTTATCATAATAAAGAATCCATGTCGCCACTTTTGCCGCTGCGGATAAGTGCCAAATTAATGAACGGGTTGAGGCGACAACACGGTGTCCCATTTGACGCAAACGTAAACACCATTCAACATCATCAAAATGAATAAAGTAATCTTTCCAGATGCCTGCTTCTTTCGCCACATCAGCACGAATTAATAAAGAAGCGGCTGCCACATAATCCACGTCGACCACTGGAGAGCAGTGAGACAGTAACTGACTTAAATCTACGTCTTTTTTTAATAAATCTTGTACATCTTCACCCATCCATGTAGGGATTTCTTCAAAATGGCGATTTAAGGCTAATGCCCCTGATGATAAATCAACAAAACTACCAATTTCATTGATTCTCCAAGGGTAATCTAGTTGCATCATTGTTGACCCAGCTGCAGCAACATCCGCATTATTTTCTAAGATATCAATTAAGGGTTGTAAGGCATTTTGATGCACTAATACATCATTATCTAACAGCCATAAATAATCATACTGCCCTTCAGGTTGCTCAAATGCCCAGCTTAAACCTGTATTAAAGCCACCCGTTCCTCCCAGATTTTCCTCATTACATAATAAGGTGACATGTGGATGAGCCGTTTTAATTGCTTCCACCGTGCCATCATTACTGGCATTGTCGACAACGACAATATCTAAGGCATCTTGTTGATACTGTAAACCGCGTATAGAGCTTAATAACTCTAATACGTAGTCTTTTTTATTCCATGTAACGATGATGATTAGGATCTTAGAGGTCATGGGGTATGAAAATTGATACTGGTAAATGTAAAGAAGGTAAATTTAACAAATAATGTAAAATTACGGTGAGTTGTTTATTCTACATAAAATCTTACATTTTCATGCTGAATTTTTATGTCATAGAGCTTTTACTGTGCACATATTATCATATTCATTCATAGAACATGTTTTTTTCTCTATTTAAGCACTAATATCTTGATTTTCCCTATTAATAACGATAGTTCCCCAATTTTATGACCACAGATGCAACCCCTAAATTAGCAAATATTCATTGGCATTCAGATAATGCCCCCTATGCTGCCGAATTTGAAGATATTTATTTTTCTACTGAAAATGGGCTGGCAGAAACACAACATGTTTTTTTACATCATAATCAATTGCCAGCACGTTGGCAGAGTATGGATACTAAAACACCTTTTGTGATTTTAGAAACAGGATTTGGGACAGGTTTAAATTTTTTAGCCAGCTGTGATGCTTTTATCCGCCACGCACCTGACTGTGCAAGGTTACATTTTATTTCTATTGAAAAATTTCCATTAACTAAGCAAGATTTAAAACGTGCTTTAATGACATGGGATAGCTTAAAACCCTATTGTGATCAACTTTTAAATCACTACCCAAGTCTCGTGACAGGCTGTCATCATTTACACATTCATGAACGGATTAGTTTAGATTTATGGTGTGGGGATGTGATGGAGGTATTGCCACAAATAACACCTGTCGCTTGTGTTCATGCTTGGTATTTAGATGGTTTTGCACCTAGTAAAAACCCCGCAATGTGGCATGATGATTTGTATAAAGCAATGCGACAACTCAGTGCACCCTCAGCAACCTTCAGTACTTTTACTGCGGCAGGTAAGGTGCGGCGAGGGATAGAAGCAGCAGGTTTTCAGGTTAAAAAAGTAGCAGGTTTTGGGCGTAAACGGGAAATGTTATGTGGACAATTAGAAAAATCCCCGCCTGATTTTAAAATGCCTCATGCCCCGTGGTTTTCTCCTATTCCTCCCTCTTTTAAAGAAAAACAAAAAAATGCGATTATTATCGGTGCAGGGATTACAGGTGCCGCATTGACTTACCAATTAGCAAAACGGGGTTGGTCTTGTCAGGTGATTGATCAGTATGCCGCGCCTGCGAATGCAGGCTCTAGCAATCGACAAGGGGCAGTTTATCCTTTATTAACATCACAATGGCGCGATCTCAGCACCCAGTTTTATATAATGAGTTATCTGTATACTTTGCGCCATATGCAGTATTTAAAAGAAACAGGCTATGATGTCGACTATCATTCATGTGGGCTGATCTTAACGGCAAAAACAGAAAAAGAACGCCAAAGCTTACAGCATAAAATAGCCAAACTAGGCTTACCTGTTGACATCATTCATTCCCTCCCTGCGGCACTTGTCGAACAGCAAACAGGCGGATTATTATCAGAGGAAGCCCTATTTTTCCCCCAAGCTGGGTGGGTTTCCCCTGTAGCATTTGCCCAACAGCATTTTGCTGCTGCCGAACAGCTTGCTTCTGTGAATTATCAATTTGAAACCTATATTACAGATATTCAGCGTGTAGGAGAACACTGGGGAGTTTATGATAATAAAAGGCAATGTGTGGCACAGGCGGAAACAGTGATTTTTGCAAATGCTTATGGTATTAAGCAATTTGACGCAGGGCAATCATTACCTTTATCTGCGATACGGGGACAAGTGACTTATCCTCCTGAGAATACAGTCAGTAAACAGTTAAAAACAATGGTTTGTTATGATGGCTATATTACGCCTGCTGATCAAGGCTTACACAGTATGGGCGCGAGTTATGATACAGGCTGTGATACAGCACATGTGACAGAAGCAGATAATCATAACAATATAGCGCAATTGGCTGGATTGATTCCAGAGCTAGCAGAAACATGGCAACAATCAGTTGTTCCTTTTTCTGCTAATGCAGGCATTCGTTGTAGCAGCTTGGATCATTTGCCTTTAATGGGACATGTGCCTGATTATCAAGCGTGTAAAGCAGTGTATCATGATTTGGCACAAGGAAAACCTTTTTCAAAATACCCCACTTTACCTATACAGCAAGGTTTATATATGGCGGTAGCACAAGGATCACGCGGGCTGACGACAGCCGCTTTCACAGCAGAATTATTAGCCGCACACATAAATCATGAGGTACTCCCTGTATCTCATGCAATTTATGCAGCACTTAGCCCCCAACGCTTTTTAATTCGTGCCTTAAAAAAAGGGCAGGCTATTTAATACATTAATTTATATTATACCTCTTTCATAAGTATATTTATAATCTAAAAATGAAATATGAAACAGTAAAACTATTAAAAAATAGTGATTTTAAAAGGCTAACAGGAGTACATCGTTCTACTTTTGATAAGATGCTGAAAGT